>SXGR01442335.1_pt1 | contig 59678 bp, 53 predicted proteins | sample 3174711 | NCBI WGS metagenome assembly SXGR01 (sample SAMN11356860, study PRJNA531348) | freshwater metagenome | isolation source: freshwater sample F1-60 | place: China: Fuxian Lake, Yuxi | collected 2017-12-25 | reverse complement strand
GTGGGTTCTTGTGCTCAAGTTGGGCGAAGAGTTCACCTCAGTGGCGGGGTCGGCATAGGAGGGGTCTTGGAGCCTGTTCAGGCCAAACCAGTAATCGTGGAAGACGATTGCTTTGTCGGTTCTCGTTGTATTGTGGTCGAAGGTGTCCACCTTGAACAAGGTGTAGTCCTTGGCGCTGGGGTTACGCTTACAGGTTCATCCCCAATTCTCGATGTAAGCGGTTCAGAAACTCGTATTCTTAAAGGCAGAGTACCCACAAGATCAGTTGTCATCCCTGGCAGCATGACCAAGAACTTTCCATCAGGTCCTACCCAAGTAACATGCGCACTCATCATTGGGCAACGCCATGCGGGCACGGATCTCAAAACATCACTAAACGAAGCGCTCCGCGAATTTGAGGTGACCGTATAACCTAATTATCGCTTATAGGTTTATTTCTTGCGAAACTGGGCGTAGCGTTTCTGGAATTTTTCCACTTTGGGTCGTACCACCATGCGGCAATACGGCTCTTCACCATGCAGCTTGAAATATTCTTGGTGATAATTCTCAGCGACATAAAACTCCGTTGCGGGCTTGATCTCCGTAACGATGGGGTCTTGGTAAATCTTTTCGGCTTGCAAACTCTTCACGAGGTTCTTGGCGATTTGGAATTGTTCCTCATCGTAGTAGAAAACCGCTGAACGGTACTGTGTACCGACATCTGCTCCCTGCCTGTTCAAAGTTGTGGGGTCGTGGGTTCCCAAAAATATTTCCAATATATCTCGCAATGCAATCACCTTAGGCTGGTATTCCAGGTCCACCACTTCGGCATGCCCGGTTCTACCGGTGCAAACTTCACGGTAGGTGGGATTTCGTAGTGTACCTCCCATATACCCTGAACGTACATTCCGTATCCCTTCTACTTGTTCAAAAATGGCCTCCACGCACCAAAAACAGCCTGCACCCAAGGTGATGCGTTTCCATGGGGTCTGTTCTTCGAAGGAGGGATTGTGCTCAGGAGAAGGAGTGAAATTGGGGTGGTTTTCGGCAGTGGATATGGTCATAGGAAACAGGAGCATCAAGGCCCCCAACAAAAATCTCAAGGCTATAGGGCTTTGTGTTTGTCTAGAATACGGCGAAGGTCTGCTTGGCGGTAGGCGATGGATTTCATGGTTTTGCGGTCCGATTCACGGTACACCATGAACAAGTCATCTGCTTGTTCGATTATGCAAGACTCTCCACGGGATTGACGATAATATTCGGCTGTCTGCTCGGCAAGTTCCAAAGTATCGCATGCCTTGCTCATGTTGGAATCGTGGACTTCCGTAAACAACTCCGCAAAAATGGGTCCAAGACCAAGTTCATGGATGGCACCGCTCAACACATACTGAAGGTCACATAAAGCATCGGCGGCTTCCACCAAATCTCTTTGCTTAATAGCTACGGTGAACTCCTGCAATTCTTCTGCCAACAAATTAATGCGAAGCCTACAGCGATCTTCGGAAGGGATGCGGGGAGTCTGGTGAACCGGGTGTTGAAACAAATGATGAAATTCACCCACCTGATTCAGGGACGCCGCTTCGGGAAATTCTTGACCCTCCATATGGAGTAAATTTTAATACGCCGTAGGAGGGGTATCGTCATCCCCACGTTCCTGACGATCGTAGTCATAATCCGGCATGAGCTCGGTTTTGACGTAGTCAATGGCCTCCTGAAGGCCACTCAAGAATTTATTGAAATCCTCTTTGTAAAGAAATATTTTGTGTTTGACGTATTGTCCGTCATCAATACCCTTTTTACTTTCGGTCAAAATCAGGTAATAGTCATTGCCTCGTGTGGATTTCACATCAAAGAAATAGGTCCTTTTACCGGCCCTTACTCTTTTACTGAATACTTCCTCGCGATCTCTGTGGCGCTCGCCACCGTAAAAATCATCCATAAATTAAGTTTGTGGTTCAAAAATAGGCAAGGACGGGGTATTTGAGACGCTTACTTGCACTTGCAGTCGGTGCATTTGCGCATAGAGTTCACATCCCGTCAATAACTCTTCGTGTTTTCCCTGGGCCAAAATACCCCCTTGGTGCATGACATAAATGCGATCTGCTTGAACCAATGGCTTAATTTTCAAGGAAATAAGGATAATCCCTCGCTTCCCCTGGTCACCCAAAAGTTTGGACATCAGGGCCTCTTCAGTTCCGCTGTCCAAGGCCGAAAGAGCATCGTCCAGAATTACCCATTCCGGATCCCTAATCCATGCTCTGGCCAAAGAGAGTCGCTGTTTTTGCCCACCTGATAACTGGACCCCACGTTCCCCAATCACCGTATCCAACCCATGAGGTAATTCGCTGACCCATGAGCCTAGTTCAACCAATTCCAAAACATCTAAGCATTTTTGCCTATGGGCGGACGGAGCACCCAAGCGAAGATTGGCGAGAAGAGTATCGTTGAAAAAATAGTTTTCCTGAGGAACCCAAGCGGTATGCGAAAAAAGCACAGATTCGTTCCAGTCTTTGAGCGAACCCGTTCCCAAATTGAGCACCCCGTTTTGAGGATTCAATTGACCTGCAAGCAATTGCCATAATGTGCTTTTACCACTTCCGATGGTACCTGTAATGCCAATAAACTGTCCCGGAAGAGCCTCAAAATCAGAAATATGCAAGGAAAAATTACCATTGGGATACGCAAAATGTAGCGCCTTCAACGACCAACCCCAAGGCAAAGGCTGCGACCATCCTTGTACCCGATGAGATCTCAGGGGGGCTTCCATCAAAGGCTTGATTCGGGATTGGGCCGCTTTGGACTGTTGATAGATGGAGGCTACCCAGCCAAGCGAGGTCACAGGCCAGGTGAGCATATTGATGTATATGATGAATTCCGCGATATTTCCGAGAGTGATTTCCCCTTTGGCCATAAGATGCCCCCCAACCCAAACAGTAAGCAGGGTGCTCAGACCTACTAGAGCCAAAGCCAAAGGAAAGAACAAGGCATCCGCCCTTGCAAAAGCTAAGTTTTTGTATTTGTACTCCTGAAGCTCTGCTTCGAAAACCCGTAGAAAACCAGATTCAGCCCCAAAGGCCTGGATAAGCTTCATGCCCACCAAACTTTCTTGAACGAATGAAGTCATCCGCCCCAATTGCGTCTGTATTGCGGCAGACCTCGTCAAAATTTTGAGATTCAGAAGATAAATTCCCATGACCAAAAAGGGCAACGGGGTCAAAACCCATAGGGTAAGTTGGGGACTTACCCGTAGCATTACCCCGATGACCATGACAAAAAGGACCAAAAGGTTGAGACTATACATGAGTCCAGGGCCTAGAAACATTCGAATTTTGCTCACATCTTCAGTCATTCTCGAAATAAGGTCTCCGCTAGCATATTCCTTAGCCTGAGTTGGGGACATTGCCAAAATTTGAGCAAACAACCTATCCTTTATGGACTGTTCACAACGCCTTGACATCACAATCAAGGTTTGCCTCATCCAATACATCGTAATCCCGCGGGCCAATGTAGCCCCTAGCAAACTCCATAGAAGGGTCTCTAAACCGGAGGACTCGTTCTGCCCTACCGCATCCATTAATCGCCGTATAATCTGAGGTGGTAAAACACCGAATATGTTGGTCAACAAAAGGCAAAAAAGCCCAGGCAACACCCATTTTTCGTGGCCGCGCAAATGCTTTAGAAGGGCTGCCATCGATTTCACACAGCAAAATAAGGTCATTCCACTAGCCTTTGGGTTATTTTTGACCCTTAAGAATTCGAAAAATCTCCTCAAATCCCCGACTCATGTTCGATACCTTATCTACAACCGCCGCCAAAGGCCCTATGGCCACCATGGAAGATATGGGCCATGAACAGTTGGTATATTGCCATGATGAGGCTTCAGGGCTAAAAGCCATGATCGGTATCCATTCTACGGTTTTGGGTCCTGCCCTAGGGGGTACCAGAATGTGGAATTACAAGAGCGAAGACGATGCTGTTCGTGATGTGTTACGACTATCCCAAGGAATGACCTACAAGGCAGCGGTTGCAGGACTCAATTTGGGAGGGGGTAAAGCAGTCATTATTGGTAATTCACGCACGGACAAATCCGAAGCTTTGTTCAAAGCCTACGGTCGTTTTGTCAATTCTCTGTCCGGCAAATATATTACAGCCGAAGACGTGGGAACCTCCAAAACTGATATGGCATGGATTGCCTCAGAGACTCCCCATGTAAGTGGATTACCCGAAAGTATGGGGGGTTCTGGAGATCCTTCCCCCGTAACAGCCTTTGGCGTTTACATGGGAATGAAAGCCGGAGCTCAGACCGTTTTTGGAACAAACGACCTTGCAGGTCGTCGCGTCTTGGTACAAGGCGTGGGGAACGTAGGCGGCTACTTGGTCGGGCATTTAATTTCCGAAGGTGCCCAGGTTTTGATTTCAGATGTCTATGATCCAGCTATCGAGGCATTAATGAAGAAGTATCAGGGGCTTATTGTGGTCAATCCATTGCAAGTGATTGATGCCGAAATGGATATATATGCTCCATGTGCCTTGGGAGGAACCCTGAACAACGAATCGATTCCACATTTACGCTGCAGCCTCGTTGCAGGTGGAGCAAACAACCAATTGGCAGAAGATGGGGATATGCAGAGGCTCATGGACCGTAGCATTGCCTATGCCCCTGACTTTGTCATCAACGCTGGAGGTCTAATCAATGTCTATGCCGAAATCAAAGGTTTTGACCGTGCCTGGGCGATGGAACAAACTAATAACATTTATCATCAAACACTAGCTATTTTCGAACAAGCAAGCAACGACAAGATCAGCACGAACAAGGCAGCAATTCAATTGGCCCAAAAGCGTTTGTCCTCCGTTCAATCATGATCAATCGACATCATCTGCGCGTTAAACTTCTACAGTGGATTTTTGCGAGTAGGCAACAGGGACAGGAGGATTATTCTTTTGTAACCCAACAATTTCAGAACTCCGCAACGCTTTCGTTACGATCTCTGGTCATGGCCTTCGTTCTTCTGGAACGATTGTTTCAATATGCTAACCTTCGTAATGAAGAACGTTCCGGTAAACTCCTTGAACGAAACCGCCAAACGGGTCCCGGACATGGTTTGGCTAATCATCCCTTATCGGAACTTCTTGAAAAGGATTCTTTGTATCGCAAAGCCCTGCAATTGTGTGCTGTCGAACACTTGGAGGTTTCGTCAGATATGCTAAGAGCTCTTTTTGACGCTATCAACGACCGGAAATGCCTAGGTGCCAAAATCGCTTTTGAAGACTTGCGAGGGATTGCAGGGATCAAAACTGTTTTTGAAAAATGCATTTCGTCTGGCGATTGGTACAGCCCTTGGCAATCAGAACATAATTTATATTGGGATTCCGATCGCTACCTTATCGACCGCCAAGTCGTCCAAATATTGTTGAAAATGGAGGAGGGAGAAGGCTTCCCGGATGCTCACGGTATCTTGAGATTGTGGCAAAGCGATGATCGTTTTGTCAGTACCATGTTCAAAGAATTACTCCAGGATTCAACAGCCTATCAGCCGCTCATTGAAGCCCACACAGGGCAATGGGATCCCGAAAGGTTGGCGCGGGTTGACTTTTTGATTGTTCAAATGGCATGCGTAGAATTAAGCCTTTTTACGGAGATCCCCGTTAAGGTTACCATCAACGAATATATAGAATTAGCCAAAGTTTATTCTACACCCCAGTCCGCTTCCTTTGTCAACGGATTATTGGACAAAATCAAGGCGGATATGCTACACAAGGGATTAATTTCCAAAAGTGGTCGTGGCCTCGTTGAATCATGACGGTTACCAAAATAATATTTGTTAGGATGTTAAAACAATTTTCTTCGATATTGAATTTTTCCTGTTTTCTAAGTTTTGGGATACCCATTGGGCTTGTTTTGGGTATGCTTGTATCAGGTTGTCAAAGTAAGAGTGAAAAAGGAAAATTGAATGCCGATGATGTAGATTTGCCGGTTCATGCAGACGGTCAATCAGACCCAAAAGCCCTTCCTATAATGGAATTCGACAAAACACTTCATAATTTTGGGAATATCAAGGCTGGCGAAAAAGTCTCGTATTCCTTCCGTTTCGTCAATCGTGGACGACGTGATTTGATCATTCAAAATGCAAGTGGATCCTGCGGTTGTACAATACCTGATTTTCCCAAAGAACCTATATCCCCAGGAAAAGATGGTTTTATTCGTGTTCTCTTCAATTCTGAGGGAAAGAACGGTGTTCAAGAAAAACAAGTTACCGTGCTTGCCAATACCCTTCCTAACACCAACGAAATTCGAATAAAAGCGAATATTATTCCCTGATTTTATTAATTATCCCCCACCAAACTCCTTACCTTATGAACGTGTATGCCTTAATGTTGATGTCTCCTCCCCCTACTGGTGCCGCTGCACCTGCACCATGGATGCAATTGTTGCCATGGGTGGCCATTTTTGTGGTCTTTTATTTCTTCATGATTCGACCTCAAAGCGTCAAAACCAAAGAGGAGAGAAAGTTCAGAGATAATCTCCAAAAAGGGGATCGTGTTGTGACCATTGGAGGAATGCACGGGAAGATTGCCGAATCCTCTCCAGAATGGGTAATCCTCGAATCGGAATCTCAGGCGAGATTTAAAATTGAACGATCCGCGATTTCCAAAGAAACCACACTGAGCGCGTATCCTCCAGCAAGCAAGTGAACAAGAGGGTTGGCCTGACGGGAAATATGGGGTCAGGCAAAACGTTGGTCGCTGGAATTTTCAATCTTTTGGGTATTCCAGTTTACAACGCCGATTTACGCGCTCGTTCATTGATGAGCAGGCCAGGTCCTCTGCAAGATGCAATTATTCAATTACTAGGACCACAAGCCTATCTGAACAACGAAACAATTGACCGCGCTTATATTGCCGAGAGAGTGTTTCAGGACGCAGCGTTACTACAAGATTTAAATAACTTGGTTCATCCCAAGGTTGCTGCCGACTCTGAGTATTGGGATGCGATGCAAAACACTCCTTATACCTTGCACGAAGCAGCGCTTTTGGTGCAAAGCGGCTCATCCTTACAAATGCGGTGCAATATTTTAGTTTCAACCACTGAAATGTTACGTGTGAATCGTATCCGCAAGCGAAATGGATGGTCGGATACAGAAATTTCGGATCGACTCAAACATCAATGGAGTGAAGAAAAGTTAAAGCCTCATTGCCAATATACCATTACCAACGATGGATCCCAATCCCTTATTCAACAGGTTATTCGCATTCATCGCCTGATCCTTCGTGATTTAGGGTAATAGTTGTTAATAGTCTCGCCGTTTTTGTGCATCCATCCTAAACCCAAACCTTGGTAACACATCAAATTCCATCCTTCGCGTAGGTCACCTATTCTCAAAGATTGGCCTTGGAGGTACCACGAGGCCAACGGTTCTTCCAGCGACATTTCATGCCACACAAAACCAATCTTTTTAAGTTGCTCCTGAAGTTCTGTGGTTCGACGACGCCCCAAGGCATGGGCAAGGTCCTGACTAGGTACGCCCACTTTGGACCATAAGGGTAATCCGTCACGTAGTACTTTAATATTCTTAGGCCAAATGGCTTTCAGCATAACGGACCTTTCTGCGTCTGCCAAAGAAGAATCGAAGGCTAACCGTGCAGAAGCCGTAGAAGAAAATCCATCATCTTGAGATTTCCTCAAAATTGCACAAAAGAACCCTTCCCCTTCAACCTTTCCTGGAATGGCCCACCACGCGGAACTACCATCTGGCCAACGATTATCAATAACAGAAGCAGGCGTAAATCCCCATTCTTCAGGGATTTGAATTTCCATTGGCTCCAGAATATCATTCAATATCCACGGCTTTAACATTTCCGTATTTTCCAAAAAGCCGTAGGTGCATGTACAGTAAATCATCCATCCCCCAGGTCTTAGGCTTCGAACCAAAGACTCCAAAATAGGATACTGGATTTGAGCACATGCTTCGCATTTGTTCAAGGACCATTCCTTCAAGGCATCATGATTTTTGCGAAACATACCTTCCCCACTGCATGGGATATCCACCAAAATTCCATCCCAAAGGTTGGGAACAGCACCCCATGCTGTGGCGTTAGCGTTGGTTACCATGACCTGGGAAGATCCAGTCCGGGATATGGTTTCCAAAAGGGTGTTAAGCCTATCTTGTTGCGGTTCGGCTGCGACAAGGATTCCCTCTGAAGGTAAATTCTTAAGTAAGGTGAGGGTTTTACCACCGGGTGCGGCACAGGCATCCAATATCAAATTCATCTGCAATCCCATCCCTTGGATTTTGGGTAACAGATAATCAAGCAAAAGTCCTGAAGCCTCTTGCACATGCCAAGCCCCTGTCTGGTAACCAGGATAATGATGGATGGGTATAGAATCTTCCTCTATCGTTCTATTAAACCAATGCGCGGATTCACACCAAGGAACTTGACCAATACTTTGAAATCCTTTTATCTCATGGGGATCGATTCCTTCCAAAATTCTTAGGGTCCTGGCTGCAGATTCTGAGTGGTGAATTTGGGCAATTAAATCTTCTGCTTCAGAGCCAAATTCCTTTTGCAGACGAGCGATGAATGGCGTTGGTAGTGGTCGATGAGTCACCCTCCTGAGCAAACTGCTTGTCGGTCTTGGTTATTTTGACTTTGCGTCTTCTCTTTTCTTCTTCATATTCAGCATTTCATCGTTCATCTTTAGACGAGCATACAATTGCTGCAGCGATATCATTGTGTTGCTGTCGTCTGGCTGCAATTCATGTGCTTTTTCGAGAAACGGTTTTGCTTTTTCAAAGGCAGCTTTGGCTTTGGCATCCGCTGCCTCAAACTCCTTTTGTTTGGAAAATGGGATTTTGTCCGCTAGGTTGGCCATTTCAGCCGCAGCATTAAAATACATGGCTCCTAGATTGTAATAAGGGTCGAAATAATCTGCCTTGATCTCAATCGCCTTATGGTAATCGGCTTCAGCGAGATCTGATTTTTTGGTGTTATCGTAGGCTGTACCACGAGCGAAATACAAATTCACATTCGACGGTTCCAGAGCTATAGCCGCAGTTAATTTATCAATGGCCATTTCTTGCTTACCCTGAATTAGATAAATGTTCAATTCGTCAATGACCAAACCAATATCGTTCGGGAAGACGTCCCGTCCCTGTTGCAAGTAGGTCAAAGCTGCTGTGGTATCACCAGCTATTTTGGATAGTCGTGCTAATTCCACAAAAACGCCAGGTTTATTGTAGCCGTTGGCGAGCAAGGCAAGCCAATATTCCATTGCCTTGGCGTTATCATTCATTTTTCCGCAGGTTAATGCCGCATTGAATAAAACCGAGGTATCCTGAGGATTTACGCTTAGTAGCTGCTCGAAACGCAGTATGGCTTCAGCATAATCCTTCCTCACATAGGCGTCGACACCTTCGTTATAAAAACCCGCTTGGATAATGTCAACCTTCTTAGCGGCATCTTCTCGGTGGTCGTTTTTGGTATCCAGTTCAATGCAGCGGAGATAGGACTCCCAAGCAATATCCAATGCCTCAGGGAATTGTGGGCCTAATAATGTATCGCCATAAATCCCCAAATGCACCTCGCCCCTATAAAACCAGGCTTTGGCCGAATTCTCTGTTTTGGGATGAACTATGGCTTCGTCAATGGATTGTTTGGCTTTGTCGTATTCCCCATAATTGATATAAATAATCGCACTTTGAACTTTGTTAGGTTGGGCCAAAGCGGTCATTAAGGAACAAACTATGGCAAGGGTGAGGAGGACGGCTTTCATTCGATTGGAATAAGGTGATTATTTGTAAAAGTAATGTTGGTTTAGGGTATGATTGAAAACTAGGTGTTTGCATCTATTGTTCCTGAAGGTGGTTCCTCTTGATTCTGAGAAAGGTTAATGTCTGTTTCGGTAGATTCATCCTTTTCGACTCTGGCAACAGAGGCAATTTGATCTTTGCCCTCAAGACGAATTAATCGTACGCCCTGTGTTGCACGGCCCATGACTCGAAGGGAATCCACACCAATTCGAATCGCAACTCCGCTTTTGTTGATGATCATCAAATCGTCGCTGTCTTCTACGGCTTGCAATGCCACGAGTTTACCCGTCTTTTCTGTAATATTCAAGGTACGGACCCCTTTCCCGCCCCGATTAGTCACACGGTAATCTTCCATTTCAGAGCGTTTACCGTAGCCATTTTCGGAGACCACAAGCAAAGAAGTGGAAGCTTGCTGAATACAAACCATCCCGATCACTTCTTCAATGGATTCATCGCAGGTGATGCCCTTCACACCAGTGGCATTTCGGCCCATGGGTCTCACCTTGGACTCCGGAAAACGGATCGCCCGACCGGTACTTACCGCCAAGATGATCTCAGACTGACCGTTGGTCAGCCTTGCTTCAAGCAATTGATCCCCATCATTGACAGAAATTGCAATGATCCCATTGGCTCTTGGACGGCTATAGGCCTCCAAAGTTGTTTTTTTGATTATACCTCTGCGGGTGCAGAAGACAATAAAGTTATTTTCGAGATAGGCTCGGTCATCCAAACTACGGACCGTGATATAGGCTCTGATTTTGTCGTCTGCTGGGATTAACAACAAATTTTGGACTGCCCTGCCCTTGGTGTTCTTGGAGCCTTCCGGGATTTCGTAAACCTTCAACCAAAAGCATCGCCCTTGTTCCGTAAAAAGAAGAATGTAATGGTGTGTTGAAGCTACCACCATATGCTCAATGAAATCTTCATTACGGGTGGCTCCGCCCATGGCACCCTTACCTCCCCGATTCTGCACTCGGTATTCCGCGACCGGGGTACGTTTAATATAACCAAGATGAGAGACTGTAACGACGACGTCTTCTTCTTCAATCATATCCTCCATACGGAAATCACCAGCGGCATAGACTATTTCGGAACGGCGTGCGTCACCGAATTTCTCTTTGATTTCAATGAGTTCGTCTTTGATGATTTGCATACGAATTCCTTCGTCTGCAAGAATCGCCTTAAGCCTGGCAATCAAAGACATAATCTCCGCGTATTCTTGACGGATTTTGTCACGTTCCATCCCGGTAAGACGCTGCAAACGCAATTCAAGAATGGCTTTGGCTTGGATTTCGCTCAAACCGAATTGAGATACCAGACCCTCCTTCGCGATATCGGGGTTTGCTGATGCACGAATCAAAGCGATAATTTCATCCAAATGATCTAAGGCGATGAGGTAACCCTCCAAAATGTGGGCTTTTCGTTCAGCTTCAGCCAATTCATACTTGGTACGCCGAAGCACGACTTCGTGGCGATGATCCACAAAATGCCGGATCATGTCCAAGATGTTCAGGGCTTGTGGCCTTCCTTTGACCAAGGCAATATTATTGACGGAAAATGAATTTTGAAGAGCGGTGTATTTGTATAAGTGGTTGAGCACTACTGAGGCCAAAGCGTCTTTGCGTATTTCGTAAACGATACGCATTCCGTCACGGTCTGATTCGTCGCGGATTTCTGAGATGCCTTCCAGTTTCTTTTCGTTGACCAGGTCTCCGGTCTTCTGCAGCATGTCTGCTTTGTTGACCAAGTACGGAATTTCGGTGACGATAATTCGTTCACGGCCGTTATCCAAAACTTCGATGGAGGCTTTGGCCCTAATCACCACCCTACCCCTTCCTGTTAGCAGGGCTTCCCGAATCCCTTCGTATCCGTACAGTATACCCCCGGTTGGAAAGTCAGGTGCTTTGACATACTGAAGAAGTTCATCGCACTGTATATCTCTATTGTCGATATAAGCATGTATGCCATCGATGATTTCGGACAAGTTATGAGGCGCCATATTGGTCGCCATACCGACAGCAATGCCCGCAGAGCCGTTCATGAGCAGGTTGGGGAACTTGCAAGGCATGACCGTGGGCTCCTCCAAAGAATCATCGAAATTTAGCTGAAAATCAACTGTTTCTTTCTCAATGTCGGCCAACATATCCTCGGCAAGCTTGGTCAAACGGGCTTCGGTATAACGCATAGCCGCAGGGCTATCCCCATCCACCGAGCCAAAATTACCCTGGCCATCCACTAGCGGATAGCGCATCGACCAAGTCTGAGCCATGCGAACCATGGTATCGTAAACCGATGAATCACCGTGGGGATGGTATTTACCCAAAACCTCGCCTACAATACGAGCTGATTTCTTATAGGGCTTGTTGTAGGAAAGCCCAAGTTCGTTCATCCCAAAAAGTACCCTGCGATGCACAGGTTTCAGGCCATCTCGCACGTCAGGTAAAGCTCTGGAAACGATCACCGACATCGAATAATCGATATAAGCGGATTTCATTTCCTCTTCAATAAGAATGGGTATAATTTTCGACGTTTCGGTCATGGACTTGTTTATACTTTATCGCTACAAAATACGTCATTTTAATCATGATCAGGTCTATTTTAGGTCATTATTTGATAACTTTTATCCCCTTAAACCCATAATTCAAATCAATAGCGCCTAAACTCAAAACCACGAACACTTTTGAACTATTTTGGCGTTTTCTTATGTTGTCTTGCACCCCCCCTTATTTATCTGACTAATTTTCGAAAAGTTCTTTTCTAAAACTTCCCAATGACCTTCCTTGTAGTTTCCTCTTTACCACAGTGGCTAAAAATTGAGCCGTTGGCTCCTTCTTCGTCACTCAACGTCTTGGACCTTGCTCTCAAAGGAGGTCCGTTTATGATTCCGTTGCTCGCGTTTTCGATTTTGATCGTTTACCTCATGGTGGAACGCTACATGACCCTCAAACGTTACAGCCAAGGATTAGATACTTTGCATCGTGATATTCAGGTTTTCATCAAAGCCGGTCAAGCTGCAAAGGCCATTGAAACGTGTAAGCGTTCTGATTTACCCTTGGCTCGGTTATACCTTCAAATGTTTGAGAAACAATCTTCTCTTTCTATGGATTCGATGCGTGAGCATATGGACTATTATGGAAAAAAAGAATCCGTACACTATGAGAAAAATCTTGCCATGATGGCCACGGTATCCGGTGCTGCCCCCATGGTTGGCTTCTTGGGTACCGTTACGGGAATGATCCGTGCCTTTTACCAAATGTCCATATCAGGAGCCTCCATAGATCCTTCCAAATTGTCAGGTGGTATTTACGAGGCAATGGTCACTACTGCTGCAGGTTTGATGGTCGGAATTCTTGCCTATTTAGCCTATAACTACTTTACCGTCAAAGTAGAAAGGCAGCTTACGGAACTAGAATTTATGGTGGGCGATACCCTCGAGCTTACCGAGAAACATCCTATAGCATGAATTTTCGAAAAACCTCTAAGGTCAAAGCTGATTTCAGCATGGCTTCCATGACGGATATTGTCTTTCTCTTGCTCATATTTTTCTTGCTAACCTCAACCTTGGTGGCCCCTCAAGCCCTCAAATTACTCTTGCCCAAAGGCAAAGGGCAAACCGTTCAGAAACAGGCTATTCGAATCAGCATTGATAGCCTCTCGCATTACTACCTCGAAAACGAAAAAATAAATAAAGAGGCTTTGAAAGGCAAGCTAGCGTCCCTTGCTGCAGTAGATACCGCTCAAACTTTGATGCTGCAGAGTCATCGTTTGGTACCGATTCAAGAAGTGGTCGATGTAATGCAATGGGCCCAAGAGGCTCGTCTCAAAATGGTTTTGGCTACCGATCCAAGATGAATAATCAAGAAGGTTCGCAGATCAAAGCATGGGCTTTGAGCCTTATACTACACCTGATTCTGGTGTTGATCCTTGGACTCTTGAGTTTGGGTATTCCCCAAAAAGATTCTGCCGAGAACAATGCTGGAGGCATGGCCTTGGCTTTGGGCAACCCTGACGGTTTACCGAATATAGATCCATCTGTAAGTTCTTCTTCGGAACAAAGCGCAGAACCTACCTCTCCAGAGCCCAAGCCCGCAATTACAGATACCAAATCCCAACCCGTAGCGACTCAGAATTTAGAGGAAGCGCCTGTGGTTAACCCCAAAACGAGTCCACCCGCTGAAACCAAGCCTATGGATCCTCGTTTACAACGTTTGCTCGATCGCAAAAATTCCGCAAAACAAAGTAAGGACAAACGCCCTACTCAAGGGGCGGAAGATGGATCCCCTGAATCCACAGGCCAAAGCACTGGGAGTGGTGGCTTTTCGGCCAGCGGGGATGGCTTGGAAAGTAGAGGTTTTGCGCAAGAGCCCGATCCGGAAAAATTTAATTTTCTTAAAGATGCCCCAGTGAATATTCTTATCGAAGTGGATCGCGAAGGAAGGGTACGAGTTATCGGTACACCCAAAAGCACGATACCCCTTACTTCTGAACAGCGTCGAGCCTTGATGGAAGCTACTCAAAAAGCTCGCTTTAAGCGCAGTGACAATGGAAAAGATATTCAACGTGGTATTTTGAAATACGAGTTAATAATTGGTAAAACAAAATAGGTAATATTTCTCTACAGCATCCAGAAAATTAAGGGCAATTATTTGCCCAATATTTATCAATGATATCATCTTTCAACAAATCCTATACAGAAACTCTAAGTTGGCTCCTCGAACAATTGCCCATGTTTCATCGAATTGGTCCTGCAGCCTATCGCCAAGGAATGGATGGAATTCAAATCCTGTGTCGCTTTTTAAATCATCCAGAACGTCGATTGGGCAAGGTGATCCATGTCGCAGGTACCAACGGTAAGGGCTCTGTTTCGCATATGATAGCCGCTATGTTACAATCACAGGGGTATCGAACAGGTTTGTACACCTCTCCGCACCTACGCGATTTCAGAGAGAGAATCCGAATCAACGGACAACCAATTGAAGAAGAACGCGTTGTACACTGGGTCCAAATCTTGCAAAAATGTTCAGAATATCCTCAGGCTTCCTTTTTTGAGTTTACGACTGCTATGGCCTTTGCACATTTTGCTGAGTTTGATCTTGACTTTGTTGTTATTGAAACAGGTCTTGGTGGGCGATTGGATTCCACCAATATTGTACAGCCAATTCTGACCTTAATCACTCATATCGACTGGGATCATATGAATTTACTAGGGCCTACCTTACCCCTTATCGCTAAGGAGAAAGCAGGAATTATGAAGCGAGGTGTTCCTCTTATTCTTGGAAGGAGACAATCTGATGATATCCAACAGGTATTTTCCAGCAAAGCCAATGAATTAAGATGCTTGCTTTATAATGCGGATATGTGTTACCAATTAAAGAAAGTACAGGAAGATGGAGCTTTTGCTTGGAAGATTCAAAGAAATGGTAAGGAATGGCCACAACTTCTTTTCTGTGATTTGTTAGGGGACTATCAATCCGAAAATATAGGACAAGCGTTGATGGCCGTGGACATTTTGCGTCAATTGGGGGAAGATTTGGATGATGAAAAGTGTTTGCAGGGTCTGAGCAATGTATCGGGATTAACAGGCTTACAAGGACGCTGGCAAATCTGGGGTCACCGTCCCTTGCGCATAACGGACGTAGCGCATAATCAGGAAGGTATTGGCGCCATTTTGGAACAAGTCCAATCCACCCTTGTTGGTTTAAGCGAAAAATCGGTCGGATCTCGGCCCCAAGTTCATTTGGTTTTGGGCATGGTCAACGATAAGGATCACGATGCGATATTGTCCTTGTTGCCCCAAGATGCTCAATATTATTTCTGCGCCCCTCAAATTCCACGTGCCCTACCTGCTGAAGCTCTTGCCGAAAAGGCCAAAACCTATCGCCTAAATGGGTCCGTATCGCCATCGGTAGATCATGCCTGGAGATTAGCTGTATCTGCTGCTGGAGAATTTGATCTTGTGCTTGCTACAGGATCCTTCTTTGTGGTGGCAGAGATTCACCACAACGGTCAAAACTAATCTTATCGATGGCTCAAATTACCGTGTATACGGATGGATCAGCCCTTGGCAACCCCGGTCCTGGGGGCTACGGAGCCATACTCCTTAGTGGAAAACATCGCAAAGAAATTAGCGGTGGATTCCGACTAACTACCAATAACAGGATGGAACTCATGGCGGCCATCGCCGCCCTCCGGGAAATCAAAGGAACGGCACATGATATTGAGTTGATTTCCGATTCTAAATATCTAGTTGAGGCTTTCAATGCCAAGTGGACGCTTGGATGGATCAAGAGGGATTGGAAAAATGTCAAAAATCCTGATTTATGGAAGGCTTTGATTGAACTTGCTGAAAAACATCGCATGCAATGGAAATGGATCAAAGGTCATAACAAGCATCCTGAAAATGAGCGTTGCGATTGCTTAGCCAAAGAAGCAGCATCAATGACCGAATTGTTTGTAGACCAAGGCTATACGGAGTCCAAGGAAGCCAACATGGATTGAACCGCTGCCGCACGGTGAGAAATTTTATTCTTCGTGGATGGGTCAAGTTCGGCCAAACTTTGTCCGGGAATTTCTTTGGCTTCAAAAACCGGATCGTAGCCAAATCCGTGATGACCCCGCGGGGTCTCTAGAATTTGGCCTTCAACTTTGCCCTCCCAATAGGTGGCATGTTTTCCGTCCCAAAAACACAGCACACATACAAAGCTTGCGCTACGATCAACTTGATTTGTCAAACGTTTTAAGAGAAGTAGGATATTTTCTTCATCCGTGGCATTTGGTCCTGCAAATCTGGCCGAATGCACCCCGGGCAAACCATCCAATACCTCAACTTGCAAGCCTGAATCATCGGCTAAAGCAGGTAAATTTGAGGCAGAATGGGCGGCTTGGGCTTTGATAAGGGCATTTTCTCGAAAGGTATTTCCTGTTTCAGCGGGAATCTTGACAATATTAAGTTGAGCAAGGGTAAGCAATTCAATCCTTCGCAAACTTAACATAGAACGTAATTCCTGTGCCTTGTGGATATTATGACTGGCCAGCACCCAACGATGTAGGTCTTCAATTCGTCGCATCGAGCCAACCTTTGATTTGACCCCATAGCCATTTCCTTGCCTTTTCATCGCCGCTCAAGGTCGTCAAATCGGGAGCCGTTGCCCACTTTACAAGGGTTCCAAGGGGAGGTTCTGGCATAGATATCCCCAAATAGAGGACTTTTCGAGCAAGCCATGGTTGAGCCGTCCAAAAATCTTGGCTTCGGGTACTGTCTAATGATGCCATCGCAACAATTCGCAATTCAGAAGGATTGTACCCGATGGACGCGGCAATCTTGAGCAGCAGAGCCTGGTTTTCTTCATTGGGCTCTTCTTGAACCAGGACCCATAATTCCCGTTGATTTGCTTGATTGAAAGGCTTTTCGAGCAGGTCAAGGACCTCTTGATCCAAGACCCATTCTTCCCAAAGAGGATCCCCTATCGTAGAACCCGCCCAAAAGGTATTTGTGGCCTCTTCTTCAATTGTTTTCAATTTCTTCAAGGATGCAAGTTAAGGGCCTCTTTCCTAACTTCGACGCACCATGCCTCATCCCGTTTTTCCTACAACCCGAATCGAAAACTCCCGCTTACCGCAAGTTGATTTCGACCATCTGCCCTTTGGCAAAGTCTTCGCTGACCACATGTTTGTGGCCGAATTTCAAGATGGCCAATGGCAAAATGCCCGCATTTTACCTTACGGTGAAATTCCAACCAACCCAGCGATTTCCGCATTGCACTACGGACAATCCATTTTTGAAGGCCTCAAAGCCTACAGGAACCAGAAAGGGCAGGTGCAAATTTTTCGTCCTTACGATAACATGAGTCGTATGATTCGCTCCGCGGGGCGATTGTGCATGCCAGCCGTGACGGAAGATATTTTCATAGGTGGACTCAAGGCCCTTCTCGATCTGGATCAAGAATGGGTGCCCCGTCAGGCAGGTTATTCCCTCTATATCCGTCCATTCATGTATGCGATAGATGAGTACGTGGGTATTCGGCCATCGGATTCCTACCGCTTTATTATTTTCAATTGTCCCGTTGGTAATTACTATACCGCACCATTGCACGTAAAGGTCTCGGATCGTTACGTCAGGGCCTTTCCGATGGGAACAGGCTTCGCCAAAGTTGCCGGGAATTATGCTGCGGGTATGTTACCGCTGAAGCATGCCCGAGAAGCAGGTTTTGACCAACTGGTTTGGTTGGATGGAAAGGAAATGAAATACATCGAAGAATCGGGTACCATGAACTTATTCTTTCAGATTGGTGATACCCTGGTAACCCCTATTGCCGACGGAACCATACTGGAAGGAATTACCCGGGATAGTATTCTTGGACTGGCCATCGAAGCAGGCCTCCCTGTCGAAGTTCGCAAAATCAGCATCGACGAAGTCGTTGCTGCCTACGAGCGTAACGAACTTAAGGACGCTTTCGGTACAGGAACAGCGGCGACCGTAGCCCAAATTTCTAGCATCACCGTTCAAGATCGGCGTTTGGAATTACCATCTCTCGAGACCCGAACGTATTCCAACATGTTGGGTCATATGCTAGACGATATCAAAACCAGCAAAACCCAGGACACCCGCGGTTGGATCATGAAATTAAATTGATCCCCAACACAAACACTAATTGCCTTCATCAATGAACCCCAATCCAATATCAAAATGCAAGTAACGAACCAAACCGCCAACCGTACAACTCCAAGGAACTGGATACTAATGCTGATGATTGCTGGTTTCCTTGTTGGAATTCAGTGGAGCTCTGCCCAAGTGATTTCCTTTGAGAAATACCAACTTGCTAACGGCCTCAAAGTCATTCTGCATCAAGACAGCTCAACACCTATTGTCGCTGTTACCGTATCCTACAAGGTCGGTAGCAAAAACGAGGACCCTGCCCGAACAGGTTTTGCGCACTTTTTTGAGCATTTGCTTTTTGAAGGCAGTGAGAATATAGGACGTGGTGAATACATGAAATTGGTCAAAACCAATGGAGGAGTACTTAATGCCAACACATTTTACGATAGAACCTTCTATTTCGAAATATTGCCCTCCAACCAATTGGAGCTGGGTCTATGGATGGAGAGCGAGCGCATGCTCCATGCCAAAATCGAAGACCAAGGAATTGAAACCCAAAGGGAGGTGGTCAAAGAGGAAAGGCGTCAGCGTTACGACAATACCCCTTACGGCGGACTATTGGATCAAACCATGCGACGTACATTTCTGCAGCACCCCTACGGCCGTTCGGTCATTGGTTCAATGGATCACCTCAACTCTGCCAAACTCGAAGAATTCATGGACTTTTACCGCACCTTCTATGTTCCGGACAATGCGGTGCTCTCCATTGCGGGAGACTTCCAATCCGAACAGGTCAAGGCATGGGTTAACCGCTATTTTGGGACGGTTCCATCGTCAACGCGCCCCATTCCCAGACCCAATCCGGCAGAACTTGTCCAAACCACCGAGCGTATTGACACCGTTTATGATAACATTCAATTGCCTGCCATTGTCCATTCTTTCAAAATGCCCGCTCAAGGAACTCCTGATTTTTATCCCATGAGCATGCTGACTAGTTTACTATCACAGGGAGCTTCTTCTCGTTTTCAGAAGTCCATCGCGGATCGCCAGCAGAAAGCGGTAGCGGTTGGGGCTTTTCCACTGGGAATGGTGGATCATGGGGTGGCCATCATGTACGGCATTGTCAACATGGGCGTTTCCGTGGATTCCTTGAATCTGGCCATGAAGGAAGAATACCGGCAGATTCGCGAAGAAAACGTTCAACAGTCTGAACTGAACAAATTGCTTACCCAACTCGAAAGCGATCGGGTCGCCCAATTGGGAACCGTGCAAGGCATCGCCGAGCAATTGAGTGACTACGAACTCTTTTATGGCGACGCCAACCTGATCAACACGGAATTTGAGCGTTTTCGTAAGGTAACCCCAGCAGATATTCGCCGGGTAGCCAATACCTATTTGGTGTCCACCAATCAGGTGACCTTATATTATATGCCCAAACCTAAACCTTGAGCATTTAGGCCTTTCCATTTGTGATTATTTAATCCATCCGATCAAGATAATTTATTATGAAATTCAAATCTCTTTTCCTTCTATTTCTCGCCTTCCTTTATGGCAACTCCGCTGACCCATTGACGGGCATTTCTTCTGCTTGGGCACAGACCAAAACCAAGGCCACTACTTCTGGGCCGTCGAAATCCATCAAAGGAAAAGTTATGCAACCTACTCCGCCAATCGTGCCGGAACCGCCTCTTGATCGCAGTCGTATACCTCTTCCCCAGCCTGCTCCAGAAATCCGTTGGGCCGAAGCTGAACGTTGGGAACTTGAAAACGGCCTCAAAGTGTTTTTGGTCCGCAATCGCAAGTTGCCGCGTGTTAGTTTATCCTTGGTTTGGGACTATGATCCCTTACTCGAAGGTACCAAAGCAGGTTTATCCAACATCACCGGGGATCTGATTAAATGCGGTACCGCGAGCAAATCCAAAGAAGAATTTGACGAAGCAGTCGACCGGCTAGGGCTAACGCTCTCCTCCTCCGCAACATCCGTTTACGCGTCTGCCTTAAGTCGTAATATGGAATCCGTATTTGGTTTGGTCGGTGAAATGCTTACCCAACCCAAGTATCGCCAAAATGAATTGGAGCGCTTGGTCAAACAAAACCTTTCTAACCTCGAAACCGAGAAAAGCAATGCCGAATCTATTGCCGAAAGGGTTTTGTCCAAACTCTTGTACGGTCCGGCGCACCCTTACGGAGAGATTATGACCTCCACTGGACTGGAGTCCATTCAGTTAACGGATTGTGAAGAGTTTAGAGATCAATACCTTAGACCCAATTGCGCGTATTTGGCCATTGTAGGGGATATCGATAGGGCCACTGCAGAAAGCTTTACTCGGCAATATTTGGGAAATTGGTCCAAAAACGTTGTCCCAATGCAAAAGCATTCGCTCCCTAAGGTCCAACAAGGCGTTCGAATTGTGGTGGCGGACCGCCCCGAAGCGGTGCAAACTGTGATCCGAATTGCGAACACGGTGCAACTTTTGCCTGGTTCTTCTGATGTTATTCCATCGTCGGTAATGAACACCATCCTTGGAGCAAGCGATGCTCGTCTCTTTGATAATCTTCGTGAAACCCATGGTTATACCTACGGCGCCTATTCTTCCCTGAGCCGGAATCCCTTGGTAGGACAATTCCGCGCCTATGCTCAAGTTCGGAATGCGGTCACCGACAGTGCCGTTCGTGAATTCTTCTTCGAACTCAACCGCATCCGTGACACTTTGGTTCCTCAAGAAGAATTGCAGGGAGTACTGAACTACCTCAATGGAACCTTTTCGATTTCTCTTCAGAACCCCCAAACCATCGCTGGATTCTACATTGACCAGGAGCGCTACAAAATGTCACCTTCCTATTACCGTAATTATCTGCAAGAATTAGCTGGGGTTGATGCTCCCAAAGTTCAAGATATGGCTCGCAAAATGATTCAACCTCAAAATTGCGTCGTGATTTGCGTAGGCAAAGGCTCAGAAATCGGGCCTAAGCTCAAGGCCCTAGACAGTGATGGGAAAATCGAATGGGTGGACTGGAATGGTGAAATTACCGAAGACCCTACCGCCATCAAATTACCTGCCAATGTCACCTTGGAATCCATATTGAATCAATACGTCCAAGCAACTGGTGGCGTCAAGGCTTGGTCCAAAGTCCAAAGCATGCGAACGGTCATGTCCGCCACCCTCCAAGGAATGAATTTGGAGTTGATTGAAATCAAACAACGCAAGCCCTTGTCCTCATTGACCACCGTTAAATTGAACAGCACGATGGTCATGTCCTCCGATTTGTATAAGGACGGGAAACTTTCACGCAAAAGTATGCAAGGAGATAGGCCTACGGATACGGAGGAGACTGCTCAGCAAGCACTCGATGCGCTCCCTTGTCCGGAGATCGAATGGTTGGCTCAATCTAACGGCAAATTGAAATTGGGAGGAGCGGCAATTCTCAACAAAGACCTTTGCGTAAGACTTGATTGGACTTATTTGAATGGAAATACCGAAAGCCATTTCTACAACCTTAGCACAGGTCTCAAGGTTCAAACGTTACGGAATTCCAAAGGCCCTGACGGTAAGGAAGCCTCGAATACCACTTCATTCTCGGACTATAGGGATATTGGCAAAGGGCTTTTGATTCCTCACAAAGTTAATATCAGTATGGGGCCTCAGCAAATTGAATTTCAGGTCAAAGAAGGTACAATTAATCCCAAACTAAGGGACAGTGATTTTGATCACTGACCTTAAACAATTGCCACACACAATCCCGATTTTTAAGGTTTCCCTGGATTGCTTTCGAAAATTGAGCGCAGCTCATTGGCTTCGCTGGGCTTCATACGACCACCGAGTACCAACCTGAGTTGCCGTCTGCGCAATGCTCCTGCAAAGTGAATCTGGTCTTCCTCTGTTTCAGGCACAAGTTCCGGAACTTGGGTGGGCATACCTGCATCATCCACCGCCACAAAGGTGAAATAGGCCTTGTTGCACAGATGACGAATTCCTTGAGGAATGTTCTCGCACCAGACCTCAAGGTGAACCTCCATCGAGGTTTGAAAGGCACGGGTTACCCTGGCGGTTAAACTCACCAAATTCCCAAGTCGAATTGCTCGACTGAAGCTCACATTATCTACAGAAGCGGTTACCACAATTCGGTTAGCATGCTTCTGAGCTGCAATTGCAGCGCATATATCCATCCAATGCAAGAGCCTGCCTCCCATCAAATTATTCAACGTATTAGTATCATTAGGTAATACTAATTCATTCATCACCGTCAAGGATTGCGATGGATTCTTGGAATTTGTATTCGAGGGCATAAGCAACGAGGTTATTGGATTAGGAATTTGCAACGATGAAAAGAGCCGTCAACTTCCTGAAGCAAAAAGAAGTAAACACCCGGCTTCGTAGCCTTTAATGGAATTTCGATTTGGTAGGATCCATCAGACTCCAAGAGTGACTCAAATATGGTCGTTGCCTGACTTGGGATTGGTTGATCGTCTTGCGAAACTCCCAAACGATAATGTGCCATTAATTCCCCTGTAACATTGTGTACCTGAGCATACTTCAATTGACCGAATCCCCGAATGCTGATTACTGGAATCGAGCTATTTACAGGGTTCGGAATTACCAGCCATTCCGAGTGGACTGCATTCTTGAGAGGTTGGTTATACGTTGGATACCGAAAGGGTCCCCCCATGACAGGACGAATCATCCAGGAACCTGCGATTGAGGATTCCTCCCAAATACCTTGGGTATTAAACCATCGGTTATAGCGAACCAAGGTGTCATTGCGATCAAGCCCTATGTTAATGAGCCCTGAAGTTTCTTGCTGCCACCCGATATAGAAAGAATCCTGAACGACCAAAGGAGGGTTAATTGCAAAGTATTGAAATTGTCCAATGCTATCTCCATACCGAGGGCGGTAAGGGATGGAAGACCGAAAAATTTCGGTTGCCGATCTGCCCCCTTCTTGAATTTGGGACCAAACTTTGAGAACAAACAACTCGTTGGAAGCATTAGCGGCGGCTTGGGTGAAGTATATCCAAACTCCCCTCAATGTATCGGGCCTCGAAAGCCAAAATTTATTCGCACAGGAACCAGCAATCACATTAATTCCATACCCGGTTTCGGCGGTCCCGTCATCGTACGCAAATTCATTCCAAAGCTTTACAGATTCCATCAAAGTATCATTGCGAGTGAGGTTGTCTCCTACAGCCTGCACCGCATATTCAATTCGAAGGGTCAGGCTATCCGCGCTGCTTGTGGGAACGGCAAATCGCTGAAAAATCAATCCCGTACTGCCCAAGGTCCCCAACGTCAAAGAGGGTAAGGGTGAACTGGTGACCAAAGGAACCGAGGAACTTGGAGAAAACACGCGATAGGAGCGATCGTAGCTTACCGAGCCACCGTTATTCACTACAGAAACACCGTGCGTAGGATTCAGGAATCTGGAGGTATCCTGCAAAAATTGATTCAGGGGCATACTTCGGTAAGGACGTAGGTATGTAGCATTGGTTTGCACCAAAGCAATGTCATTAAAAAGAGTATCCGAAATGGTTCTACTCGAATTAAGGAAAACATAATCCAAATGCCAGCAATCCACTAAGCCCGTGAGGGATCCGTAATTCACCCACCGCATACGCATCCCATCGTAGAGATATTGCGGATCGTTCAAGCCAATGATTGCATACCGAAAAGGCAGGGCCGATGAACCATTCGCATACCAAACCCGGTTCCACGCACCGCTGCTCGACTGAAACTCCAAAATCAACGAATCGGTGGGCTCAGGGCTTTCTGACCAACCCGCCGGTTGATACGCAAAAGTCAAAACCAAAGAATCTGCCACAGTAAAAGATCCAAGGCGGATTGGCAGCGTTGTTAAAAAATCCGCTCGACCTGAGGCAGACAAAGAACTATTATCGTAAGGACGACCTGTGGAATCCAATCCATCAAAGGTCACAAATCCTTGTCCTGGAGGTCGTATCGCCATATCGTTGTTGCGAAAAACATGACGATCCGCCCACAAATGAGGGTTGGGAATAAACCCGGAATAGGAGAAGTCATCCACAAATGGCAAAGTCAGAGTATCGTTGGAACGTAGAATTCCGGTAGGTCCTGTATTTGTCGCTTGGATATAAAAATTCTGTAAGGTTGAATTAAAACGTATAGGAAATACTCCTTCCTGGGCATATACCAGTATTTTCCCGAAAAAGAAAAAAAGTAAAATAAAACTCTTAACAAAAATACTCATATATTTTTTGATGATTCAAGAAAATCTAAAACGCAAAATAATTTCTTAAATTATAACCTTATACTTTATGACCTCCCGATTAATATTCTTCTTCATAAACCAATGAAGTGCTATCTACCTCATTTACATTCTCGCCCGTACCTACATAGAGGTCTATCGTTGAACCCATCGGAAGCATTTCTCCTTCCCTTAAGGTCCTACCATTAAATTCACCAAAGAGGACAAAATCTTTAGCAATATCAGGCCGCTTAACGATTTGTCCGATGAAAAAGCCCTTCGCTTTTAGATCGATGGAGGCTTTATGTAATGATAGATCCGTTAAATTCGGAACTCTCGATAGTGTTGGGGTAAATGAATTTAAGGTCAGGTATACCCTCCTACCTACCTTAACCTCAATTCCCGCTGAAGGATCTGTATGTATAACAGAGCCGGGTGGCATGTTTAATTCAAACAAAGAATCTGCAATCACAACTTCTAATTTCATTTCATCCAAAATACTTTTAGCCTTCTCAACAGAAAGACCTACAAGAACCGGGATTTTAATGGATTGACCATGTGCAGTATAGATTTTAATACTTAGAAATATTCCAATAATCAACACAAGGTTTATCGAAAAAAACCATAACCAAAATTTACGTACTGAAGGATTCATGTTTTTTGCATTTTTTCGATTCCTAATTCAATTAATTTTGCGATAAACTGATGAGGAGAGTAACCGGCGATTGCCGCCTGATGGTATATGCATGTAGCGGGTGTCATACCCGGGAGTGAATTAATCTCAATGATGACTACGCGAATATCCTCATCTTTGGATATTCCAACAAAGGCATCAATTCGGCAATAACCTTCAACGCCGGCCACCTCTGCTGCTTTGCAAAGTTCTGCTTGCACGATTCCCATTATCCGACACTGTTCATCGTGTGCTTCTGCAAAACTTGCTGGAGTTATGTTGGTTCCTTGTCCTGCCAGAAACTTTTCTTCAAGGCTTAATATCCCTTGTCCAGCAATACTTTCCGAGGGCTCAAAGACCTCGTAAGACCGCTGACCTGCAGCATTCGTTTGAACCAACATTGCCCCTGTTATTTCCAATAAATATTCATTCTCGCGAGCTGAAATAAATTCCTCAAGTAAAAATGCACTCGAACGATTAAACCATTCAGCCCCATGAACTTTCAGTAATGAGGCGGCTTCCGTGGGCCAAACATTGACTTCACGAAAAGATAATTCCGCATACGCTTCTAATTCTTCCTTGCATGTCACTCGGTAAACCGCCGTTGAACATCCATCATCAAGCGGCTTGGCAATCATAGGCCAAATACCTTTCTCTTTCAACAATGGTTTGTATAAACCATCGCGCCAATCTTCGATTGAAATTCGCTTCTGTTCAGCCACTTTAAGACCAGAAGAACGAAGCAATTGACCAGTAAGAAATTTATCTATTGTTAAAGCGCTGCTGCTAACCCCTGATCCGTTGTATGGAATTCCCAAGGAATCCAGTCGTGCTTGCAAGGCCCCGTCTTCACCAGGTCTTCCGTGCAAGGCAATAAAAACAAAATCAACTTGATTTACCAATTCTTCCCAAGCAATGGGCATAGGAAATTCCAAGGCATTGGGAGCATAGATGCCCAAAAGCTCCTTGAAATCATCACGGATTTGTCCAAGCACCCCCGGTCTTGTAGCATTTTGAATTTCTGTTAAAATATCATCTGCGTTATCCTTCAAATGAAGATGAATTGGCAATTCATGAAGATCCCAACTTTGTGGGCTGCCGCTTAGAAACAAAGAAATAGCTTCGTAGCCTTCTGTAGAAGAAATTTTTTCGTAAATATTGCGACCAGATTCTACTGAAATATGCCGTTCCGAAGAATAGCCCCCCATAAGTACGCCGATTCTCTTGCGTTTCCCTTGACCTTGCTTTACCAAATCAAGAGACTGACCAAGCTGTTTCTCTAATTTCTTGCACCTATCGGAGGCGGGGTTTTCTTTAAATCTTGCGTTGATTGAGGCACTTATGATATAGGTAAGGAATGCCGACGGACTTAATCCAATTTCAGCAGCCTGTTGAAAGAAAAATGATGAGGGCATCATCCCCGATGTAGTATTAGGATCGTTCAGGTAGATTCTACCCTCATTAGTTACAAAACCATCAATACGTGCATAAACTGAGAAATCAAAGTCATTAAAAAGTTTTTCACAGGACCTTCGTATTTGATGAATTTGTTCATTCGGTAAATCAATGGGGGTTTTCTTGCGTGCAAGTCCTGGGAGGTACTTGGATCGATAATCATAAAATTCTTGAGAAGATGTAATTTCAGTTGGTGGCAAGGCAGAGACAGTAGAATCCATCTTTTCGAGAACGATGCAAGAGAATTCTTTTCCAACAATGATTTCTTCGACCAAAACATCAGTTTCTGAATCCAAAGATTCCTTTTCGCAAATATCCCCCGTAAAATCATTCAGAAACCAATGCTCCCAAGCTGTGGGTGAATACCAGACCTTTCCTGAAGCTCGATCCCTCAAAGGAAATCCAACGCCAGTTCGAAAATCAGCCAATCGATCCAAGGCCGTGCCGTCGGAATTTAGATATTCTGCCTTATAGATTCTTGACGTGAAAAAGGCTTTATCAACGGCCTCTTCAATGGCCTTAGCATCCAAATCGCGTAACAAGGTTAGACCTATGCTGCTTCCTTGATTTGCAGCCTTGATAACACAACCGTTCGGAAATTGCATCATGATTTTCTCAACCCAAAGAGCCCTGGCTGAAGAGCCATTCCCCACCCAATCTAACCTAGGAATGGACAAGTAACTTGGAACATCCCAGCCTGATGCCTGCATATCTCTCCGCTGAGCTACCTTGTTCATTCCCCATGCAGCAGAGCGAGCACCACAGCCCGTATAAGGAATTTCCCAAAAATCCAAAATGGACTGCACCCGGCCATCTTCCCCATTCCTTCCGTGCAATGCCATAAATACCAAATCAATTCTTTGGGATAGGTCTTCCCAAGCTACAGGTTTCCCTATTGCATTCCTCCATGCCTCTGCATGTTGACTCGAGTCTTCATGCTGTTCGGCATAGGGCATCCAAGAGCTTTGTGAAACAGTATTTGTAGAATCGGTATGATCAGACTTTGACTCGTGGTTGAATGACCTTGAAGGAGGATAAAAGTCTCTAATACTCCCTTTGTACAAAAAGGGCCAATCAAGCTCCACCAAATACCCAAAGGAATCAACAAAAAACGGAATTGCTTCAAAAATGCTTTTGTTCAGTAAATCATAAACCGTACGGCCTCCTGCAAAAGAAACTTCTCTTTCGCGGGAATTACCACCAAAAAGAATCCCTACTTTGATTTTCGGTAGCTGTGGCGAATCTGGAATCACAGAGTATGTAATGTTTTCAAAGAAATAATCATACAAATTCCATGTTATGATTCATGCAGGTATTGCTTTCTGTCGAGCAAGATAGCCTTGGACTCTTTGTGCTCGGGATCAGGAACACAGCAATCGACTGGGCATACCGCCGCACACTGAGGCTCTTCATGAAAACCTTCGCATTCGGTACATTTATCGGGGACAATAAAATAAAGATCATCGCTCACCGGGGTCATAGGGTCTTGGGCATGAACCAAGGATCCGTCTGATCGTTGAACCATTTCACGAAGTTGGGTGCCCTCGGCATATTTCCAAGAAATACCTCCCTCATAAATCGCGTTGTTGGGACATTCCGGTTCACATGCACCGCAATTGATGCACTGATCGGTTATCATGATGGCCATTCTATCCTATTTTGCAACTCAAATTTACAACAAATACCTTTCTATGTCATCAAATTCTGCAGCATCGCACCTTGTCTCGGTCCTCCATCTATGGGGCCAATGGATGAGGTCAACGGTGGATCGCGATGATTGGCAGAAATGGTCGTCTTCTGTTGCAGTCCAAAACCCTTGGTTCGAGCCTAGAATGCTTCAGTATGCCCTAGAAGCGTGGTCCAATTCCTTGCAGAATACACGACTTGAACGATGGCTTACTCGTTATGAAGAAGCATTGGCAGCCAATAAAAAGCCAAGGAATGTGGGTTTAATCCTACCTGGTAATATTCCACTGGCAGGCTTGCACGATGTGCTTTGCACTTTAATTGCGGGTCATTCGGCCCACGTTAAGCCGTCCTCAGAGGATGCAGGTCTTATATCATGGGCAATGCAGGGGTTACTTGCCTTGAAACCTGAGTGGAGTGGTCGTTTCAGTATCTTCGAAAAGCTCAATCAGGTGGATGCCCTGATTGCAACGGGTTCAGCGTCTACCATACCCTACTTCGACCAGTATTTTGGGCATATTCCTCACTTGTTCAGGTCCCATCGAAATTCCATTGCCATCCTTGACGGTCAGGAACGTCCTGAAGATTGGGGTCGTTTGGGTCAGGATATTTTTATGTATTACGGTAAAGGATGCCGAAACGTGTCAAAGCTTTTGGTCCCAGAGGGTATGTCTCCGCAACATATTTTGGAGGGTTTAGAGCATTATTCATGGGAAGGTTCGAACCATCGTTACCGAAATAATTTAGACTATCAATTGGCTCTACATATGCTCAATCGAAAGCCATTCTATAACAACAGCTCGGTCATCCTCGTTGAGGACAGATCCGCATCATCTCCCCTTGCCGTTCTTCACTTTGACTATTATCAATCGGGTCAAGATTTAGCCCGAAAAGTCATAGAGGATATTCCAGTGATCCAATGTTGGTCAGGAAATCAACTTACTCAAAAGTGGGGGCTGAATTCTTCGTTCAAAAGCCAATTTGATAAGGAATTATGGAATACCTGGTGTTACCATTCTGTAGAATTTGGACAATGCCAATTCCCGGAGATTGATAGATATGCCGATGGTATTGATACCATGTCGTTTCTTTTGGGGGTTTCAAGGAATTGAGCACGACTACACCCTCCCCCACGCATTGGTTCATTGAATACGGCGGCTTGGATGGAAACTACGATTTCGCAAGGATTTTCTGCAATACCTGGAGGGTTCTATCGATTTCTTCTTCGGTGTTATGAGAACCCAAAGAAAATCGGACTGCCGTACGATCGTTCGCCATACCAATACCGTTGAGTACATGTGATCTTGATTCAGCCCCTGAGCTGCATGCACTGCCTCCGGAAGCACATACGCCTTCGATATCAAGGTGAAAGAGTAGCATTTCTCCTTTGGGATGAGGAGGAAAAGAAACACTCAAAACCTGGTACATGGAAGGTTCGGCACCGTTGAACGTTACCTCGGGGATAGCCTGAAGGATGCCTTCTTTGAGTTTCTTTTTCAAACCGGTAATACGTTTACGACGCTCTTCCATGGTGGATACCGACAATTCCAATGCCAAACCCATCCCTGCAATTCCGGGCAAATTCTCAGTACCGCCTCGCATGTTTCTTTCTTGTGAACCTCCCGCCAACATGGCTCCTATTTGGAGACCACCTCGGATATAAATAAATCCTACACCTTTGGGGCCATAAAATTTGTGAGCAGAGCCACTTGCCATATCCAGACCCAAATCTGTAAAATTCAACGGATAATGACCAACGGTTTGGACCATATCCGAATGAAAAAGAGCGTTATGGGATTTGCACATATTAGCTACCATTGCAATATCCAACAAATTTCCAATTTCATTATTGCCGTGCATCAACGTTACTAGTGTTGGAATCTTTAGGTCCCTCGATTCCTGTAGCCATTGTTGAAGTTTATCACAATCCAAGAAACCTTGAGAATCGTTTGGCAACAAACAAATTTCAGTGCCATAAACTTTATGAAGCTGCTCTAGGGTATGGATAATCGCATGGTGTTCCAGGGAAGATGAAATGATGCGACGAATTCCTAAATTTTCAACGGCGCAACGGCAAGCCATATTATCGGACTCAGTTCCACCTGATGTGAAGAATATTTCCGATGGTGAGCAGCCTAATGCTTGGGCCATGCTTTTTCGGGACTTTTCGATTATGATGCGGGATTCTCTTCCAAGAAAATGAATGGAGGAGGGATTTCCGTAACACCCGACCAAAAGAGTGGACATGACGGAAGCAACCTCCGGGTGTATCGGGGTGGTCGCAGAATTATCTAAGTATATGCGGGAAATATCGTTGGTCATGAACCTAGGATTTGGCGAGCTTTGGCCGCAAGTTCGGCGGCGGCACTCGCCTGAACTGCTTCGGAATAAATGCGCAATATGGGTTCCGTATTGGATTTACGGACATGCAACCAACCTTCCTCCAAATCAATTTTGAGTCCGTCAGACCAATTTTTCACAGCATTAGGAAAAGAATCGGCCAAACGTTTCAACATTAATTCAGGATTTGCGTGGGGGTCGAAGGTCACCTTTTCTTTGGCCATACTGTAGGCTGGGTATTTGGATCTCAATTGACTCATCGACAGTCCTTGTTCCACATAATGCGTAAGAAACAATGCAATACCCACCAAGGCATCCCTTCCGTAATGTAAATCAGGGAATATGATGCCTCCATTCCCTTCTCCCCCTATCACAGCCCCTGTTTCGCGCATAGCCTTGACCACATGTACTTCGCCTACCGGTGAGGCATGATATGGCTGTTGATACCTGTTGCATAAATCACGAAGGCCCCTAGATGAACTTAAATTGGAAACTGCTGGACCTGGACGATGCCGCATTACATAATCCGCAACTGCGACCAAGGTATATTCTTCTCCGAACAAATCCCCATTCTCCATCACGAAGGCGAGTCTATCCACATCGGGGTCAACTACAATGCCCAAATGGACTTGACGTGAAACCACCTCAGAGCAAACCTCATCCAAATGTTCTCGCAGAGGTTCCGGGTTATGAGCAAAATGGCCGTTGGGCTCTTCATTCAATACCTCTACACGGTGAACGCCCAATTGGGCCAATAGCGCGGGAACTGCCACAGCACCCGACGAATTGATTCCATCTACCAAAACATGCAAGCCAGCGTCTGCAATTGCTTGACGATTCACCAAGGGCAAAGCCAAAATATCTTGAATATGAGCATCCAAAGCGAATTCATCGTAATGGTACTGGCCCAATTCATGCACGGCAGCGTACGGGATTGTTTCCCCACTTTGTACCTTATAGAGCAGAGATGCCCCTTGTTCAGTGCTAATAAAGCAACCGTGGTGATCCAATAATTTCAGGGCATTCCATTCCCCCGGATTATGAGATGCTGTTAATACAATACCGCCTGATGCACCAACACGAGGTACCTGCATCTCGAGGGTTGGAGTGGTGGTCAATCCTAAATCAATGACATCTAATCCGCAAGCCATCAAGGTGCCGCAAACCAAGCGACTCACCATTTCTCCTGAAATACGGGCATCACGACCCACCACAACTTTGCGACCATGCCCCTTTTCGAGCAACATGCCTGCATAGGCATTGACGAAAGAAACGATATCGTTAGGCGTCAAATTCGAGCCAGGTTGACCACCTATGGTTCCTCGAATTCCTGAAACGGATGCTATTAATGTCATGGATTCGAGTTTGTAAATAATCTTAAACGAAGTGGTGGATTAGAGGACCGAAGAATCTTTTTCAAAAATAAATCACCAATTATAGGTTTTGCCTGAAAAGCCCATCCACAAACCTTTGAATGCACAATGAGCAGGGCCAATTAAGTTTATTTGTTGAATAGAACCCACAGAATCAACGCAGGCGGTTACCTTCATTTTGCCTCCTCGGAAATGCAAATTAATTTCTGCAACAGAGTCGCTGAACTCAGCTAAATTTTGTTGCATATGCAATAATGCGCAGGCTACCGCCCCAGTTCCACAACTAAGCGTTTCTGCTTCCACACCACGTTCGTATGTTCTTATCTTCAAATGATTAAGATCAATTGCCTCCATGAAATTGACATTGGTACCGATAGGCATAAAGAGCGAATGTTCGCGTAGAGACCTGCCCTCGCGTTCTACTGGGTAATTAACAAGATCTCGAACAGGCAACACCAAATGCGGTGATCCAGTGTTAATATAGGTTCCTATTTCTAAAACCTTTATGTCCTTAGGAGCTTGCATACTCAAGGCAATCATACCATCAGAAGTCTGTAAAACTTGATGCTCTCCATCACTTGAGTCAAAAATCCCTTCAACTCCTTGGAAATAACCCTTGCGAAAAGCATGAGACGCTGCACACCGCGAACCGTTACCGCACAATGACCCTTCTTTGCCATTCGCATTCAAGTAATGAAGGTAATAGGCGGCCTTACTCTGCTTGTCTTGATTTTTGTCAGTAGACTCCTTAACGGGCAATAAAACCAATATTCCATCTGCACCTACGCCAAATTTTCGATCGCAGCATATGCTCATCACCGCTTCATTTTGCCAAAACCTTGAATCAAACGCCTGGGTAGCCCAAGTCGTAGTTGGAGAAATGAGATCCACCAAAACAAAATCATTACCGCAAGCCTGGTATTTATAAAATTCAAATTGCATAGAAGGGAAGACGTGATTTTAGGACTAAGGCAAACATACTAACGGAGTAAGGGGAACGTTCTTTAAGCCAATCCCAGCTTTTGGCACGATTTTTGAACATTGCTGAGGGAAAATCGTTAACTCTTAAAATGAATATTATGTCAAAATTTCGTCAATACGGAGGTATTGTGCTTGTCGCTTTTTTGGGTAGCTTGTTTGGAGCCTGGATTGTGTACGGACTTCAAAAAAGGCCTGCCTTGCACCCTGCCAATTGGGGATCTGCCCCTGTCAATTTGACTGCCTTTCCTGAGCATATTGTGGAACATCCCAATTTTGTAACTACCGCTGCTACGGTGACGCCATCTGTGGTGCACATTAAAACCAAAGGAAGTGCCCAAGGATCCTTCAATGGCGAAATCCCTCCGGGTATGGATATGTTTCGGGACTTTTTCAATGGTCCCGATATGATGCCAAAGGGCCCTCAAATGGGTTCTGGATCAGGAGTCATCCTCTCTGCGGATGGGTATATCGTGACCAATAATCATGTTATCAAAGAAGCGGACGAAATTGAAGTCATTTTGAACGACAAACGTAGCTTCAACGGAAAGGTAATCGGCCAAGACCCAAGCTCTGACCTTGCTGTGGTCAAAATCGAAGCCAATGATTTACCATTTGTTAAAATAGGAAATTCAGATAAGCTTCAAATCGGAGAATGGGTTTTGGCTGTAGGCAACCCCTTCAACTTGAATTCCACCGTTACCGCAGGCATCGTATCTGCTAAGGCCCGTAACATCAATATCTTGGGCGGTGGTACTAGCCTTGAGGCCTTTATACAAACCGATGCCGCAGTTAATCCAGGAAACAGTGGAGGAGCATTAGTCAATGTGCAGGGTGAATTGATCGGTATAAATACCGCTATCGCATCGAGCACAGGGGCTTATCAAGGATATGCCTTTGCTATTCCCGCAAATTTGGTGACCAAAGTCGTGGAGGATCTCAAGGTCCACGGAGCAGTGCAGCGTGGCTTCCTTGGCATCCAAATCAGGGACGTGGATGCAGCCTTGGTCGAAAGCGAAAGCCTCGAAGTAATTAGTGGAGCCTACGTAGCCGACTTCATGCCAAATTCAGCTGCAGAAGAAGCAGGAATCCAGAAGGGCGACGTGATAACCAAAGTCGAGGGACAAAGTATCAAATCCACCCCAGAACTTATGGAAATCGTGGGCCGTAAAAGACCTGGCGAAAAAGTTGCTTTGGAGATTAACCGTAAAGGAAAATCCCAAACCTACGAAGTCAAATTACGCAATTCCGATGGCAAAGCTGAATTGGTCAAAGCGGCCCCCAAGGAAGAGGCAAGTGATTGGCTGGGTGCCAAACTTGAGGGTGCATCCCGCAAAGAACTCGAAAGCCTTAAAATAGAATCCGGGGTCAAAATCAACAAATTAGGGAACGGCAAATTAAAGGAAAGTGGCATCCGAGAGGGTTTTATTATCACCAAGGTGGACAAAACCGCGGTCAACAGCCCAAAGGTTTTGCGGGAGCTTGTTCGTGGGAAGAAAGGTGGGCTGCTCATTGAGGGACTGTACCCCAATGGCACCAAAGGCTTTTACGGCATTGAGATCCCTTAATTTCCCCCCTGTGGAATTTACAGCGAATTTAGGTAGGCTAGCAATGCGTTTTGCTCTGTTGAATTAAGGCTGATTTGCCCTGCCTCGCCCGCTCCATTTATGTAGTGCTGCAACACATTATTTAATGTCTGAGCAGATCCATTGTGAAAATACGGGGCCGTCTTCTTGAGGAACACCAACGGTGGAGTCCGAAAACGGCCTCTGTCTTCTTCCAATAATGTAATGGCAGCCCTTCCTGGGTCCACCGAGTCCAAACCTAAATTATAGAAGCGTCCGTCGGTCAAGGAGGGGCCATGGTGGCAGCTAATACAACCTGCCTTGCCTTGGAACAAGACAAGACCTTGGTTGATTATATTTTTTTGGAAATTATTTTTAATACCATTTGAGTTTTTGGCACTTCGATCCCTTGTTTTCGAAATGGTGGCAACCTCTCTCACATATTCTCGGATGGACAAGAGATATCCTGCCGCCAAGGAATGACGAGGATATAATCGATTTAAAATCAATTTATAATTTATAAAATGCCTCAATTTCTTTTCCAAGTCAATGGGGTTCATATCCTGGTCACGATGAGCGGTCAAAGCAGCCAAGATGCCTTGACTTCCGTGACGTAGCGGGGTAACCCCCCCATCCCACATGAGTAGAATATCATCATGGAGTCCCACCAAAGTGGGTGTATTTCGGATACCTTGTCTACCCCACACACCCCTTGAAATGGCCGTTGTATCGGCAAACGCAAATTCTGCCCTATGGCATGAAGAACAAGCCACACGGCCATCACTGGAAAATCTCGGATCGCTAAAAAAAACTTGTCCTAAGGCAGAAGAAGAAGAAACAAACACTGATTCTCCATGGTCTTGTTTCGAATAAGATTTGGGACCTTCGATGCTTTGATCATCGCATGATGTGAAGATCATTATCACCAAAATCTGTCCTAAGAAAAAGGTCCTCAAGGCTCAGTGAAGGCAGGATTGGAAACGAGCGTGCTGTCGGTCAAGGTATGCAGAAAGGCAATAAGGTCTGCCTTGTCCTGAGAACTCAGCCGCAAACCACCGGACTGAATCCTTAGGTTGGCATCCAAAGTACTGCTCTGTACGATGCCATGATCATAATGATCAATAACTTGCTCCAAAGTAGCAAAGCGGCCATCGTGCATATACGGTGAAGTGAGTCCCACATTCCGAAGCGAAGGAACCTTGAATTTACCTCGATCCCCTGCTAGCCCTGTAACCACTTGATAGCCTGTTTTGAGAACCGAGTCCAGTCCATTGTTTTCAAATAAACGGTTGGTAAAAAGTGCTCCTCCATGGCAGTGGAAACAATCGGCACCTAATGGCCTCCCTGTATTTGGTGCAGAATATTCACGCATGAACAGATCCAAACCCCGCTGCTCAGAAGGATTCATGGTAGCCTGTCCCATTCGGGCCTTGTCAAACTTGGAGCGCCAAGAAGTCATGGACAAGAGGAATTGCTCCAGCGCTTTTTGGAAGCGCTCGACATTCACCGTTTCATCGCCAAAGGCCTTGCCAAACCGCTCCCTGTACGCTGCATCACCTTGAAGCCTAGATAGGGCCACTTCCAAGGGCAAATGCATTTCCAACGGATCTTGAACAGGCTGAACCACCTGATCCCTGAGGTTGGGTGAGCGTCCATCCCAAAAGAAACGATTGGCCCATAACAAATTAAAAAGAGGCATCGCATTGCGAGTTCCTAGCGTACCGTTCACGCCTCTTGAATACACCAAAGTATCCGTGAATGCATGATTTGGCAGGTGGCAAGATGCGCATGCTACCGTTCTATCCAAACTCAATTCCTTATCGTAAAAAAGTTTACGACCCAAAGCAATACCCTCGACCGTGGCAAGATTGTCCGTAGGCCAAGGCAACGAGGGGAATCCAAGACCAGGTGGCGGTAAATCTATGCTGTAGGTTGTGGGTGCAGGGAAAATTCTAGACTTGTCGGGCCTACAACCAAACAACAGAAGTCCTAATAACAGAAACCAAGCAAATCGGAAATTAGTCACTGTTCCCTTTGGCTTAGGGGTTGGTATTTGATATTCCTTTCCATTCAAAGGCAACGCCAAGATTGGAAGCTAATTTCTCGGCAACACGGTCCCCCAAGGATGCATGAGAAAATGAGGAAGAATCCGTGATCCAATGGATGTGGCTGCCGTCAAAAAATTGACGCAAACGCAATTCAACCTTCATGGTTTCCAAAACTTTGTTTAATGTAGTCGGTGGAAATCGGAGAATTATAGGGCGATAGAAGAAGTCCCCGCCCAAATGATAGGAAAATCCCCCGTTTAAGGGCGGATCCACACGTTGATACTGTCCTTCTAATTTGAAAAAAATATACCCTGTGTTCCAATTCCAATGCATGTGCGCACTGTTAAATAAAGAAAGTGGATTGGACGCTGGCCATCCAGCGGGGTCACTGTGGTTTCGTAGGGAATCTATACCCACGGCCATGCGATATCCAATAAAGGTTCCGGCAGGAGCAGTATCAGAAATTTTCCAAGCATATTGAAACTGACGCTCCAAGTCTGCATAGGCCACTGCATCCGGAAATTCTAACCAAGTACTGTCCGAGCGCTGCAAAGCAAAGCCTGTTAAATAATATTGACAATGGTTGATCTCAATTTGGTTCATAGCGGTGGGCAACCAGCTTTGGTTGAGAACTAAAGGAACGGAAGCCGCTGGTGGTAGTCCCACTTCGTAAACATGGTTTAATTCCAAAATTAAACCTGTGTTGTTGGGCGGTTCAGGGGAATTTGGCTGACACCCTAACATTAAAGTTAAGAGTATGCCAAACCCCAAGATTTGTAGATTGAAAATGAAGTAACTTTTCATGAATTTGAATATTAACATAAGGCTAATTAATGTTCACCATTGCTTTGCGGAACATGGTATACCTCCTCATTCTCTATGGACCATAACATTTGCAACGCTTCCCCATCAAAAAGCATGAAACGCAAGGGAGCTGGAACCAGAACTAATTTGGCCCGACGTGTTGATTGCCCCGCAGATTCCCAATCCACCAAAATACCTTCATCCATAGGCAGCTCGTAGCCGCCCTCTTCAATAACCGAATCGTTATAATAAGAGGCCATATAAGCAGTCGGCAACAATACTTCTTGACCAGGAAAATGAGCTTCATGAATTTTGTGGAGTTTGGACTCCAAATAATGGCCGTGCTTCTCGTTAAAGGCGTCCTCGGCCTCCATCATCGCATCTTCCACTTCGTCGTAGGCAGAATCTGAATAATGCAACCCACTTAATTTATTTCGCAATGCGATTAGGGCTCTAAGGTCTTGTTCCAAGGAGTCTTTTTTCATGGAAAGTCGCTTTAACTGTGTAAAAGTACAAGGTTTTGGGCAAAAAGAGCAGCAAGATCTCTGCAATGCCACAGCACTTTATCCTTGAGATTTATATTTGGGTCATGAAAATCAAATTCGGAACCGATGGATGGCGCGCGATTATCGCTCGTGAATTCACTGTAGATCATGTATCAAGGGTTGCTCAGGGAACGGCATCTTGGCTTCTCAAGCATAATTCGCAGCCATTGGTGGTTTTGGGGTCAGACTGCCGCTTTGGAGGACGCATGTTTGCCGAGGTGGTTGCCAGAGTCTTGGCTCAAAGTGGGGTCAAAGTTCTTTGGGACCAAAACGACTTTGTATCCACTCCCATGGTTTCTTTAGGTACTTGTCAAAATAGGGCCCAGGCAGGTATTATTCTCACCGCCAGCCACAATCCACCGGCATACAACGGATTCAAAATCAAAGCTCACTATGGAGGTCCTGCCATTCCATCCATGATTAGCGAAGTCGAGGAACTTATTCCGGATGAGATTCCCACGCTGACCCGTTCTATGGATTATTGGATTTCGCAAGGAATGGTCCAGAAAATAGACCTCATGCAGGCTTACCTCGAAGAAATTCGCTCGAATTTTGATTTGGAAGCTATCGCCGGTATTTCCCATGGCCTTGCCTTCGATGCAATGTACGGGGCGGGTCAAGGCGTTATTCCGGCCTTGTTTCCCAAAGCTCATTTACTTCATTGCCAGCACAATCCTGGCTTCAACGGCCAGGCCCCTGAACCCATTGCTCGCAATCTCCATGAGCTTTCCACAACTATGGCGAATCAAACCCATTTGAAAATTGGCTTGGCCGTAGATGGTGATGCCGATCGCATCGGGCTTGTGGATTCTTCAGGAAATTTTGTGGATTCCCATCATATTTTGATGTTATTAGTAGCCTACTTAGCAGGAGTCCAAAAGCGAAGAGGCCGTGTCGTCGTTTCCTTTTCGGTAAGTCCCCGTATAGCCAAAGTATGCGAATACTACGGTCTAGACCTTGAGGTCACCCCCATAGGATTCAAATACATTTGTGAAATCATGTGCAAGGGAGGGGTTTTGGTCGGAGGCGAAGAGTCTGGTGGGATCGCGATTGACGGCTATATCCCCGAAAGGGATGGGATATGGATCGGTTTGACCCTGATGGAATACATGGCCAAATCCGGCAAAACCTTGGAAGAACTTATCCAGGAAGTCTACGCTATTTCTGGTACCTTTTGGTATGATCGATGGGACTTGCACATCGAAGATGGACACAAGACGGAAGTCATGACTCAATTGGCTAATGGGGCATACACTCATTTCGGACCCTATACCGTGCAACGAACTGAATCGACCGATGGCTTCAAATGTTGGCTAAACGAAAATGACTGGGTAATGTTTCGCGCTTCTGGAACCGAGCCTGTTTTGAGGATTTATGCTGAATCCAATACCCGAGAAGAAACGGAGGCCATCCTCCAAGAAGCCCGAAATACCCTCTATGGAGCTTAACTTCGTTGCGGTTGCGCGTTCCGCCGCTGGCACCTTGGTGCTGGAGGAAAGTCCGGACAACGCAGAGCGCCAGGCTTTGGAAACAAAGGCCGGGGTAACCCGGTAGAAAGTGCCACAGAAAAGAACCGGCCGCAAGGTCAAGGGTGAAAACGTGAGGTAAGAGCTCACGCGCTCCGATGGTGACATCGGTTTGGGGTAAACCTCCTGGGTTGCAAGGCCGTGTATACCGGGGCAGCGTTGCTCGTGCGTTCCCGGGGGGTAGGCCGCTTAGATAAATGGTGGAAATGCCGCAAGGCATACAGAATCTGGCTTATAGCGCAACCATTTTTTTGAAAATCATTCAATACTACCCCCCAATAAATTATTTGGGATCGCAATTGCTTTAGCTTTGTATAGTAAATTAGACAATGAATATGCGGATTCTTGTTGTTGACGATGAAGCAAGCATTCGGGATAGTCTCAATGATATCCTGGAGGCTGAAGGTTTCCAAGTCGATTTGGCTGGTGACGGAATACAGGCATTACAACTTTTGGTCGATGAGGAATTTGATTTGATATTGTCTGATATCAAAATGCCCCACATGGACGGCATGGAGCTGCTCTCCCATTGTGCACGGAATTATGCTCATTTACCCGTAATTATGATTTCTGCCCATGGCAATGTGCAGACTGCTGTTGAAGCTACCAAGCTAGGAGCCTTTGATTTTATTACTAAACCATTGGATCTTGACAGGCTTTTGATTACCATACGCAATGCTCTCCAAATCCGTGCCCTCAAGCAAGAGGCCATTTCTTGGACTCAAGATGACCTTGATCCTATAGAACTACAGGGCCAATCCCCTACCCTCCTTAGACTCAAGGAAACCTTGCAAAGAGTAGCTCCCACCGATGTTCGCATTCTGATTAGTGGACAAGCCGGAACCGGAAAAGAGTGGATTGCCCGATTCATTCATCGTCTTAGTCCCAGAAGTCACGGCCCCTTCGTTTCCCTCAACTGTGCCACCATCCCAGCGGATAACCTTGAATTTAAGTTGTTTGGCCAAGGAGATCCTGTAGGAAATAACCTTTTGCCCAAAGGCTATTATAATCAAGCCTTGGGAGGTACTTTGTTTCTGGATGAAATTGCTGATTTACCAGGACCGGCTCAGCTGACCTTAGTTCGTCTATTGGAATCTTCCAAAAATCAAGGCGGTACCAACCGTAACGGTGTTCGAATTCTGGCAGGAAGCCAAAAAGACCTGGTTCAACTCATTGATGAGGAAAAATTCAGGTTGGATTTGTACCATCTGCTTAGTGTTATCCTTGTCCACTTGCCATCCTTGAATCAACGTCGCGATGATATCCCCATGCTCGCCGGTATTTATCTCAATCGGATTTGTAAGCAATATCAACTTCCAACCCTTCATTTTGAACCAGACGCCCTTAGGACTCTACAAGCTCTACCTTGGACAGGTAATCTACGTGAACTCAAAAATGCAGTGGAGCGGCTCGCGATCCTAGCCGGTCCCAATATTACGCGAAAAGATGTTCAACGCTATATCCTACCCATTGGCTTGGATGGAAACGGTGAAGAACCTTCAGAGAAAAGCAAGCAAATGGAGTACCGTTCTATTATTGCTACCTTGGAGGAAGATAATTTTCAACGATTCAAGGAGCTTACCGAGCGTTTTTTTGTAGAACGTAAGCTCAAAGAATTCCATTGGAATATCGCCAAAACTGCTGAAAGCATAGGGATACAACGCTCCCACCTTTATAACAAGATAGAGCGTTACCAGTTATTCAAACCCAAATCAAAGACTAGCGGATAACCCGAATCGTCCCTGTGTAGGGGACATCATTACCGTCGTCATTCACTTTGAGCAGATAATAATAATTCCCTGCTTCAAGCCCAGGGGCATCCCAATCGTTTTGGTAATCATCGGAATGAAAAACGGTTTGACCCCATCGATTGAACATAGTGAATTTTGACCCTGGGTAGAGGTATAAATATTTTATCTTGACCTTGTCGTTAATATCATCACCGTTAGGAGTAATTACATTAGGTACCACGACTTCTCTATATGGTACTCCGAACTCCAACACGTTGGAATAGGATCGGAAAACCGCATCAAGACGTTCGGTGTATAAACGAAGTTTATACAATCCTTTCTTTCTAGGTTTTCTATAAGATAAAATGGTATCAGCCCAGTTGGCCGTATCCACAACCCAACCTAATTCTGGACGCTTGAGATCAAACCGCTCTATTTGATAGAGCGCATTATCCCATCCAAGATAATGGTTCCATCGCAAAGACATGACGGAATCATCTTCGTTGGTCGCAGGCTCATTCACCAAGCGAATGGTTGTCAATGTGCGTGATCGAATATTCCGAATTCCGTTGATAAGGTTAAGATCAACATTATAGCTGATAGGCTCGTCCTTGGGTAATACAGGTGCATAGACATCCCGGTGCTTTAGGGAATCAACGGAGGATTCTATCCAAAATCGGTTGCTTAAACGCACGGGATTTTCTCCCGATCTGTAACGGTAGAGATTGTAGCCGTTGAACCAAGATCGATTTAGGGTATCGTTGTTGGGATCGACTCGCCAATTCAGAATCACCGCATTTTCGTTGATGGTGTCGAGTGTTACATTTTCCATCAACAACGGGGCGCGATAATCAGGACAATTGCTTACATTGATAATGAGGGTATCAAACTCATTCATAAACAAATCGCACCGGTTCCCGAAAGTATTGTTATCCGTTCCTTTCCGGCTCACCAGAAAATATCGACCATTTTTCTCAAAGCCCCTTGTCAATCGGATCCAAATATTTCGCGCACGTCCATCGCTGATGCAGGTATCTGGTCTTGCCTCTTGGATTTGCACCAAATCCCCATCTGGATCATAGAGCCTAAAATCCGAACCGTTTCGAGCAATTGAATTGCAAGCGACCTGTGAATTGAGTTCCACCTTGAAGGTAGTATCGGTGGTGCACTGAACAGCGGTTGAATCAAACTTGAATCCCGGTCGTATATTATCACAGTATCGTCCAATACCCAAAATAACCTGGACATCCACCTTTACATAACCGATTAAGACACCATTACGGTACTCATTTACTTTGAGGACGAAAATTGAAGTTTGTTGCGTATTGGAGAAAAAACTGATATTCCCATTGCTTGGGTTGATAGAGATTTGATTACCGACTACATTAGCAGGAACTTGGGGTGTTCTGGGTGCCAAATAATTTGCATTCACATTCCAACCCGTTAAAGCGGATGTAAGGGAATATACCACAGAGTCACCTTGAGGCTCTGAAACATCAAAAACAACGGTCACCGGCTCCTGAATGCAATATGCAGGAACCTGAAAGGAATTAAAACGAGCCGAAGTATTCCCCGCAGCCACATTGTTATTCAAATAGGAGTCGATAAAGAAATTCTGCTGCCCCGGAGCAGGGCCCAGTGTATTATTCGTGTTTCGGCAACACCAACCCGCGGTGACGCTGTTTCCCCACACAAAATACCAATCGTTGCATGTCGGATTTGTCGCGGAGAAGGGCAATGTTACCGTTCCAGTCCATTTGTATTCCTGCAAACCGTATCGCGTACCGCCGTTACATGTGCTGGGATCAATGGTACATGCAGTAACAACCTCAATACCTGTTCCTGGAATCCAGGTAACGGGCAAGGTATACGTTTGACCACAACCGTTGCGATAGTACATGTTCATATTGGAAGTAGAGAACGGACCTTGCATGATTGAATTACAATCCCTGTAAATGGTAAGTGTTATTTGGTACTCGTTGGGATTGGCTAACTTGATGTACGTAATATTTCCCCCAGCGATATGGGTCGAACTCGCTTTCCCTGGTATCAGAAGGAACATGATCAGCAATGCTGTCGTCCTAAGGCAGTAATAAAGTAAAATTCTCATTTTTTATTTAATTATTTGAAGAGGACCATAGGTCGGATTTTTATCAATAACCCTTACTGTATAATAATAATTTCCTGCAGGTAAATTGGATGGTGACCAATCGTTAAGGTAATCCTCGCTGCTGAAAACTAATTGATTCCATCGATCATAAATGGCGACCTTGGTTCCTGGAAAGTATTCAATATCCTTGATCGTAAAATTATCGTTTACGCCATCTCCATTAGGCGTAATCACATTAAATACAATGACGGGTCTATCAATGATATCAAAGAAAATCCGGTTGGAATGCGCCATAAAGCTGCTATCTCCGTTCACCGCCTGAACCCAGAGGCGGTACCTTCCTAGTTTAGTGCCTTTTTGAATACTGAAAATCGTATCTGTGGTGGAACCCACCCACAATCCTATTGTATCGTTTACCGCTGTTACAAAGACGTTGTACTTGGAGTTGGGCCACCCTTTGTATGCTGGCCAACGAATGAGCCCCACTCCCCTGTTTCCATTATTGAGAGTGGTATCTCCCGCCTGAAGAAAAATATTATTCACCGAATCCCCAAAATCTGTTTGACCATAATATTTCATTTCCAATACAGCCAAAAAATCACGCCCACCCTCGGCCGGATCTTGAACAGTTGTAGTCAGCACGGTATCGTGAAGGTTGGCCACCGATGCGAATCGGTACCACCGAGACGAATTCAAGCTATCGTTCTTGTAAAGTATATAGCGCTTGAAAAAGGTGGTGTCAAAATTCTCAGGGGTTGACCAAGTGAGCACAATATCCCTGTTGTTGGGCTGAACGTCCACATTGCGAATGCGGATGGGCGAATTGTACTCGTAGCAGGTATTTAATCGGACAATGATGGTATCGAATTCTTGGGTTCCTGAACCACAATCCCCCAACAGGGTATTGTTATCCAATCCCCTTCGTATGACCAAATGATGATCACCGTTAACCAGAAAATCAATCGCGGATTCCACGGTAATGGAATCTACCCGATTTCCATTGCAGGTAAAGGAAACTTTGCGGATTTGCATCAACTGACCAGCAGGATTGTACAGCCTAAAATCCGTTCCGTTGGTGTCGATGCTGCTGCAGATAAGCGCACCGGATTTAGCTTTGAGACCAATGAGATTGGAATAGCAAGGCGGATTAATCACTGGCCATCGAGAAGTGGTGTCGATAGATTTGAAGCCTCCGAAATAAATGCCTTGACATTGCCCAATTGGGGAGAATAGCCATCCTTCACTTTGGGACGAATTAGGATAGGTCAAACCGGGCGTTGTAGGTGAAACTACCCACTGTGTTGAATTCCTCGACCAATTAGGGCCTGTGCCACCAACCGCAAACGCCACCGTACCGAGTGCATTATGCAATCCCAAAACAGCAGTACCCCCTGCCCATGTTGTGCAATTGGGTTTGTTCTCAATATAAATTTCAATGGTATTGTTGCATTCGTTCAGCACAATTTGAAATGTCCCTAACAAAGAAGTACATTGGAACATGGGCAATTGAAGGAAGGAAACCACCAACTTACGATTGGGGTAAGAACCCACCGATTGGTACGAGATCGTTCCGTTTCCGTTGAGATTGGACCACCAATCTTGCCAAGGCCCCATGACACAATTCTTGGGTACCGAAGCACCGTTGCTAGGAATGGCCGCTGATGTGTAGGTCGTAGGCTGACCGGGGGAAAAGCTAACCCATCCGTTAGACCCTACCCAAAACTGAGTATAGTTGTTACCAAAATAACAAAAAGAGAAACCGATTTGATAGGGCCCCGCAACACCGTCATCAGGTTGACTGAATTGTCCTGTTAAGGAAGTACCTGCATACGGCATGGGGGAGAATGGTACCGTACTTGTTACGTAGGATTGAGCAGAGGCTTTTCCACCGCTCATGGTAATCAGGGCTATGCTCATACATGCCCACAGACCGAGAAACAAAGACAGCACTTTGGTGCATTGAAAATTGAATTTCAAAGTATGACTTTTAGATAACTCGAAAATTAAGGCCTTTTTTGGCTAAAAAAGTATTTTGAGAGCTCAAACTGGAGGTTTAATCTGCTTTTAAAATTCCCCTTTGGCTCAGATTTAAAGTACTTTTATGGCCGAATGAAGCATATCCGAAATTTCTGTATTATCGCTCACATCGACCACGGGAAAAGCACCCTGGCCGACCGACTTCTCCAAATAACCGGTACCGTGGAAGATAGGGATCTTCAGGCCCAGACCCTTGACGATATGGATTTAGAGCGGGAGCGAGGTATTACCATCAAAAGCCATGCCATTCAAATGAACTATAGCCTTGACAATCAAGACTATATTTTGAATCTGATTGATACGCCGGGCCATGTGGATTTTTCGTACGAGGTTTCGCGGGCTATTGCATCATGCGAAGGGGCTTTGCTGATCGTGGATGCTTCCCAAGGCATTGAGGCGCAGACGATTTCTAATCTATACCTTGCTCTGGAGCATGATTTAGAAATTATTCCTATCCTTAATAAAATGGATTTACCCTCCGCCTCACCTGAGGAGGTCAAAGACCAAATTGTTGAACTCATTGGTTGCAAAAGAGAAGATATTCTTCCTGCCAGCGGCAAAACCGGCTTAGGGGTGGAAAAGGTCCTTGAAGCCATCGTCCATAGGATCCCTCCCCCTCAAGGAGACCCCACCACTCCTTTGCAGGCTTTGATTTTTGATTCCATGTACAACAATTACCGTGGGGTGGTTGCCTACTTCAGAGTGTTTAATGGGAGAATTCACAACGGTGAAAAGGTGAAGTTCTTCAATTCCGGTAAAGAATATGGGGCTGATGAAATTGGTATTCTCAAGATGAAGCCCCAACCTAGAGAATTTGTGGAGACAGGCGATGTAGGCTATATCATCTCTGGCATTAAACAAGCCAAAGAAGTACAAGTAGGCGATACCATCACAAGCCTCGAAAAACCATGCAAAGAAGGAATCAAAGGATTTGAAGAGGTCAAACCCATGGTTTTTGCGGGTATTTATCCGGTGGATACCGAAGATTACGAGGAACTTAGAGACTCTATGGAAAAGCTTCAGTTGAACGACGCTTCCTTGGTCTTTGAGCCTGAATCATCTGCTGCGTTGGGCTTTGGATTTCGTTGCGGATTCCTTGGAATGTTGCATATGGAGATTATTCAAGAACGATTGGAACGGGAATTCAACATGACGGTCATTACAACCGTACCCAACGTTTCGTATTTCTGTATGACCACCAAAGGCGAAATGCTGACGGTCAACAATCCATCCGATCTCCCCGATCCCAGCCAAATTGATTTTATCGAGGAACCCTATATTCATGCCCAGGTCATCACCAAGGCTGATTATATAGGGCCTGTCATAGCCCTGTGCATGCACAAACGCGGGATAATTACAAACCAGACTTATTTGAGCAGTAACCGGGTTGAAATCACCTTTGACATGCCCCTGGGTGAAATCGTTTTTGATTTTTACGATAAGCTCAAGACCATATCCCGTGGGTATGCCTCCTTTGATTACCATTTGATCGGATACCGCCAATCCAAATTGGTACGCATGGATATTCGTCTAAACAGCGAACCCGTAGATGCCTTGTCCGCCTTAATTCACGCAGACAAGGCCTATGACTTAGGCAAGAAAATGTGCGAAAAATTACGGGAGCTCCTCACGCGGCAGCAGTTTGAAGTGGCAATCCAGGCCTCCATAGGCGCCAAAATCATTGCCCGCGAAACCCTCAAGGCTTTGCGCAAGGATGTCACTGCCAAATGTTACGGCGGGGATATTTCCCGTAAGCGTAAACTTCTCGAAAAACAGAAAAAAGGCAAAAAACGTATGCGTCAGGTAGGCAATGTCGAAATTCCTCAAAGCGCTTTCTTGGCGGTGCTCAAATTGGATTGATTTATTGAGGATTAATCATTTTGACAGATGCCCTCCCCCCTCATTCTTGACGGCAAGCAAACCGCTGCCCAGATTCGAGAAGAATTAAAAGCCGCCAATATCCTTCGAATTGCTTCAGGGCAAAGGCCGCCTTTGTTGGTAGCGGTATTGGTTGGAAACGATGGTGGTAGTGAATCGTATGTGTCGCACAAGATTAAGGCTTGTTCGGATGTTGGATTTGAATCGAGGCTGATTCGCTTTGCTTCCGACATTCGCCAAGACAAGCTACTATCCGTCGTGGAAAGTCTCAACAACGATGCGCAGGTGGATGGCTTCATTGTCCAGCTCCCTTTGCCCCCGCAAATCGATTCGCAAGCAATTAATCTGGCCATTGCCCCATCCAAAGATGTGGACGGCTTTCACCCCGTCAATGTAGGGCGCATGGCCTTGGGCCTCCCCACCTTTTTGCCAGCTACCCCTTCAGGGATCTGTGAATTGTTACGAAGAAACGGTATTGTTACCGGCGGTATGCATGCCGTTATCCTTGGCCGAAGTGCAATCGTAGGATCGCCCCTTGCTCAGCTATTGGCGAGGCCCGGAGAACCCGGCAACTGTACGGTCACCCTCTGCCATTCCAAGACCATAGGAATCAAGGAGCATTGCTTAAGGGCTGATTTGTTGGTGGCGGCCTTGGGGAAACCCGGCTTTGTCACCGCCGATATGATCAAACCTGGTGCGGTGGTGGTGGATGTGGGAACCACAAGGGTAAAAGACCATTCTAGACCCTCAAGGTTTGTCCTTCGAGGGGATGTAGCCTTCGACCAAGTCGCTCCACTCTGCAGGGCGATAACCCCTGTCCCTGGTGGCGTAGGGCCTATGACCATCGCAAGCCTTTTGACCAACACCTGGCAAGCAGCGACAACTCCATAACAACCCCGCATCCTTGTCCACCATGTCGGCCAAAGTCGCAACTAATGATTTGCAATCGGTACAGCTCCCGGTCATGGAGCAATTTCTTAGCTTACAAGGAGAAGGAAAGCATACCGGTCAGGTCGCATATTTCATTCGCCTGGCGGGTTGCGACGTGGGTTGTGTTTGGTGCGATGTCAAAGATTCCTGGGACGCCAAGCAATATCCCTTACGAAGCGTCAACAAATTGGTTCAAGATGCCCTTCGTTCAGGTTCTCCTAACATTGTCATCACAGGAGGAGAACCTTCCATGCACGATTTAACGGATTTAACCCGTCAACTACGAGCCGCGGGGCTGCAGATATGGCTGGAAACGGCAGGCGTCCATCCCCTTCGCGGTGAATTTGATTGGATCTGTCTTTCGCCCAAAAAGTTCAAGCCCCCCCTTTCGGAATGCTTGTCCGTAGCCGATGAATTCAAAGTCGTGGTTTATCATCCTTCCGATTTGTCTTGGGCCCAAGGGTTCTTGGGCGAGCTCCACCAAGATTGCCTCTTGTATGTGCAGCCGGAATGGGATAAACGGCACAGCATTGCTCCGCTCTTATTGCAGTTTATCCAAGAAAAACCTCAATGGACTTTGTCCCTACAAACCCATAAGTACCTTGATATTCCCTAAATTTAATTTGGGGAAGGCCCTGCTAACGGCGGGATTAGGCTTTGCCCTCATCTTGGGTCTCAGACCTTGCGTCTTTGCGCAAAACGACGAATTGATTTACGTGGATCAGCGCAAGGCTGAGGCTTCTTTAGCCAAGGCCATAGAACCGGCCACCTTGGGAGAATACGCCAAAGCCGCAACCAAGGTTTTGGAAGTTTGCCAACAATACCCGGAATATGCCCCCGCTTGGTTGACCTTGGGCGAGCTTCATATGAAATTGCAAGAATGGGCTTCTGCCGTGAAGGCACTACAAACTTCCATTCGTCTTCATAATAGATTGTCTATCAAAGCCTACCACGGTTTGGCCCAAGCCGCGATGAACCTTGGAGACTATGCCATGGTGCTTGCAGAGTGCGCAGATATACCTTCCTTTCGATTAGCCTCGGAGATGCAAATCCGTGATCTTGCCTTGTGGCGTAAACAAGCCATTTGGGCAATGGAGGCCATGAAGAAACCTGAACCCCTCAAATCTCAGTTGGCCCCTGTAGCGTTATTGGGTGATGGCTCTAGCTACCTGCCTTGCCTATGCCACAACGGAACCCAAATCGTTTTTACGCGAAGGGGATCAGATGGCGAAGATTTTTATGAAAGCAATCTTATCGATAGTACTTGGGAACAGGCCAAAGCTTTGGAAAGTCCTCTAAACTCTGATTTGGATGAAGGGGGCTGCTGGTTAAGCTCGGATGGACAAATGATTTGGTTCACGGGATGTTACAGAGATGGAGGCCTGGGATCTTGCGATTTGTATTACAGTATTCGTCAGCAAGGACGGTGGCAAAATGCCGTATGGGCTGGTTCGGTAATCAACTCCTCCGGTTGGGATGCGCAACCCACCCTCAGCAGTGATGGATTGACTTTATATTTTGCAAGTACCCGCAAGGGTGGTCTTGGTGGCAGTGATTTGTGGGTTAGTTACGGGAAAATAGATTCCACCGATTGGCCGCTGGATACGTTGGGAAACCCTGAACCCATGCCCTGGTGGCAGTGGAGGGACATGGAACCTGATAAACTCCTTTGGACTGCACCCGTACCCCTTGGCCCTGCCTTGAACACTGCATATAACGAGAACAGTCCATACCTGCATCCCAACGGTAGGGACTTGTATTTTGCCTCTGCCGGCAGAGAAGGTATGGGCAATATGGATCTGTACAGAGCTCGAAAAATCGCAGACTCCGTTGCTATGCTTCCGAGTTCTTGGACTAAAGACTTTCAGCTTCTGGCAAGTTTGGGGGTTCCCATCGTCCTCTGGGATGAACCTACCAATTTGGGTTATCCCCTTAATACCCATGAAGATGAAATGGGATTGGCTTTGGAAGCGAACGGAAATTCAGCATGGATGAGTAGGCCGCACCAAGGCCGTATCATCTTGCATCGCCTTGGATTGGCCCCTTCGGCCCAACCCCTAATGGATCCTGAGACTCCCGTTTTGGCTCAAATTCTTGATTCACAACAAAGTCTCAAAACAGAAAAAGAATGGATTCTGCGCGATATTTATTTTGAGGTGAATGAATCCACCCCTTTGCCAGCTTCCAAGGCATCCTTACTTCAATTGGCTGCATGGATCAAGATGAACCCAGAGCTTCGCATCGAAATCCAAGGCCATACCGATAATACAGGTAACAACGAAAAGAATCGAATCCTATCTCAACAAAGGGCTGAGGCCGTGAGTCAATCTCTGGTCCGTCAAGGGTGCGCAGCAAATCAACTCCGTGCTGTAGGCTACGGAACCTCGCAGCCCATCGCCGATAACAACAGTACCGAGGGCCGAGCCCTCAATCGCCGTACACAAATCAAGATTCTTCCGTAGCGAAGGAACGAACCGTTTGGTCCAGCGCTATCAATCGGTCCAATAAGTGCGGTAATTGATTGAGAGGTAGCATATTCGCCCCATCGGATAAAGCACGGGATGGATTGGGGTGGGTTTCCAGAAAAATACCTTGAGCACCGCAGACAATGGCGGCTTTGCCAATGGTTTCGATGAATTCCGGAGTTCCTGCGGTCACCCCGCTATCTTGATTGGGTTGTTGCAGGGAATGGGTTATGTCCACTACCACCGGATATCCAAGGCTCTGCATGCGCGGTATGGAACGAAAGTCCACAATCAGATCATGGTAACCAAATTGGGTTCCCCTTTCGGTGAGCCAAATCTGTTTGTTGCCCAGTCGCTCTATCTTCTCCGCTGCGAATTTCATCGATGAAGCGGACATGAATTGACCTTTCTTGATGTTAACCCAACGGCCTGTGCGGGCGGCGGCCTCCAATAAATCGGTTTGCCGAGCAAGAAAGGCCGGTATCTGGAGTACATCCACATGGTTCGCGGCAAGGGAGGCCTCCTGCGCATCGTGGATATCGGTTAGAACCGGCAAACGATAACGCTCCCGAATGTGACCCAAGATACCCAAGGCTTCGTGGTCACCGATGCCCGTGAAAGAACTTGCCGATGAGCGATTGGCCTTTCGGTACGAAGCCTTGAATACATAGAGCAGGTTTCGTTCAGCACAAAGCAATTGGACCCTTTCGGCTATTTCTTGGCATAAGTCCTCCGATTCAACAACGCAAGGACCAGCGATGAGGAACATACCGGAGCGACCTGCTTCTTTCAACACATCATCATAGGTCCCGATTGATAACATCCAAACGTTTTTTATTTGTTATAAGCATTGCGCATTCCCCATATCGCCCACCACCTCAATTTAATCACTCCCCATACAGCCTCTTGGACAATTCCTTTAGAAATCTTGCTGGTTCCCAATGTCCGATCGGTGAAAATGATGGGGACTTCTTTGATTTTGAAGCCACACATCCAAGCCTTGAACTTCATTTCAATTTGAAATGCATACCCCACAAAGCGAATTTGCTGAAGATTGATCTTCTCCAGGACGGGTCGGGTATAGCATTTGAATCCGGCTGTGGCATCATGAATCGGCAAACCCGTGATGAACTGAACATAACGGGATGCAAAGTAAGACATCATTACACGGCTCATGGGCCAATTTACCACATTAACCCCAGTAACATAACGTGAACCAATGGCCATATCGCAGCCTTCTTCGAGGCATGCCGCAAGCAATCGAAGGAGATCTTCAGGGTTATGGGAAAAGTCCGCGTCAATCTCAAAGAAATACTTGTAGTCCCTCTGCAATCCCCATTGAAATCCTGCGATATATGCAGTTCCCAAGCCCATCTTGCCTGCTCTCGCAAGAAGATGGACCCGACCTGGATTTCGGTGTATAACCTCACGAACAAGGTCCTGGGTTCCGTCCGGAGACCCATCATCCACCACGAGTATTTCGAAGGGGTACGATAGACTGAGAACCTTGGTCAGAAAGGCCGTAATATTCTCTTTCTCGTTGTAGGTAGGAACAATAATTAGAGCGTCCGATGCCATAGCATGCAATTTACTTCACAATTCCTCACCTTCCAACGCTAGGGCAGGCCGCATGGCCGTAAATTTGAACATGCGCAATCCCCATCTCGATGCCGAGGGTTTGGAATCCGTTCAGCCTGAACAAGAACAAGAACAAGAAGTACAGCTGAGGCCGAAGACCTTCGGGGATTTTGCAGGGCAGGACAAAGTCATGGATAACCTCAAGGTCTTTGTGGCCGCTGCTTTGGGTCGGGCTGAAGCCTTGGATCATGTCTTGTTGCACGGGCCTCCTGGTTTGGGCAAGACAACCTTGGCACACCTCATCGCCAACGAAATGAAGGCCCAGATTAGGATCACCAGTGGTCCGGTTTTGGAAAAGCCCGGGGATTTGGCGGGTCTGTTGACGGGCCTACAAGCAGGCGATGTGCTTTTCATTGACGAAATACACCGGCTCAGTCCTGTGGTGGAAGAATACCTGTATTCAGCTATGGAAGATTTTCGTATTGACATTATGATCGATAGCGGACCCAATGCCCGGTCGGTTCAAATTGGTCTGCAACCCTTCACCCTGGTCGGGGCCACCACCCGATCTGGCTTATTAACGGCTCCGTTGCGGGCACGCTTCGGCATCAATGCACGTTTGGAATACTATGATGCCAACCTGCTCGCCAAGATCATTACTCGTTCCTCTGCAATCTTGAGTGTTCCCATCGAAGCGGAAGGAGCCGAAGAGCTCGCACGTCGCAGCAGAGGCACTCCCCGTATAGCCAATGCCTTGTTACGAAGAACCAGAGACTTTGCCCAAATCAAGGGACAAGGCATTATCAACAAAGCGATTGCGTCCATAGCGCTGAACGCCCTGCAGGTAGATCATCACGGATTGGACGAAATGGATAATCGGATTTTGATGACCATTCACGAAAAATTCTCTGGGGGACCGGTTGGCCTCAATACCATAGCCACCGCCGTGAGCGAAGAAGCTGGGACCATCGAAGAAGTGTATGAACCCTTTCTGATTCAAGAAGGATATCTGAAACGAACCCCTCGTGGCCGTGAACTCACCGAGCGGGCCTACCGTCATCTAGGCAAAATTCCGCCTACCCGTAATCCGAACTTGTTTGGATAATTATTGGCACAGTCCCCACAAGGATTCATAGTAATGATCCACGGTAAAAAAACCTTGACGCTGTTTCAGCCATTCTGCAGCTAGTACAGCCCCCAAACCAAAGGCCCTACGGTGGTTAGCCTTGTGCTCCAAAGAAATATGTTCGAAATCGCTTTGAGCTACCAAAGTATGAGTGCCCACCTCGTCTTCTAATCGATGACTAATTATTGGTAAAGTTTGGGGATCAGCGGATAATTCCGGCAACCAACGACGATAACGGTTGGAAGAGGACAGCAGGTCCTGGGCTGTTTGAATTGCCGTGCCGCTGGGGCTGTCCAATTTTTGCAAATGATGAGACTCGTGAAGTTCCAATTGAAAATCAGGTAATGCATCAAGCATGGCCGCAAGGGTTCGCCCCAATCTCCTGAAAACTTGAACACCAGGCGCGAAATTGGATGCCCATAACACGCTACCCTCCAATCGTTCGCAATGTTCTTTGATTTCAGGTAATCGATCATACCAGCCTGTAGTCCCAATCACCATAGGTAGACCCTGCTCCAAAGCCGACAGAACATGAGCATGGACCAATTCAGGACGACTCATTTCAAAGACCATGTCCACATCGTTCTTGTTGATGGGGGTCACCCAAGGGTGAGCCGAATCATGAACCCCCACTAGTTGGTGCCCCCTTTCTTGGGCAATTTCCATGGTGACCTGTGCTAATTTCCCTTTGCCCAAAAAGACCAAATTCATACCTTCAACGTATTGGTTTAGAATCGATAACGAAGGCTCAAGGTAAGTGAGGCGCTTGGCCGATATGCCCATACGTTGGAAAAATCATTCGTGGTAGAACGTGGAATCACATTCGGTGTGGCGGGAACTACGCTGAAATCCAATCGATCAAAGGCCTTGAGGTGAGCATCCACATGGGCATCCAGAATCTGCAAGGCATAGGCGGCAAGACTTAACAAAACGTAGGCGTCTCGGCTTCTTCTTAACAAATCTCTTTTTTGGATGAGGGAGGCCTCGGTATCCTTGCCCACAAAGGGATCCACTGTGTTGAGGTCTCCATCGGTCCGATCGCGGTAGGCGTTGCGGTATGTGAGATACAAATCAGCGGTTTGCGATGTTTGGTATGCCATAAAACCCAATCCGCCCCAAACCACCGGGACTTTCCAGTAAGCACGGTTCGTGATTTGCCCCCAGCCAGGTATCAAGGCTGCGCGTAATGTCACCTTGGATGGTGATTGAAGGTACAAGGAATCTTGCCCATCCCCTGCAAAACAGGTCCATGAAAGTCCGCAGAAAACCCACAAAAAGACCCACAAATATTTCACTCTACAAGGTCCCATCGAATATTAAATCCAACAAGCGATTCAAGTCATCGGTATCGGTGAAGGGAATGCGAATCTCGCCTTTGCCATTGGCTTGAACCTGAACTTTGGTCGGACTTTCAAAATGTCTGCTCAATCGGGTTTGAACCTGCTGGTAGGGGCCTGAAAGCGATGGGGCGGTTTCTTTGGCGTTACTCGTTGAAGTTGGTCTTTGGGAACCCATGGCCTTAGCGGCCGCTTCCAAAGTACGCACGCTCCAATTCCCCGCAAGGCAACGTTTGGCCAGATCCAACTGAACCTCGATGAGAGGCAATCCCGCCAAGACTTTGGCATGGCCCATTTCCAAATCCCCGTTGCGGATGGACCATTGAATATCGGGCGGCAATTTGACCATCCTCATGTAATGACTAACGTTGGGCCTGGACATCCCTACCCGAAGACCGATTTGGTCCTGATTCAAATTGCATTCTTCTTGAAGGCGGGCCAAGGCTAAACCAATTTCGATGGGATTGAGATCTTTCCTTTGGAGGTTCTCGACCAAGGCCATTTCGATCATACCCTGCTGACCAGTGTCCACGACATAGGCAGGCACTTCGGTCATCTTGAGCAAACGTGCCGCCCTCAGTCTTCGCTCCCCGCTAATCAGCTGATACGAACCAGGTCCCAATCTGCGCACCGTCAAGGGCTGAATGATCCCCAAATGTTCAATGGATTGTTTGAGCTCATCCATGGCTTGTTGATCGAATTGATCCCTTGGCTGGAAAGGGTTGACTTTGATTTGATCCACGGGAATGAAGCCTTCGCGCACAGCCTGTTGGAGTACTTCTTGATCCTCGGACGATAGGAGGGCATTCAGGCCTCTGCCTAAAGCAAGCTTTTTGGGATTTGCTGCCATATCAATCGTTCAGGTAGCGATCCTCTTCGGCCACCTGGGTATAGTTGTTTTTCTGGAGAATTTCGCGGGCAAGGTGCAGATAATTGGTGGCACCTTTGCTTGCGGCATCGTGATGAATGACCGACAAACCAAAGCTAGGTGCTTCACTAAGCCGGGTGTTTCGGTGGATAATGGTATCAAAGGTCATGTGACCCAGATTATTACGAACATCCTCCGCCACTTGGTTGGATAAGCGCAACCTACCGTCATACATGGTCAAAAGAATTCCCTCAATGCGCAATTCCGGGTTGAAGCGGTTCTGCACTATTTTGATGGTATTCAAGAGCTTGCCCAGACCTTCCAAGGCAAAATACTCGCATTGGACCGGTACGATCACGGAATTCGCTGCCGTCAAAACATTGATGGTGATAAGTCCAAGGGATGGTGAACAATCAATGATCACAAAATCAAAAGAATCGAGAACGCCCTCCAATGAATTTTCGAGGATTCGTTCACGCTGTGGGCGATTAATCATTTCAATTTCTGCGCCCACCAAATCAATCGAGGCGGGAAGCATCCACAAGCGCTCTGCCTGAGTTGGAATTAAGGTTTCTTTGACGCTAAGTCCATTGACCAGGCACTCATAAATTCCAGCTTTGACGGTTTTGGGATCTGTGCCTAATCCGGAAGTTGCATTGGCCTGCGGGTCTGCATCAATGATGAGGACTTTGTATTCCAGGATGGCCAATGCGGAGGCCAGGTTAATGGCCGTGGTGGTCTTCCCAACTCCCCCTTTTTGGTTGGCAACTGCGATGATTTTACCCATTGATTATCGATGTGAAGGGTGCTGGCTGGTTTGAGGTGCTTTGGTGGTCCCGGACCAAGGAACGAGGGTAAATTTACCCTGTCGATGATGTTCAAAGATACAACCATGATACGTGCCCTGATTCCATGGTTTATTGGGTTATTGGGGATGGGCATCCTTGCATCATGCCACAAAACAAGCCCTCGTGGTGATGTTTTTCATTACAACCAAGAAAGCCCCATCCTGAGTTTAGATCCCGCCCATGCGAGGGATCAGGCAGGAAATTGGACAGCAAGGCTCTTGTACAATCGCTTGGTGGAATTGAACCATGCTCAAGAACCCGTTCCCTCCTTGGCCTCCCAATGGTCCATCGATTCTGGGGGGTTGATCTACCGGTTTACCCTCAGGGATTCGGTTTGGTTTCATCCCAATGCATGTTTCGGCGGACACGATGCTTCTACTCGTCTACTTAGGGCCGATGACGTGGTGTACTCGCTCAAGAGGCTCATGGATCCTGCTACAGCTTCCTCGGGTGCTTGGATATTTCGGGATAGGCTCGCCCCTCGCGGAATCCTGGCTACCGATTCATTGCATATGGAGATTCACCTTCGCTCGCCATTCCCTCCGATGCTAGGTTTGCTCAGCATGGGCTATTGTTCGGTCGTTGCACCCGAAGCGGTGAAAAATTATTCCGAAGAGTTTAGGTCGCACCCTGTGGGCACGGGCCCATTTCGATTGGCGTTTTGGGAAGAGGGCGAAAGTATGGCGTTGCACCGTCATGGGCTTTATTTCGAAAAGGATGCCGAAGGCCGAGCCATCCCCTACCTCGAGGCTGTGCAGGTTCACTTCATGGCGGACAAAAGCACCGCTGCCATGGCCTTCCTTCAAGGCCGATTGGACGTACTATGGGGTTGGGATCCGGCGTTCCAACGATACCTGTCCAAGAAATCCCAAGGCTTGAAATCTCATGATCGCAACAATTTTCAAATCATAAAGGGTCCCTACCTCAACACCGAATACATTGGCTTCCTGATGAATCCCTCGGCACAAGCGGCGCATCCTGCGTTGCAAGATGATCGGGTCCGTAAGGCCTTACACCATGGAACCGACCGAATAACTTTAGTGAGGGCCCTACGACGCGGTATTGGTTATCCGGCCTTTGGGGGTCTCGTTCCTCCAGGTTTGCCCGGCTTTGATTCCAGCAAATTGGAGTCTTCCCCATTGCACCACGATCCCTATGATAAGCAATTAGCCCTCAAGTATTTGAATGAAGCTGGGTATGGTCCAGACCGACCTCTTCCCTTACCTTTGGAAACCAATCCATCGTATGCAGACATCGCCCAATATCTTCAAAGCCAATGGGCTGCGCTTGGCATTCAAGTCCAAATTCGAATAAGCCAAGGCCCTACCCTTCGCCAAATGATCAGCGGACAAGAAGCGGCGATGTTTAGGGCCAGCTGGATCGCCGACTATCCTGATGCCGAGAATTACCTCGCCCTGGGATACGGCCCTTATTCCGTACCGAACGGTCCCAATTATACGTGTTACCGTAACCCTGACTATGATCGGCTTTACCTCCAGTCTTTGCAAGAAAGTAATCCCATTGAGCGCGTGCTTTTGTACCGTCAAATGGATTCCCTCATGCAAATGGATAGGCCGTATTTGGCCTTGTATTACGACCAAATGCAGCATGTTCTGCAGAACGGTTGGACGGGTTGGTATGTGAGTCCACTGAACCTCCCGGACTTTCGCTACCTTCGCCGCGTTCCAACCCAATAAGGTCGTGATTCCTACCAACCGCACCCTGCTTAGGGACCATTGGGTCCTGGCTTGGCCCATCATTTTGGGGCAGATGAGTCATATGGCCCAATCGGTGGTGGATTCGGTGATGGTTGGAGGCCTGGGGGCCGTGCCCCTGGCCGGGGTATCGGTGGCGGTAGGGGTTTTTAATGTGCTTTTGGTTTTTGGTATTGGGTTATCGCTGGCGGTCACCACGCTGAGCGCCCATGCGCGCGGTCAAGGAGATCCCGAAGAAGGCGGAAGGGTTTTGTTGCATGGTTTTTGGGTATGCCTTTTGGCCGGGTTCTTGATGCAAGGACTCTTGATGCTTGGCATGCCTTGGTTATCGCTTTTGAACCAAAAACCGGAAGTGGAAGCACAGATGCGGATCTACTTGCAGGCCTTGGGGTATTCCTTTTTGCCCATCATGCTTTTTCAAGCTTTTCGGCAGTTTATCGAAGGGCTGGAATGGATGAAGCCTGCGCTGTGGATCGCCGTTTTGAGTATCCCTTTGAATATTGGATTAAACAGCCTTTTGATTTTTGGTCGCTGGGGGTTTCCGGCCATGGGGGTTGAAGGGGCGGCCTGGGCCACGGTCATCGCCCGATGGATCATGGCCTTGGCGATGATGGCTTATGTTCTCAATCAGAAGGAATTAAGGGTGTATTGGTCACATCAATTCCGCCTTCGCTATGTTCATATTCAACCGTTGTTTCGCTTGTTGGTATTGGGTCTGAGTTCGGCCTTCCAGTTCATTTTCGAAACGTCGGCCTTTGCCGGAGCAGCGGTGGTCATTGGATGGTTGGGAGCCGAGGCCCTGGCGGCACACCAGGTAGCCATCAACATCGCTTCCATGAGTTTTATGGTAGCCGTTGGTATTTCCTCCTCTGCATCCATACGCATTGGGTACGCTAGGGGCTTGGACGATTTGAGGCTGGCCCGTCGCATTGGTTGGGTCGCCATGGGAATGACCCTGGCCTTGATGAGCCTCTGCGCTTTGATTTTTGTGGGTTGGAACCGGGAACTCCCGGCTTTTTATGTAAGCGATTCGGTGGTACTTCGCTCCGCTTCGACCCTGCTCCTGATCGCGGCGGCTTTCCAATTGGTGGACGGCCTGCAGGCCCTCGGTGTGGGTCTGCTTAGGGGCATGGAGGATAAACGCGTTCCCACCCTCTTGGTTTTGGTGGCGTATTGGGTCGTGGCCCTTCCCCTGGGAACCTACCTGGTCCTCCATAGTTCCTACGGCTTGTATGGAATGTGGATGGCCTTGGCTGGAGGCCTGCTCCTTTCGGCCATCTTCCTGATCCTGCGCTTTCTGCACCTGACCGCTGGCGCAATGCCCAAGGACCCCGAGTCGGTATAATCTTAATTCGGTAAACCCTGGGTCCTTGCCTTTATGCCCTAAAGGGCCCACAGGAGGGTTTATGGCCTCCAAAACCGCTTTTGGGTGTACATTTGCGGCGGAGAGATGGCAGAGT
>SXGR01297752.1_pt1 | contig 59727 bp, 42 predicted proteins | sample 3174711 | NCBI WGS metagenome assembly SXGR01 (sample SAMN11356860, study PRJNA531348) | freshwater metagenome | isolation source: freshwater sample F1-60 | place: China: Fuxian Lake, Yuxi | collected 2017-12-25 | reverse complement strand
TCGTGCCCTTGGCGGCCCAGTCGCGACTGGAACCCATCCCGTAGTCCTTGCCCGCAATCACCAGGAGCGGCGTCGAGGCGCTGGCGTAGCTGGCACTGGCGTCGAAGATCGGCTTCACCGCGCCATCCGTGAAGTCCGTGGTCACGCCGCCGGTGGTGCCCGGGGCAAGCTCGTTCTTGATGCGCGTGTTCGCGAAGGTCCCGCGCGTCATGACCCGGTCATTGCCGCGTCGGGAGCCGTATGAATTGAACAGGCTCACCGGCACCCCATGGTCGCTCAGGTACCGACCGGCCGGGCCGTCCGTCTTGATGCTGCCTGCGGGCGAGATGTGGTCGGTCGTCACGCTGTCGCCGAGCATGGCCAGCAGTCGCGCCCCCTTGATCGGCGTGAAGGGTGCCGGTTCGCCCAGCGAAAGGGAAGTGAAGAACGGCGGCTCCTGGATGTACGTGCTGGAACCATCCCAGGCATACATGTCGCCTCCGGACACGGCAATCGCGCGCCACTCGTCGCTGCCTCGGAAGCAGTCCGCGTACTCCTTCTCGAACATCGAGCGCTGGACGCTGGAGGCGACGGCCGCATCCACCTCGGCCTGCGTCGGCCAGATGTCGCGGAGGAACACCGGCTGCCCAGCGGCATCGTGCGCCAGCGGTTCGGTGACCAGGTCGATGTCCACCGTTCCGGCAATCGCGTACGCCACGACCAAAGCCGGGCTGGCGAGGTAGTTGGCCTTGACGTCCTGGTGGACCCGGGCCTCAAAGTTCCGGTTCCCGGACAGCACGCTGGCCACGGCAAGGTCACCCTTCACGATGGCGGCGCCAATGTGGTCCGGGAGCGGGCCTGAATTGCCTTTGCCGGGGGGGCAGCCGTAGCCGACGATCCAAAATCCAAGCGACTCCAACGCGGCGAGGCACCCCGACGCCACCAGGTAATCGGTGACCACCTTGGAGCCCGGTGCGAGCGACGTCTTGACCCAGGGCTTGCGGACGAGGCCGAGGGCCGCCGCCTTCTTGGCGAGCAGGCCGGCACCGATCATGACGTCGGGATTGCTGGTGTTGGTGCACGACGTGATGGCGGCGATGACGACTGCGCCGTCCCGCAAGTCGTATGCGTGGCCGTCGGCCTTGACCTGGACGCTCCTTGGCGCCGCAGGGGCTGGGCACTCCGGGGCCTTGGGGCCCGCCTGGAACCTGGGCAGCACCTTCTCCCACGTGGCCTTCATGGACGACAGCGCGACGCGATCCTGTGGGCGGCTGGGGCCCGCGAGCGACGGCTCCACGGAGCCAAGGTCCAGCTCGAGCGATGCGCTGTACTCGATGGGATACGAGTCGTCCCGCCAAAGTCCCTGTGTCCTGCAATACGCCTCGACCGTCTTCACCAGGCCCTCTGGTCGACCCGTCAGGCGCAGGTACGAGAGGGTCTGTTCATCGACGGGGAAGAATCCGATCGTCGCACCATATTCCGGCGCCATGTTGGCCATGGTCGCGCGATTGGCCAGCGTGAGGTTGGCAAGGCCCGGCCCATGGAACTCCACGAACTTGCCGACAACGCCGAAGGCACGAAGCATCTGGGTGACGCGGAGCACCAGGTCGGTCGCCGTGGTTCCCTCGGGGAGCGATCCGGAGAGCCGCACGCCGATCACCTCGGGGAGCAGCATGGAGATGGGCTGGCCGAGCATCACGGCTTCGGCCTCGATGCCACCCACTCCCCAGCCCACCACCCCAAGGCCGGTCACCATCGTGGTGTGGCTGTCGGTGCCAACCACGCTGTCGGGGAAGAGCACGCCGTCGCGCTCCCACACCACCTTGGCGAGGTGCTCGATGTTCACTTGATGCACGATGCCCGTCGCTGGCGGCACCACGCTGAAGTTCCGGAAGGCCCCCTGCCCCCACTTCAGGAACTCATACCGCTCGCGGTTGCGTTCAAACTCATGCTGGCTGTTCACGGTGAGCGCGGTGGCGGACCCGAAGGCGTCCACCTGCACGGAATGGTCGATCACGAGGTCGCACTGGACGAGCGGGTTCACCCTTTGCGGGTCGCTGCCGAGGCGCTGCATGGCGGCGCGCATCGCCGCCAGGTCCACGATGCACGGGACGCCGGTGACGTCCTGCAGCACCACGCGCCCGGGCATGAATGGGATCTCGACCTCGCCAACGTTCTTGGCCTCCCAGGCGCAGACCGCCCGGACGTGCTCCTCGGTGATCGCCAGCCCATCAACGTTGCGCAGGCACGCCTCGAGCAGCACCTTGATGGAGTACGGCAGCCGGTCGAGGTTGGTGTACTGGCGCAGCGGCTCCAACGGCGCATACTTCCGCGGGCCGGCGGGAGTCTCCATCGTGGCCAATCCAAGGGGGGCGGTGGTCAGTCGATCGGCAGCGCGTGGCGCGGTGGAAGCGTGTGTCATGCGTGTTTTCCGGGGAGTTTCGAAGTGTACCGATCAGGTCGATTCACTTCCCGCACGCGCATCACTTCGTGCCGGCAAATCGCCGAACCAGGAACATGAATTGCGACTGCAGCGATCGATGAATCGACCACACCAGCGCGACGCACGCCCCGGCCCCAAAGACCGTCCCGACGGCCAGTGCCTCCCTGGCCTGGAGAATGCCGGCCTCACCGTCCGCCGCCGTGACGAAGTACTGCTGCGGAGAGACCGCGGCAGCCAGCAGCGAGAACGGCGTCAATCCAAGCCCACATCCACCCAGCAGTGCGGACGCGCCGGCCATGGCGAACGCAATCATCGCCACGATGGCCGTCGGCCCGAGCGTGCTGGTGGAACCCCAGAGGACGGCGCCTACGGTTCCACGGCACCGCACGCTCATGGACAGGCCAAGCATCACGGCCAGCGCGAGGAAGGCGAGCAGCGACACCGGATACTCGATTGCCGCTTCGGGAAGGATCGCCGGGACGGAGAGGGTGCCTTGCGCCCGGGAAACGAAGGAGACCGACGTGGCCGTGGTGCCTTCGCTGGAGCCAACGAGTGCGTAGATCGCGCTCGCCGCCACGGTGGCGACAGGGACCATCGCGAGCGGGACCAAGTACCTCACCAGGCCCAGGAGCTTGCCACCCAGGTACGCCGCCGGCTGGATCGGCGTCGAGAGCAGGATGTCCAGGCTCCCGTCCTCGCGCTCGCTGGTCACGGCTGTCGCGGCCGTGTTGAGTGCGATGAGCACCAGGACCAGCGTTTCGGCCCCGACGATGGCACCGGTCATGGCTTGCCACTGCAACGTTGTCGCGTGGCCCAGCGCGTGAAGCACCGGCGGCAGCACCGCCAACGCGAGGCCAAGCGGCACGATCGTCCACCGGGCCAGGACGACGCCTCGCCGCTGCGCACGAAGGTGCAGTTCGCGCCACGCGATCGCATTCTTCCCGACGTGCTGTGCCGCCCTCGCTGAGCGTTCGGTCTTGCCCAGGCTGCCACGGGTCGAGATCCCGGCGTGTCGCACCACGACCAGCCCGAACAGCAGGAGCGCCGAGGAAAGCACCACGCACACGGCCACGAACGAAACGGCCGGATGCCCCATCCAGTCCGATGCCGGCCACGGCAGCGTCGACGCGTCGTGGGAAAGGTAGGTGGCACTCTTGAGGACCGACTCCAGCGCGAGGAGCGGGTTGAGTGGCGTCATCCAGGTGGTGAACGCGGTGCCGTCGGGAAGCCTGTCCCGGAGCATCGAGTCCGCGGCGCTGGTGACGACCAGCCACGACACGACCGTGGCATAGAACGCGAAGATGGCGCGACGCCCCGCAAACCGGGTGAGGCTGAGCGCGATCGCGATGCTGCCCAGTGCCATGGCCGTGCTCAAGGCGATGGCACTGCTGGCCAGGATCGCCGAGGGCGGCACGCCACCAAATCCCTGAAGGACCAAGAAGAGCGGAAGCGCGCTGATCACCAGCGCCACCACGAAGAACAGCCTCCCGGCAAGGTTCCCAAGGACGATTTGCAGTCCGCTCAGCGGCGTCGTGAGGAGGATCTCCCACGTCCGCGGTTCCGCTTCCTGGGAGAGCGCGCCAGCCATGAAGATCGGAGTCAGCGCGCAGATGAGGATGACTTGGCCGAAGGCGAGCAGCGAGAGCGCCGTGGCGGCTCCCTGCGCGATCTCCCGAGCACTCCCCGGGCTCCCGCCCAGGGCCAGCAGGAGCATCGCCGCCAACCCCCCGAGGAACACCCCCCTGATCACCAAGTGCCGTGGCCGCCTGGATCCGCCCTGGACCAGTCGCACGATGATCGGATTGGTTGGAAGCACCCGAGAAAGGGCGCGAATGGCGCTGGACACCCTTGCAGCGTAAGCGGAAGGGATTACACTGCGTTCGTGGACCTCGACGCTCCCGGCGCCGAGGTCCACCCAACTACTTATCGGACGTATTCGGTCCGCGAACATGACCTCTGAGGACTCCGAATCGGGCTCGGAAACCTCTCTTCCTCTGAGCCCGAGACAACTGGAGTCGCCGAATGGGACCGCTCCTCCTTGCGGCAGAGCCTGAGTCTGCCTCTCTCCTCTCTGGCCTGGCCGGAATCGTGCTGTTCTTCGTCGGCATCGCGGCGGCGTGGGGCGGCGGTTGGTACGCCATCCGCCGGGGCAGGCGAGCCGAGGTTGATGCTGGGCGCCTCCAGTCCGAGGCCCTCGCCCGGGCCGAATCCAAGGCCAAGGACCGTGAGCTGGAAGCCGAGCGCCGCGCCGGCGAACGGCGCGAGGCTGCGGATGTCGAGGTGCGGGCAGCCAACACCGCGCTGAAGGAAGTTCAGCAGCGGACGACCGCCCTGCAGGCGTCCATTGAGCAGCGGTTGGACCAGTTGACCCAGCGCGAGAATCGACTGGACGCGCGAGAGGCCGCGATCGACTCGGCCAAGGCGGCTGCCGCGGCGCAGCAGGTCGCTGCCGACGCGACCCTGGTGGAGGCGCGTGCCCATCTGGATCGAGTTGCCGGGATGACCCGCCAGCAGGCCCGGGAAGAGGTGATGGCGCAGGTCCGCATCGACTCGCGGGCCGAAGCCGAAGTGCTGGCCCATCGACTGCTCCAGGAGGCGGGGTCCAAGGCCCAGGAACAGGCTCGCGAGATCGCGCTGCACGCCATCCAGCGGTACGCCAGCGAGACGGTCTCGGAAAACGCCGTGCGGACCGTGAAGATCGCGAACGACGACCTCAAGGGTCGACTGATCGGGCGCGAGGGTCGGAACATTCGCGCCCTGGAGCGTGCGACAGGTGTCGACATCCTCATCGACGACACCCCGGGGATCATCTCCGTGAGTTCCTTTGACAAGGTCCGGCAGGCGGTGGCAGCGGAGTCGCTCCAGAAACTCCTCACCGATGGCCGGATCCATCCGGCACGCATCGAGGAAGTGGTTGAGGCGACCCGAAAGGAGCTGGAGGAACGGATCCTCCGCGCCGGGAGCGAGGCTGCGCTCGAGGCCAATGTGCGAGGGCTCAGCCATCGCGTGCTCGAAGCACTGGGCCGCCTCAGCTACCGGACCAGCTATGGGCAAAACGTGCTTCGGCACTCGATCGAAGTGGCCTACTTCTCGCAGATCATTGCCGACCAGCTGGGACTGGACGGCGACCTCGCGCGCCGTGCCGGGCTGCTCCACGACATCGGCAAGGCGATGGATCACGAGGTGACAGGCACGCACCCCGCCATCGGTGCGGAGTTCCTGCAGCGGCACGGTGAAAGGCTGGACGCCGTCATCAACGCCGCGGCCGGCCACCACGGCGACATCCCGGCCACCACTCCCTACACGCCCATCGTGATGGCCGCAGACGCCTTGTCCGGTGCTCGGCCCGGTGCCCGTCGCGACAGCATGGAGCAATACGTCAAGCGACTCCAGCAACTGGAAGGGCTGGCCATGGAGCAACCCGGAGTCCAGGAGGCCTTCGCCATACAGGCCGGACGGGAGGTTCGCGTCATCATCGATGCCGCGCACTCCGATGATGCGGCGGCGTTCGCCATCGCCGGGAGGATCGCCAAGCGTGTCGAGGACGAGATGACATTCCCCGGCGAGATCAAGGTCACCGTGCTCCGCGAAGTGCGCGCGGAAGCGGTCGCGCGCTAGGCTGCATCCATGAACAACTGGCCCAGCGACCCAAGTCAGCGTCCGACGCAAACGGAATCCTCCCCGCGCACGCAGGTGGGGTACACCGCCGACGGCCGGGTCCTGCCCCCACGCGGCGAGGCGGCCCAGCGAAAGTTGGTCTGCGGCCTGCTGGCGATCCTGCTGGCTGGCCTGGGGATCCACAAGTTCATCCTCGGGTACACGGGGGCGGGCGCCATCATGCTCGTCGTGACACTCGTCAGCTCGTTCATCGTGCTCGCCCTCAGTTGGCTGCTGGTGGGCTTCTGCTGCCTTCCGGTGCTCTTTGCCGTGGGGGTGATCAGCATCGTCGAGGGCATCATCTACCTCACGAAGACGGACGACCAGTTCTACGAGACCTACATGGTGGGCCGACGCGACTGGTTCTGATCCAAGGTCACGCAGCCGCTGCCTGAATGACCCCACCGCGTGCAGACGCTCACCGAGATCAAGGCCCTCCTCGCCTCACGCGGCATCCGCCCGCGACATCGGTTTGGCCAGAACTTCCTGCATGACCACAACCTGATCCGTCGCCTGGTGGAGTCCAGCGCGGTTCGCGCCGGAGATGTCGTCCTCGAGGTGGGGCCGGGGACGGGCGCGCTGACCGAGCCGCTGGTCGACCTCGGCTGCCGCGTGATCGCCTGCGAGATTGACCGCGACATGCAGTCGATCGTGCGCGAGCGGCTTGGAAACAGGGTGACGCTCATCGAGGGCGATTGCCTCGATGGCAAGCATGCGTTGAGCTCCGGGCTGGCCGCGGCGCTGGGGACCGAGCCATTCACCCTTGTCGCCAACCTCCCCTACCAGGCCGCCACGCCGCTCATGGCCACCCTGCTCACCGACTACCCGCAGTGTCGAGGGCAGTTCGTGACGATCCAGAAGGAAGTGGCGCAACGGCTCGCGGCATCACCGGGCGACGACCAGTGGGGATCGATCTCTGTCCTCGCCTCGGTGTTCGCAGGCGTCGAGTGGATCGCCACGCTTCCCAGCAGCTGTTTCTGGCCAGCCCCCGACGTGACCAGCGCGATGGTGGCCCTCCGGCCGCGCCACCCGCGCCCGGCCATCGACGCGCGGGAGCTGGGGGAGTTTTCGCAGCGACTCTTCAGCAAGAGGCGCAAGCAGCTCGGGGCGGTGCTCGGGCGCGGATTCCCCTTCCCGACCGGCATCGACCCCGGGGCGCGGGCGGAGACGCTCACGCCGCCGCAAGTCGTTGCGCTCCTTGATGCGGCTCGCTAGCGAACGGTGCAGGCGCGCCGAGTGCGGAGCACATGCGCCACCGCCGAGCGGAACATGCGCAGGCCCAACGGCTCGTGCTTCGCTCGCCATGAGCGGTCCATCCGCGTCCACCAGGGGTGGCACGTCCACTGCAGGTACCGCTCAGGATGCGGCATGAGGCCGAACACCAATCCCGACGGGTCGCAGATCCCGGCAACGGCTCCCATGGATCCATTGAAGTTGTCGTCGGCGGCATAGCGAAGGGCGACTTGCCCATTCGACTCCAGCCGGGCCAACTCCGTGCCGCCTGTGACGAATCGACCTTCGCCGTGCGCACTCGGGAGCAGCGCGTCATCGCCGACGCACTCCAGGCCAGCGGTCCAGACGCAGCGGGTGTTCGAGGGGATCTCCACGCGGGTCCAGCCATCGTGGAATCGCCCCGACTGGTTCTGTGCGAGCGCGATCGTGGGCCGTGCGGGAGTCGAAGTCCACTCCGCCTCGGCATCGACGGGACCCGGAAGCAGGCCGGCCTGCACGGCAATCTGGAAGCCATTGCACGGGCAGATCACGGGGGTGCCGCGCTCGATCGTGGCGCGCATCGCGGGATACACCTCCCGGCGCATGAGTGCCGCCATGATGCGGCCGGCCGCCACGTCGTCGCCATACGAAAAGCCGCCGGGCAGCCCGATGAGGTCAAACTCGTCGATCCGGCCTGGATCGCGCCGCAGGGCATCCAGCAGGACGAACTCCGGAGTCGCACCCGCGATGGCAAAGGCCTCGCCCAGTTCCCGGTCACAGTTGATCCCGGGAGCGGTGACCACCAGGGCCCGCAGGCGGTCGCCGCCACATTCGTCGATCGTCCCCGTCATGCTCCCACCTCCGAACCGCTCTCCCACGCCGAACGAAGGTCCCGCGTCGCGACCACGGCACCGTCAAGCTCGAAGGCCTCTTCCGCCGTGAACTGGCCGATGGCCGCACGAGGGATCGAACGGAGTCGCTCCACCACGACAGCCACGTTCGACTCCTCGACTTCAAGCAGGTACCGGCTTGGCGATTCACCAAACGCGCACGCCTCACGGCTGGTGCCAGGCGCATGCGGAACATGACCCAAGTCCACGCGCACCCCCATTCCACCGGCGAACGCCATCTCCGCCGCGGCCACCAAGATGCCGCCGTCGCTGCAGTCGTGTGCACTTCGGACGAGTCCATCCCGGATGAGTGACGCCACGGCCCGAGCCGTCGCGGCACCGACGGCCGGATCGCAGGTTGGCAAGGCGGGGTCGAACGACCCGCCATCGACATACGTCGACCGCACGCTTCCTCCCATTCCCGGCTGGGTCAGCCCCACGGCGACGAGCACGCTTCCCGCGTGCTTGGCATCCATCGTGCACGCGTGCTCGATGTCGTCCACGATCCCAAAGCCGGAGATCAGGAGCGTGGGAGGAATCTGGACCAGTGTGCCGTCATCCCCACGGAACTGGTTCTTGAGCGAGTCCTTTCCCGAGATGAAGGGCGTCCGGTACGCCAGCCCGGCATCCAGGCAGGCGGCGGCGGCGCGCACGAGCCCGCCCAGGTTTCGAGGGTCGTCGCAGCTGGCCCAGCAGAAATTGTCCAAGATGGCGATTCGGGTCGGGTCCGCGCCGACGCAGACCAAGTTTCGGACGCACTCATCCACGGCCGCCAGCGTCATGAGGTACGGGTCGGCCGCGAGCCCCGTGGCCAGGCCATTGCCGATCGCGAGGCCGCGCCGCGAGCCAACCACGGGCCGCATCACCGCCGCGTCGCCAGGCCCTGCATGAGGTCCCTGCAACGGCTTCACGGCCGTGCTCCCCTGCACCTCGTGGTCATACTGCCGGATGATCCACGCCTTGCTGGCGATGTTTGGATGGGCCAGCATCGTCCGCAGCGTGCCAAGCAGTCCGGTGCCGGGTTCGAGCTTGGTCCGCACGGGCGCAAACTGTGCGTTGTAGGTCGGATCCCACACGGCGGTCCGCGTCGGCTCGGGAATGCCCTCGTGGAGGAAGTGCGTGTCCAGCGACCCCACCTCGATGCCGTGCCACAGCAATCGAATGCATCCATCCTTCGAGCCAAATGTGCCAAGCACCGAGAGCTCGCAGCCGTGTGCCCCGCAGATCGATTGCAGGCGTGCCCGCTTGTCCTCCGGCACGGCCAACACCATTCGTTCCTGCGCCTCGCTGATCCAGACCTCGGTCGGGGAGAGGCCGGAGTACTTGGTCGGCGCCTGCTCCAGGTGAACCGTCGCCCCGAGGTCCTTCCCCATCTCGCCCACGGCACTGGAGAACCCGCCGGCGCCGCAGTCAGTCAGGCCACTGTAGAGCGGGCCATCCGGCTGGTCGCGAGCTTCCAGGATCGCGTCCAACGTTCGCTTTTCGGTGATCGCGTTGCCGATCTGGACCGCATGCGAGAACTCCGTCGCGTGCCCGTGCTCCACTTCCGCGCTGGAGAAGGTGGCGCCATGGATGCCGTCGCGCCCCGTGCGGCCGCCGAGCGCCACGATGAGGTCTCCGTCGCGGGCGGCGCCCCGCACGCACGACCTGGGCATCACGCCGATCACGCCGCAAAAGACCAGCGGATTGCCGATGTGCCGGGCGTCCTGCCACACGCCTCCATTGACGGTGGGAATGCCCATCCGGTTGCCATAGTCGCGCACGCCGGCCACCACCTGCGAAAGGATGCGCTTCGGGTGGATGCACCCTCGAGGGACCTCGTGGTCGGCCGTGTCGGTGGGCGCCACGCAGAAGACATCCGTCGCGGCAATCGGCTTCGCGGCCAGGCCAGTCCCCATCACGTCGCGGATGCAGCCCCCAATGCCCGTCGCCGCGCCACCGTATGGCTCGATGGCACTGGGCCGATTGTGAGTCTCCGCCTTGAAGCAGACCGCGTGGTCATCGTCAAAGGCGATCACCCCCGCGTTGTCCACGAAGACGCTGAGGCACCAATCGATCGGCGCAGACTCCCGAGTCCACCCACATCCCGTTGGTGGGTCGATCTGGCCGATGAGCGCGTTCGTCGCGGCGGCCACCGTGGATTTCAGCAGGTTGTCGATGCGGAGCGTGGATCCTTGGACGGCGTGGCCTGGCTTGCCGGAGGCTGTCGCCAGGAGCGACGGCCCCTGCCCAGCCCCGGTCGGCTCCGAATACGCGATCTGCGACTTGAGGGTCTTGTGGACACAGTGCTCGCTCCAGGTCTGCGCGAGCGTTTCCAGCTCGATCTCGCGCGGCTCGCGCCCCAATCGGCGGTACTCCGCCTGGATCGCACGCATCTCCTCCAGCGAAAGAAAGAGGTGCGACTCGCGCGACATCCGCTCCAGGGCCGCGTCGCCAAGGTCGCGAATGGGCACCTCGCGGATGGCCAGCGTGTACTCGTGCCCGTGTGGCAGGGAGTCGGGCCAGTACAGGCCGTGGTGGATCGACTGGATCACGGCGTTGGCCATGAATCGATCCACGAACTGCTTCGCCACGTCCGCCGACGCGCCGCAAAACTCCAGTCGCTGCCCGGTGCGAACCGTCACGGTGGCACCGACCAACACCGCGATCGCCTCCTGCACGCTCTCGGCAGCAGGGTCCGTCACTCCGGCCAGCGGGTGCACTTCGACAGCCACCACGTCGCTGGGGTCCGTGCGCTGGGTTCCCGCAGCGCGAATCCGCGCAGACTGCGTGACCGGGTCGGCCAGCAATGAGTCGGCGATCGTCGCCAGCTCGTCCTGCGAGAGGTCCCCCTCAATGAGGTAGATCGCCACGGCGCGGACATCGCCAAGCACCCCATTGGCACGCGCCAGTCGAGTCACCGACGCGCTCCGCGCATCTGCCTGCCCCGCAGCGGCGCCAACCTCGATCCGGTGCACCGCAGGCGTGCACTCGCTCTTCAGGTCCGGAGAGCGGCGCGCCAACGCGGGAGGAAGGGTCATGGAGCGGCGATTCTACAGGCCACCCGCCCGCCGCCGATCGTGACGCGGTCCCTCGCGCGGGCAGCGTCACGCCAGTCAGAAGAGGAGCTGGACTCCAGCCCGCAACACGACTTGGGTCTCGCCGTCGCTGTCCGTGGCCCAGTCGGCACCGGAGATGCCGTCACCGTAGATGCCCTTGGAAAAGAGGATCGCTCCGTTGGACCAGCCGCAGTCGACCTGAAACTTCGCCCGATTGCCGTCGATGTAGTAGTTGGCGCCGAACGTCGTGATCCAGAATCGCTGCGTCGCGAAGGTCGATGTGCTAGTCGAGCCGTCCGAGTCAACGTCAACCCACTGCCAGCCCGCGGCAAGCTCCCACGTGTCCGTGATGAAGTACCCGCCCTGCACCAGGATGCCGGTCGAGGACGGCGAGACTCCATCGCCAAAGTCTGATTGATTGCCGTAGTACCCAACCAAGGCGCTCCACCCGCCACCGCGTGCGTTGAGGTCCACCACCCACGACAGGTTGTCTGCGGTGCCATCCACGCCGGCCGTGGAAGTGGTGTAGTCGCGACCGGCCTCATAGTGAATCGCGGCCCCGGCCATGATCGCCATCTCGGCGCCACGGAAGCTCATCATCTCGCCAAACTGCTTCCACGCCCCGGCAGCGAGCCAATCCAGCCGCCCGCTGACGGCCCAATCGCATGGCTTCGTGGTGATCGTGGTGTTGGCGCTGTTCCCGCCGTCATTGAACGATGCGTACGTCCGCAGCGATTCGCCAGTCCATTCCCAGGCGAGGCCCATGATGCGCTTGGTGGTGAAGTACCGGGTCACCACGGAACGGTCCACGAAAGTCTGCTTGGTGTCGCTGGTGAACTCTTCGTACACACCACGGTCCTTGAATTGGCCCAGTTGCAGGGCCTGTCCGCCATCCAGTTCCTTGCGGATGTAGGTGTTCTCCAGCTGGAAGGCACCGCCAGACTTGTTGAAGGCTCCCTGGACCTCATACTGCCACGAAGGATCCGCGATGAATCCCTTGAAGGAGATCTTGGCATGGCCAAGCTCAAACCCGCTCGTGTTTGAATCGTCCCCTTCGCCCGAGATGCCCTGGTACGCGTAGCGCCACTGCATCTGGCCAACGACCCGCAGCTCAAAGTTCCCGTCGGCGCTCGCGATGAAGAATCCACGGCTCTTGTCCCAGCCCGCCGTCGCGCCGTCGCCCTGCATGGAACCGCGCGTGCTGGCATCAGCCAGGACATCCGTCACGACGCTTCGGATTTCCGACGCCCGTTCCTCCGTGAGCCAGTCCTCGCCCTGTTCATCGCGAATCGCCGCGATCTCGGCATCATGGCGAGCGTCCTGCGTAGCCATCGCCTCGCGAAGCGTGGCCACCTCGCGCGCCAGGTCCTCGGTGGTGGACTGTGCCAAGGACAGGCCGCTCACGGCGAGGCAAGTTGCGGCGGTGGTGGCAACGATGCATGTGGCGTTCATGGGGGGGCAGGCTAACCCAGCACCGTTCAGCGTGCGTTCTGCGCCCGTTCAGGCTTCGTGAAACCCCCTCGACGAACAACTGGAACCTAGAACATCAACTGAAACTTGGTGCGGAAGACCAGTTCGTTCCGTCCTGAAGCTCGCCAGCCAGCCTGGTAGGTCTGCCAGACAGGGTCGACTTCCTCAAAGGCATAGCCGAGGTCGGTGGTCCACTTGATGTCCTGACCATCGATGTACCAGTTGGCGCCCACGGTAAGGATCGCCAGGGGCGTCGGATTGGACAGGTATTGACCCCACACGGCAGGAACATTCGGAACCTGCCCGATCGAATAGTCACCCCACTCGAACCGGGCAAACCCCTCCACGTCCGTGTCAAAGTAGTAGGCACCCTGCGCCACCACGCCGTAGAACTCGCAGGTCCCCAAGTCGGCCGTCGGGTCGCTTGAGATGCCCACGGAGCTGTTCGCGATCGCGGTGTTGGCGTTGATGTTGTTGTAGTAGCCGGAGAGGAAGAGCGAGGCGCCTCCCAGCATGTAGCTGATGTCGGCCGTCACGCTCATCCACGTGTCTTGGTTCAACCCATCACTGCTCGGGTCCGGGTTGGGATAGAGGTATGGGGTTTGTTGCTGGTAGTGCCAGCCGAATCCAACCAGCAAACCGCGCTCATCGCCGATGGGGCTGGTGAATGACTCGAACTGCTTCCACGCACCGAGCGGCTTCCACTCGAAACGACCGGCAAAGGCCGGTTGCCCGGTGTAGTACCAGGGCTTGCCGAGGGTGTCGACACCGCCCGCGATGCCAATGATGTTTGATGCCAAGTAGTCAGTCGAACCGTCGTTCACCGCGAAGCGCATGCGCCACTCCGGGTCGACGTACTCCAGTTCCGCGCCCTGCGAGTAGCCAAGCCCCATGTGGTAATCGATCACGGATCGATCCACGGCCATGTAGTACTGCTGCTGCACCAGCGTCTCGCGGCTGTAGGGCACCTTGAACTGGCCGGCCTTCACGCTCCATGCGTCATCAAGCGCAAACTTGACCCACGCATCCAGGATTTGGAGCGTCCCACCCGAGCTGCCACCCACCACGTTTGAATTCTGGTCGAGCAGGTAGATCGAGTTCTCATTCGAGGCCTGCATCTTGATCCCAAACGTGATGTCTGGACTGAATGCATGGCCATACATCCAGATCTCGGTCTGCCCAAGGTCAAATCCAGATCGATTCGACTTGTTGTCCAGCGATCCGACGCCAGGCCGTCCGTTGTTCGGGATGTAGCTCCAGATGAACCGCGTCTGGAGCATGCCGCCGATCTTCAGCCCGAAGCGGCCATCGGCACTGGACAGGAAAAACCCGTCATTCCAGCCCGCCGTCATCTGGTCGGATTGCAGGCTGGTGCGTGCGTCGGCATCCGCCATGACGTCCGTCACGATGGAGCGGATCTCCGTGGCGCGTTCTTCGGTCAGCCACTTCTCGCCGGATGCCGACTGAAGATCGCTCACTTGCTGCTCAAGCTGCGAGTTTCGGCGTTCGAGCGCGTCCAATCGCTCCAGGAGCGCACCGACGCCGTCGTCGTTTGAGGCTGTCGCCGGTGCCGCTGCGGGGGCGCCATCCTGCGCCAGCGACGCGCTGGTGGGGAGCAACACCGAAGCAGCGCCAGCCAGCAAGGCCGATCCGGAAAGGTTGCCGAGTCCGAGCATCTGGTGATGGTATCGGCCAGAACGAAGGGCCGGGTTGGGAGCGGGAGTCGATTCGAGTCCGCAAAAAGAAAAGGGGTGGCTCCTTGCGGGAGCCACCCCATCGAGTCAGATTCGATGTCGGTCAGCCGACATCAACTCCGGGTACCGATCTCAGAACGAGATCTGCAGCTGCGACGCGAACGCGAAGTTCAGGGTGTCGCCGCTTTCGACCGGGAAGGCGATCTCGTTGGTCCAGCGCGTCGCGGTACCGTTGAAGTACCAGTTCGTGCCGACCTCCATGTCGTTCTCGTCCTCGGACGCCGAACCGTCGCCGAAGTCATCCCAAACGACGAAGACGTCCATGTTGTCCGAGAACATGTAGTCCGCGAACACTTCGAGGCCGTACCCGTTGTCGTCGGCATCGACGTACTCCACGCCAGCCGAGAAGCCACCGAACATTGCGGTGACGTCAACGGTCCAGTTGGAGGTGCCGTCGGCGCCGCCAGTGCCGGTGTTGTAGGAGTAGGCGCCGCCCACGAGGAGGCCGAAGCTCTCGCCGCGGAAGGAGACGTCCTTGTCGAACTGCGCCCAGCTGCCAGCAGCCAGGTACTCGCCACGGACGAAGCTGTCGCCGGGGTTGGTGCCGGTGCCGGCGTCGTCGTTGACGAAGGCGTACGTCACGGAGAACTTGTCGTTCTGCCAGTTGACGCTCGCACCGAGGCGGTAGCCCGCCGAGTAGGTGTCATCGACCTCGCCGTATCCGATGCCCAGCTGGCTGGCGTCGCCAAGCAGCGAGGATCGGAGGAAGGGGGCGCGGAAGTTACCGCCGGTGACGGAGAAGCCGTTCCCGAAGTCCTTCGTCATGGTGACCTGGCGGAAGCCAGTGTAGGAGCCATCGAGGGGCTGGTAGTTGGCGTACGCCGTGTTGACGAGTTCCGTGTAGTAGGTCCACGTGGAGTCAACGACGTGGCCGGAGAAGCTCACGACCATGTCATTGATCTGGAAACCGCTGACAGTGGCGAGGTCATCGTCGTTGTCCGCAATGACCCACATGTACTGGCCGAGGAAACCGACGTTCAGGCGGAAGTTGCCGTCCGCGCTGCTGATGAAGAAACCGTTGTCGTAGCCAGAGGTCGCGTTGGAACCCTGGAAGCTGCTGCGGGTGTCCGCATCAGCGAGGACGTCGGTGACGATGCCACGGATCTCCGAGGCGCGGGCCTCGGTGAGCCAGTTGTCGCTGTTCTGCGACTGAAGGGACGCGATCTCGGCACGCAATTCTGCGATCTGTGCGAGGGCATCGTTGTTCTCTGCCTGGGCAATGCCGGTGAGGGCAACGCCGCCAGCGAGGAGGCCAACAAACTTGGTCAGAGTCATGATCATGTGCTCCTGTATGTGAACCGGCCCTAACTTCGCGGGACGGCTTGGATCATCCACCCGACCGGGAAAGCCCTCGCCACCATGGCGCGGGACCGGTACTCCGGGAGGTATCGGCCGACTCGAGGCCGAAACTTGAAGGTGGGACGATAGCGGCGGGTGCGATTCCTGTCCACTAGCGCGCCTTTTTGCGCTCAAACACTGTCGACAAGCGAGTTATAGGACCATGTGTCACTAAGAATCGTGATGGATTTCAGCGCGCGGCCCCAGATCGGGACGCTGCGAATCCGACGGCCAGGAGTGCCGACAGGCCCTCCAAGGTACGCCTCGGATCCCGCGCCCGACCCGTCTTCAGCGCCCGGTCACTTGCAAGCGCCTTGGCGAACTGGGTACGGAGGCGGTTTCGTGGGAATCGTCGAGCGGCCGTCAGGATGGCTGAGGCGCTCGGTCCCCACAGGCGCAGCGCGGAACTGACCTCACGCTCACTCTCCCCCGCTCCAAGGCGGTCCGCGGCCTCCGCGACCTTTCGGGTGACATCCAAGAGGCTCCAGGAAATCATCACCTCTGGGGCTCGCGCCACCTCCAGAAGCTCCCCGACGAGCCTGACCGCGGCACCCGGGTCCCCCGCCAAGACCGGTTCCTGGATGGCCCACGCTTGTTCTTCGCGCCCGAGACCTACCAGCTGGGCCACGAGCAAGCGAGAAATGGCCGCCCCGGACGTCGACCCGGCCGCGGCATTGGCCGCGATGGCCAGTTTGGCCAGTTCAGAGTCGAGTCGCCCTAGATCCGTACCCAGTCGATCCACGAGGAGGCCGACGGCCGACGGTTCGATCGTCGCGGCGTGGCGGCGCTCGCACCGGCCCGTGGCCCAACGGATCGCCTCAGCCGTGGTTGCCGCCTCGCACTTGGTCATCGTGCCCACTTCCGCGACGCGTTTGTCGAAGTTCCCCGGTCGCCACGTGTCCGACCGCAGGACGAGAGTGGCGCTCTCGGACGGAGCCTCGGCGTAACGCTCCATCGCTCGACGCCGGTCCTCTCCCTGCAAGAACTGGTCCGCGTCGTCCACGATCACCACTTTGTGCCCGGCAAGAAGCCCCATGCTCCGAAGCTCATCGAGGACTGCGGCGACGGGCGCAGAGCCCGAGAATCGAAACTCGTCAATCTCCCCGTGCCTCTCGCGCAGGGCGGCCAGCAACCGCCGTGTCCACTCCGTTCGGAGGAAGGCCTCCTTGCCGTGGAGCACCACGATTCTGTCCTCAGCGGACGGTTGGCTGGATCCGGCGGCGGATCGGGATGGGGTGCCTCGGTTGGCGGCGGCCATCCCGGGATAGTGACACGATTCCGGATTTGAGGCAAACTGTCACCATGGCTCGACTGACCGTTACCCACGGGCCCGACGCCGGAAAGGCGATCGAACTCCCTCCTGGACAACCCCAGTTGCTGGGGCGAAGTTCGGAGGCGATCCCATCCTCTGACCGCTGCATGAGCCGTCGACACGCGGAGCTCACCCCTGAACTGGATGGCGGCTGGTCCATCCGGGATCTGGCCAGCCGGTACGGAACGTGGGTGGAGGGGACCCGGCTCACGCAGCCGTGCCGTCTGGTCGAGGGCGATCGGATTCGCTGCGGTGGGACGGAGTTCCGGTATGGGGCCGCTCCTTTGTTGACGCCCGGGGCCGGCGGGGACAAGCCGATGCCGGATGCCGACGAGGCGATCCCAGCCCTCGCACACAGCATCAAGAACATCTTGCAGGGACTCCGCGGTGGCACGGACACGGTGGAACTGGCGCTCCTGCGCGGCGACCTCGACCTCGCCCGCAGGGGATGGCCACTGGTGGCCCGAAACCTGGACCGGATCTACTCCCTCAGCCTCAATCTGCTCGCGCTGGCGAGGCCCAGGCCCCTGGATCGGACACCCGTCTCGCTCGGGGAACTGGTGCGCGATGCATCCGTACTCGCCCGCGGGGCCGCGGAGCGGAGAGGGGTCCGATTGTCGGTCGAGGTGCTCCAGGCGCCAACAGACCTGTGGGTGGACCACGCCGCCATGCATCACGCCGTGCTCAACGTGTTGCTGAACGCCGTCGAGGCCGCTCCCGCCAAGACGGGGATGGTGTCGGTCCACGTCTCTGCTGCGGCCGGCGAGGCGATCGTTGCCGTGATCGATGATGGACCGGGCATCGACCCGGTGATCGCTCCGGGACTCTTTGAACCCTTCGTCTCCAGCAAGGGGCAGCGTGGTTCGGGGCTGGGCCTGGCGGTCACTCGCCGAGTGGTGCGCGCCCATGGTGGCGAGGTGGAATGGGAACAGTCGCACACGCCTGGGACCCGCATCGTGTTGCGCCTCCCGACGGGAGCGCCAGACGGTGACCCCGATGAGACGACGGGGCCGGCCTCGCTTGATCCCGCCGCCGTCGACGAAAAGTTCCGGTAATCGCTATCGTTGCGCCCCCATGACACTGGTGAATCCACACGGACTCGGCGTCGCCGGGCTCCTTCCCGCAACGAGCGACAACCTGCACCGGGCGGGGCTTCCCACGCCGGTGCTGAATTCGGTGGCGTACCAGCGCACGCGCGAGATGACGATTGACGAGCTGCTGCTCGAGAACCGCGTCATCTTCCTGATCGGCGAGATCCACTCGGGAAGCGCGGCTCGGGTGATGATGCAGATGCTCTACCTGGAGAGCCAGAAGCGCGGGCAGGACATCAACCTCTACATCAACTCCCCCGGTGGCGTCGTGGACGACACGCTGGCGATGTACGACACCATGCAGTTCATCACGAGCGAAGTGGCGACCTACTGCATCGGTTCGGCCTACTCCGGCGCCGCGGTCCTCATGTGCGCCGGCCAGAAGGGCAAGCGGATCATCCTGCCGCACGCGAAGATCATGATCCACCAGCCGCTGGGCGGCGTCACGGGCCAGACCACGGACATCCAGATCCAGGCGGACCAGATCATCAAGACCAAGCGCCTCCTCAACGAGATCCTCGCGAAGCACACCGGGCAGACCGCCGAGCGCGTGGCCGAGGATGGCGAGCGCGACAAGTTCTTCACGGCGGAAGAGGCCTTGGCCTATGGCCTGGTCGACGAGATTGCCACGTTCCCGGACAAGTCCAAGAAATGATCTCGTCCGGCACACCCAACACAGACTCACTCCCACAGAGCCACGACGACGAAGACGACAGCGGCATGAGCCTCATTCCCATCGTGATCGAGAAGACCGGCCGCGGCGAGCGCGCCTACGACATCTACAGCCGGCTCCTCGCCGACCGGATCATTTTTGTGACCGGCGGAGTCAGCGACCACATGGCCAACCTGGTCGTGGCGCAGCTCCTGTTCCTGGCGAACGAGGATGCCAAGGCTCCCATCTCCATCTACGTGAACTCGCCGGGCGGCAGCGTCACGGCGGGACTGGCCATCGTGGACACGATGAACTTCGTGCCATGCCCGGTGGCCACCTATGTCATCGGCCAAGCTGCTTCGATGGGAAGCGTGATCGCATGCAGCGGCGCCAAGGGGCATCGCTTCGCCCTGCCGCACGCCGAGAACCTGATGCACCAGCCGCTGCTGGCCGGCGTGCTCGAGGGGCAAGCCACGGATCTGGAGATCGAGGCCAAGCACATCCTCCGCATGCGCGAGCAGCTCTACGGCATCTACGCGCGGCAGACTGGCAAGACCTACGAGCAGATCGCCAAGACGTGCGAGCGCAACACATGGCTCACGGCCGTGCAGATGGCTGAGTACGGCTTGATCGACAAGATCGTGGAGCAACTGCCGCTCAAGGGGTAGTCGCTGGCGGGGGTAGTCGCTGGCGGGGGTAGTCGCTGGCGGGGGTAGTCGCTGGCGGGGGTAGTCGCTGGCGGGGCAGTCGCTGGCGGGGGTAGTCGCTGGCGGGAAGCGCGTCCACGCCGCAGGCACCCGATGCTCAGCGCCGGCGGCGGCGAGGACTCCCGAGCGAACCGCCGAACAGGAGCGCGACGACCGCGGCCGCCGGGGTCGGCACGCTCTGCGGCGCGTCGGGCAGGATGAAGACCCAGCCGTCGCGGCTGCCGTCGTACGCGATGCGGTCGCTGGCGCCGATCCAGCTGCTCTGCCAGTCGTTGCCCGGGCCGCCGGCCGTGCCGGAGTCAGTCCAGTAGTGCCAGTAGTTCTCCACTTCGGGCCAGAGGTCGCCGGTGCCGTATTCGTAGGAGTCGCCGACGCCGAGGCCCGAAACGAACGCGCCCCAGCCGAAGTCGTCAGTCACCAGCTGGAAGGCTTCGGGGTCGTTGACGCTCATCGCCTGGTCGATGATCTGGAGCAAGTCCATGCCGGTGGCGGTGCCGCTCCAGGCCACGTTGAAAACGTATCCGTCGCCGGTGGAGAAGTCGATCTGGACGGTGGAGTGGAACTGGCCGGAACCGACGCTGTAGGTGTCGATGATGCCGGCGAAGCAAGGGGTGACGGCAAGGCAAGCCGCGACCGCGGCGACGGAGTGAAACGCATCGGACATGGAATGGGACTCCTGTTGTTCCGGCCCTTTCGCGGGGCCAGCGGGGACGAATGAACCCCCATCCGGGCGGTCGACCCGACTCGTTGGTGCGCTGGGCGTGGGGCCCTGCGATCAACTTACGGTGACGCGTTCGTCGCGGGTTTGCACCGCGTTCCTCCGTCCGGGGAGGGGCTGGCGCACGCCAGCGGGTGGGACTCTAGGGGCTGCGCGGTGCCGACGCAAGCCTGCCACTACGATTCGTCGCCATGTCTACAGCCACCGCGACAGCCGAGGCGCTCGCTGCACAGTTTCCCCGTGACTTTGAGAAGGTGCGCTCGGAGATTGCCAAGGCGGTCGTGGGGCACCGGGAGATCGTCGATGGCGTGCTGATCTGCCTCTTTGCCAACGGCCACGCCCTGCTTGAGGGGGTGCCGGGGCTCGGCAAGACGCTGTTGATCCGGTCGCTCTCCGAGGCGCTGTCGCTCCAGTTCAGCCGCATCCCGTTCACGCCCGACCTGATGCCCGCGGATGTCACCGGCACCACCATCGTGGTGGAGAGCGAGCATGGTCGCGACTTCCAGTTTCGCAAGGGACCGATCTTCGCGCAGATCGTGCTGGCCGACGAGATCAATCGAGCCACCCCCAAGACGCAGTCGTCGCTCCTGGAGGCGATGCAGGAGCGAAGTGTCACCGTCGGCGGCACGACGCACATCCTGGAGAAGCCGTTCTTCGTGATGGCCACGCAGAACCCGATTGAGCAGGAGGGGACCTATCCGCTGCCCGAGGCGCAGTTGGACCGATTCTTCTTCAAGCTTGAGGTTGGCTACTCCACGCGCGAAGAGCTGTCCGAGATCTTGCTGCGCACCACGACGGGCTACTCCGCCAACATCCAGCGGGTGATGGATGGACAGTCGATCCTGCAGTACCAGCGACTGGTGCGCGCGGTGCGAATCGATGCGGCGACGCAGGATTACGCGGCACGGATGGTCCTGGCCACGCATCCACAAGGGCAGTTTGCCACGCCTCGCGTGAACACCTACTTCCGTTTTGGCGCCAGCCCGCGCGCGGCGCAGACCATCGTGCTGGCGGGCAAGGTCAATGCGCTTCTCGCTGGGCGGACGCAGGTGGTTCCCGAGGATCTTCGATCCGTGGCGCTCCCGGCCTTGCGGCACCGCTGCCTCCTCAACTTCGAGGGCGAGGCCGAGGGGGTCACGACGGATTCGGTGATCGCCAACATCCTGGAAACCCTGCCCGCGGTGGTGTGAGCGGGTGCCATACGGCCTGGGCGGCCATCCCGGGATGCCATCCCGGGATGCCCATCTGAGCAAGGCCCGGCAGTGCTTTGGCGGGAAGCCCGGGGCTTGATTCATCCATTTCCGTCGAGTTTGCCAAATCCGGGTTGGCATCCGCCCGATCCGTATTGGACTGTCCTGTCACGCACAGGAGGCCCGATGCGAGACAACCGCCATTCTCACGACTCACCACGCCCTGACGACGCCTTCCAATGGACGCCTCGCCCACGCCGAGGGTGTGTCACGACGCTTCCGGATTCCGTCCGTTCAGTGATCCGTTCCCTGGAGACCAATCCAGAGACCGATTGCTCATTCCGAGTCGAGATGGACGACACGGTCCGCGCGCTTCCAGGAACCAAGCTGGCCGAGCCGATCGCCTTGGCGATCGAGGAACTGGTGCAGGAAATGCGTGGATTCTGGGATTCGTCAACGCCGCGGTGCGATCGATCCATCGTCGTGTGCGCGCGCACCGATCATGGCACGGTGCACGTCCATGTGATGGGTGACGCACCTGGCCATGACGACGAAGAATCATTCGAGCCGCCGCCGGACACGGCGGGCCTGGCGAAGTGTCGATCGATCGTTGCGGGGATGGGAGGCCGGTGCTCAGTGAGGCTGGTGCCCTTTGGCCGTGGCGTGATGGTCTCCATGCTGATCCCCGAAGGGCACCTGCTTGGTGAATCGGGCGCGGGAGACGGCGATGAATGGGAACAGTGACTGGCCTGGAGGCCACTCATCGTCTCCCCAATGCCCACCCGAAGGGCCACATGGGTTCGGGTGGGCTTTCTCGTGCCACGGCCACTCAGGCCATCGACTCGCCCCGCCGGTGAGCGGCGGGCCGCCGAATCTGGCCAGTTTGCGGCGAAATCCGCACCAACCCGACTAGCCTCCGTAGGACACCTCATGCGCGCAGTTCAGGCCACACTCCTCATTCCGTCGATCCTCGCGATTTTCGCGCCGGTCGGCATCGCTCCCGCGCAGGCACCTGACGCCACGCTCGTGGGCTGGCAGGTTCCGGCTGATGCGATCACGGCTGAACCACAAGTGACCAGCGATGGGTTCGGTCGCGCTGTCGCGGCCAGCGCCGACGGCGCGGTCTTGGTCATCGGGGCACCCGACACTCGACTCAACTCCACCAACGGTGTCGGGCGCATCCATGTTTTCAGGCGCGCGGCGGGTGCGTGGGTTCACGAGCAGGCGATCGACTGCCCCCCGTCGCTCCTGCTTCCGGACGGTTCCGCGATCACCGCATCATTCGCCCAGTTCGGTGCCGCGGTGGCGATCGACGCCAGTGCCACGACGATCGCGGTCGGGGCATGGGGATACGCCACGCCCAGCGATCCGATTTTCTCGGGACGCGCCTTCGTCTACACCTATGACGCGACGGCGACGCCACCCTGGGGGACGTACGACGAGGGTCTCGGCTACTCGCTGCCGACGGCAACGCTTCGGCCCGAGACGCTGGAGAGCATTGACCTGTTCGGGCAAAGCGTCGCGATCGACGTCGAAGGCGACGAGGGCACTGTCGTGGTCGGGCGACCGCTGGCCGGTTCCTCCAACATCGGCGCCCTCCATGTCTTTGTTGGTGCGGGCGACACCTGGGTGGAGGACGCGGTCCTCGGCGGCGGCGACGCTGCGGGTGCGAGCGACCAGCTTGGGACGCGCGTGGTGATCGACAATGGCATCATCGTCGCTGGCGTCCAGAACGCTGACACCGTGGATGGTTCCAATGCCGGCGAGGCGTACTCGTACGTCCGGACCAAGGCCGGCTGGCCCACGATTCCTTCGCAGGTCATTCGCGCGTCTGACGGCGACGGCAATGACTCATTCGGCGGCGCGCTGGCGCTCCTTGGCGACACGCTGGCCGTCAGTGCGTCGGGGCATGACGTGGACGCGTCCGGCTCCACCGTGCCAGGGTGCGGAACCGTCTACGTGTTCCGGCATGCCGGCGGCACGTTCAGCGAAGATGACCAGCTCTGGGGGCGCGAGTCCTTCCAGAACGACGCGTTTGGCCTGAGCGTCTCGCTTGCGTCCGAAGACCTGATGCTGGTCGGGGCCCCGGGGTTCGAGGGCGTCGCGATCAACAGCGGCGCGGGGTTCACTTTTGTCCGGTCGGGGGCGGCGAACTGGGAGTTGTCGCGCGCAGACCTCTGGACCAACGAGGGCGGCGCGGGTGAGTCGCTGGGGAGGCAGTGCGCGCTGGCGGTGGCCAAGGGCGAAGCCGTGCCGGTCGCCGTGCTCTGCAGCGAGTTCCCCGCGATTTCTGGCGATCCGCCGATCGCGTTCTCGTGGACCTACTCGACGGCACTCCTGCCGTCCGCCGGCGGGCCGGCATTGCCGGAGGGTGCGCCGGCGAGTGCCGAGGCACCGGGGGCCGATGGCGCCGAGTTCGAGGGCGAGTCGACTGGCGGCGTCCCAAGCGGCGGCGGCACGCCGAGTGGCGGCCTCGGCAGCGGCGGAGTCCCCAATGTCACGATCCCCCTGACGCCAATCGTCGAAGAATGGGGCCTGGTCAGGGGCACGATGGTGCTCCAGCGGGACTCGACCATCTTGGGCATCCAGACGGACGGGACCAATCGGCGCGACGACGCGAAGCCGCGCGCCATCACGACCGTCGCTGACACCTGGACCTTCCTTGGCTCGCCCGACCTGAACGGCGACCAGTCCGGCGACCTGCTCTTCCTGGACACGGAGTCGCGACGGCTCAAGATGCTGGTGCGCGATGGCTTCACCATCAGCGAGACCGTGAACGGCGAAGAGGTCGCCGAGGGCGTGGACGTCGTCGCGATGGGCGACTTCAACGGGAGCGGCACCGATGACCTCGTGTTCCGCGACGGCCTGCAACTCACCTGCACCTTTGTCTCCAGCTTTGGGTATGACGGGACGGCCACGGCCCTCCTTCCGTTCCTGGCTGACGACCCTGCGGGGGCGGGCTGGGTCTTTGCAGCGGCCGACGCGCCCATCGCATTCACCGATGGAGATGACGACGACGAAGACGACAACGACGGGACCGACGCCGGCGTGGAGCTCATCGCCCACAACCGCGTGACGAAGACCACGCTGTGGATCGACTTTGGCCCGGAAGATGGCAACGACGCCGTGCACGCGCTGCCGTCGGGCCCCGGCCCCTTCCGAGGCGCTGGCGACTTTGATGGCGACGGCACGGCCGACCTCGTCTGGCAGGACGGCTCCCACCTGCTCTTCCAGTTTCTGGGCGACGACGGCGCGATTCGCCAGGCGAGGACCTGGGCCTTTGACATGGGTGGCTATCGAGTGGCCGCCCTCAGCGACTTGGACAGCAACGGGACGCCAGACCTGTTCTTGCAGGGCAATGGCGGCATCGTGCTGTTCCGCCTCGGGTTCGAGGCGATCCCCAACGACCTGGACACCGGCGCCACTCGCGTCAAGCTGAACGTCCTTGGCCGCCGCTGGTACGACTACACCGGCGGCGGCACGATGACTGGATTCGCCGAGCGGTAGCGGCGCGAGCGTGACCGTCGGTCGGCTCCCGCGCCATCGCGCTCTTGCGCTCTTGCGCTCTTGCACTCTTGCGCTACCGCGCGGCGGCGAACGTCCGGCTCTTGCTCTCCACGAACTGGACCAGCGTCTGCGCGACGTACCGCAATCGCTCCATGCCAAGCTCGGGGAAGATCGGCAGTGCAATCGTTTCGTTCGCGGCACGCTCGGTCTCGGGGAGCGATCCCGCCCCCTGGCCCAGGTGCGCCCAACACTGCTGGAGGTGCAGCGGGATCGGGTAGTAGATCTCGGTGCCGACCCCTCGCTCCTTCATGAAGTCGCGGGCTTCGTCGCGGATGGCCGCCGGGACCCGCAAGACGTACTGGTTGACGATGGCACGGGCAGGGGCGGCCGGGCGCCATGGGAATCGCAGCTGGAGCGAGGACTCGTCCCAGGCACACGACGTGCATCGGCCTCCGGCGCTTCGGAAGATGGCGTCGTAGGCGTCCGCATTGGCGATGCGGGCGGCGTGCCAGCGTTCCAGGAGCGGGAGCTTGATGCGGAGGATGGCGGCCTGCAGTGCGTCGAGGCGGGCGTTGACGCCAACGAACTCGTGCACGTATCGCTGCTTGCTGCCGTGGACGCGCGCCATGCGCAAGTAGTCGCCGAGCCGGTCGTCGTTGGCGCTGACCAAGCCACCGTCACCGAAGCAGCCGAGGTTCTTGGTGGGGAAGAAGCTCCACGTGCCCATGGTGCACCGCGTGCCGGTCATGGCACCGGTCGCATCCTTGGCGCCGATGGACTGCGCGCAGTCCTCGATCACCGGCAGGTTGTGGCGCTTGCCGATCTCCAGGAAGGCGTCGACATCCGCCGGGAGGCCGTAGATGTGGACCGGCAGGAGCGCCTTCGCGCGCGTGCACGTGGCGAGCGCGGCCTCGGTCGCCTGCGGGCACATGTTGTAGGTCACCGGATCGATGTCCACGAAGACGGGCTCCAGCCCCAGGCGGGAGATCGCGCCGGCGGTCGCGAAGAACGTCCATGAGGGGCACAGCACCTGGTCCCCGGGCTTCAGGTCCAGCGCCATGAGGGCGAGGAGCAGCGCATCCGACCCGCTCGAGCAGCCGACGCCGTGCTTCACGCCGAGATACTCACCCACCTCCTTCTCGAAGGCCGCGACCTCGGGGCCGAGCACGAAGTACTGGCTCGCCGCGATCTCGTGGAGCTTGGGCTCGCACTGCGCCCGGATCGTCTCGTATTGCGGCTTGAGGTCAATGAACGGGACGGTCATCGCGGGAGTGCTCATGGGCGCGGCAGTCTAGTTCACGGCCATCGATGTCCCAAACGGGCGACCACCCAGTGTGCACCGATAGACTGCACGGCCCATGGCTGACATCTGTTTCTACTTCCAGGTGCACCAGCCCTTTCGGTTGCGGCGATACTCCGTCTTCGACACCGACCACTTTTACTTTGACAACGAGGCCAACGCCGCGATCATGCGGAAGGTGGCCGACAAGTGCTATCGGCCCACGACGCAGCTGCTGCTGGACCTCGTGCGCCGCCACGAGGGCCGATTCAAGTGCGCCTTCAGCCTCTCCGGGACGTTCATCGACCAGGCGGAGCAGTGGGCGCCTGACGTCATCGACCTGTTCAAGGCGCTTGCCGAACATGAGTGCGTCGAGTTCATCGGCGAGACCACGCACCACTCGCTTTCCTTCCTCTTCTCGCGCTCCGAGTTTGACGAGCAGGTCAATGCGCAGGCCGCGCGGATTCACTCGCTCTTCGGGCGGGCGCCCGTCACGTTCCGGAACACGGAGCTGATTTACCTCAACGAACTGGCCGGACACGTCGCCTGGCGCGGTCGATACAAGGCCGTGCTCTGCGAGGGAGTGGACTGGCTGCTGCGCGGGAGAAGCCCGGCCTTCGTCTACGCGCCGCCGGGGCGCGGGACGCCGGCGGGTGCGTCGCCGGTGAAGTTGCTCCTCAAGAACCATCGGTTGAGCGACGACATCGCGTTCCGCTTCGGCAATCGGGGCTGGCCCGAGTGGCCCATGAGCGCGGAGAAGTTCGCGAGCTGGGTCAACCTCATCAACGGGGATGGCTACCTGGCCAACCTCTTCATGGACTATGAGACCTTTGGTGAGCACCAGTGGGCCGAGACTGGCATCTTTGACTTCCTCCGCGCGCTGCCCGACGCCGTCTTCGCGATGAACCCGGGACAGAATGGCTTCATCCTGCCGCGCGAGGCCGTGGCCTCGCATGACCCGGTGGGCGAGTACGACGTCGAACGCCCGATCTCATGGGCCGACAGCGAACGAGACCTCTCGGCATGGCTTGGCAATCCGCTCCAGGACAACGCCGTCTCGGAGCTCTACGCGCTGGAAGGCCCGGTCAAGGCCAAGCACGCGGCAGGCGACCCGTGGGTCCTGGAGGACTGGCGCAAGCTCACCACCAGCGACCACGTCTATTACATGTGCACCAAGCACTGGGCGGACGGCGACGTTCACAAGTACTTCTCGCCCTACGACAGTCCCTACGACGCCTACATCAACTTCATGAACGTGCTGGACAACCTGCGCACGCGCGTAGGCGCCCCCGCCCCGGCGTGGGCGACGACGGGTTGAGGCGCGCGCGGACTACCCCACCACGCCCAGGTCGCGCACGGTGAAGAGGGACTCGAACGCGATGCCCGCCGCTTCGATGTTCTCGCGCGCGCCCTCCTGGCGGTCGATCGTGCAGATGATCGTGGTGACGATCGCGCCCTCGCCCTGGAGGACCTTGGCCGCTTCCAGCGCCTGGCCACCCGTGGTGGCGACGTCTTCCACGATCACCACCCGGTCGCCTGCGGCGATCTTGCCCTCCAGCTGCTTGGCGGTGCCGTAGTCCTTCTTCTGGTTGCGGATGAAGACGCACGGCAAGCCGCTGGCCATGCTCGCGGCGCTCACGAGCGGGATGCCGCCCAGCTCCGCGCCCGCCAGTCGCGTGGTGCCGGCGGGGAGCTTGGCGACGAAGAGCCGGCCCAACCCCTCCAACACATCGGGCTGCGTCGAGAAGAGGTACTTGTCCAGGTAGTAGGTGCTGGTGCGGCCGCTTCGCAGGGTGAAGGTTCCGCGCAGGAGCGAGACCTCCGCGATTCGGGTGGCGATCTGGTCGCGGGAGAGCGGACACGTCGTGGCGGCGGCGTTCATGGGGCGGCGAGGTTACCGGGCGGCCGCCCCGGTCTCGCGCAGCCTCGCGGTCAGGCGACGCGTGGCGACGTAGGTGCACACGGCCCCGAGTGGGACCACCACGATCAGGTCGACGGCTCGATTGACGAGGTCCGCCGAAAGGCCTGCATCGGCTGTCCATCCGGCGACGCCACCGAGCCACGCAATGGCCCACTCGCGCATTCCCAGGCCGTTGGCGCCAAAGGGCACAAGCCCGACGAGCATCGCCGTGATCCCCGCCAGTGCGGCGGATCGCGGGTCGATCGAGATGTCCAGGACGTTGAAGACGATCCAGTAGCGGACGCACCAGATGCCGAGGTCCATGAATCGAAGCGACACGGATTCGGAGAAGGCACGCGGCAAGGGCCCCATGCGCCTGGCTCGAGGCATGACCCAGACGATCGCCGCCAGGAGCAGCCACGCGGCGATGATCGCCACCCCATCGCGCAGGAACATCACGACCGCGCCGAGCACCAGGCAGGAGAGCACCGTGCCGGCGAAACTCATCAGGATCAGGCGGACGCTCACGCCCAGCGGCACGCCATGCACCACCTTGTGGTACAGCGCGCGCCCCGCAAGGCCGGCCTTCGCGGGCAGGTAGTTGAGGAGGCTTGAGGAGGCGATCAGCAGTTCCATCTCCCCGAGCGGAATCTGGGCGACCGGGCGGTAGAGGCGATGGAAGACCAGCCCCGCGATGCCGACGTTCATGGTGACGCACGCGGCGAGCGCGGCGAGGTGCCAGGGCTTCGCGAGCACCTGTCCCAGCCGATCCCACGCGGAGGCATCCTTCGAAATGGTCCAAACGGCCAAGGCCAGCAACGCCACGCCGAGGACGAACCCGATGGCACGCGCGGCCGGTGAACGAAGGTGCCTCGCCATTCGGGGTCCGTCATGCACGGCGGGGAGCCCGCGGCTGTCGGACGCGCTCACTGTGCCGTCTCACCGGTGGCACCGGCCTGCACGGCGCGTCGCACCAGTGCCTGCGTCTGCGCCCTCGCGATGGTGGAGAGGAATGCATCGCCCGAGGCCGCGCATTCCTCCAGGTAGGGATCCTGCGGGTCATCGGTGCGACGGAGCACATACGCCGCACGGACATTGACGTCGGGGTCTGATTTCGCCAGTGCGTACACCGCGTCCAGCTCCGGCGAACCCTCAGCCGGCGAGACCAGCAGCAGGTAGGTGCGCGCGGTGGGGGGAAACTTCGGCCACGATGCGGCGAGGCTGTCGGCCAGGAACGCCGCCTCGGCGCGATCCGCCGCGGAGGGCGCCTTGGTGGCCGTCGGTCCCGGCGACAACACCCCGACGTAGCTGGCCAGCATGGCGAATCGCCTGAGGTCGCCGGGAGAGTCAGGGTGCTTGAGCGCAGGCAGCGTGTCTTCGATCCAGGCCGGCGTCACCAGAAACTTGCCAATCTGGATGAGCTCGCTCTCGCGCTGCACCCCCAGGGGGCCGGGAGGAACAGTCATGCGTCCGGCGGCGCCTCGCCCGGGCAGCGGTTGTGGGTTGGCCACGACCGTGAGCCGCAGGTTGATCCCCGGACCGGCGGCTCGGAAGGCGGTGAAGAGGAGTTCCGTCGCGATCCGCCCATCGATCGCAACCTCGACTCGCTGCCGTGGAGCCAGCTGGAGCGATCCCGTGATCGGGAACGTCGTGGGCGAGGTGGAGTCAAGTCGCTGCTGGAACCCCACCACCTGCCCTTCCCAAGTCATCCCAATGAATGGCGTCAGCGGGCCAAGGTCCGACACCGCCAGCGGGATAGACGTGGTGTTCGTGATGATGGCCACGAAACGCGGGATGTCGAAGGGGGCGATGATCGGGCTCTCGGCGCGGATCGCGACATCAATCGGTGCGACACCGCCGGCCAACATGCGATCGATCGCCGGTGGGAGCTCCTCGATCAAGGCGTGGAGTTCGCTGACCACTGGCGGCGATGGGACGCGCTGCCCAAGCAGCGTCTCCAGCCGCAACTGTGCCAGCACGCCAATCATCGTGCCTGGAGCCTCGACCACGGCCTGGTGCAGGGCGCGGGCCGCGTCAGCCTTCTGCTGCTGCGCCATCAGTGCCTCACCCCGCACGAGCGCGATGGCGGGGTCCGAGCCCGCGCGGTCCGCCTCGGCGAGCGCATCGACGTACCGTTCCTCATGGAGCGCCACCATGGCGAGAATGGTGGCCGTGGCTTCCGGGGACAGCTGATCCCGCCACGGTGCGAGCGCCGCGTCGATGGCCTGCTGGGTGGCGCCCAGTGCCGCCATCGCGTACGCCGACTCCAGGTCCGCCAGCCTCCGCACTTCCGGCGGCATGTCCGACCCAGGCTGCGCGCGGTCGCGGACGCCACGAGCGAGGCCATCCACGGCGGATTCCGCGAGGGCCTTGGCGTCCACTGCGCCTGCTTCCCTGGCCAGGAGTGCCGAGATCACCTGCAGCAATTCCGCGGCAGGCGCCTCCATCGAGGCGGCCTCCAGCGGGGTGGCCTGCCGCTGGGACACCAGGTACTCGCGGTAGGTCACCGACCGCTGCGTGAGGAATCGCCTGAGCGAGCTCCGGGCTCCTTCGACGTCGCCCGCGCCGGCCATCGCAATCGCTTGGTCAACCATCAGGTGGTCGGTGAAGTCCAGCGTCACCGCCAGTCGATGCTCGATGCCCGCGATGAATCCGAGCACTCGTGCGGCGTCGGCGTAGTCGCGCTCCTGCAGGAGCAACGCGGCCAGCGCCCGGAGCGCCGCAATGTCCGATGGATTCGCCTCAATGGCGGCCAGCAGCCACTCGGCACGCCGAACGGGATTGTCTTCGCGGTCCTGCGCCAAGGCCGCCAGTGCTGCCGATGCTGGTGGAAACGTCGGGTCCGACTCGATCGACTTGGAGAGGGCGTTGGTCGCACCCACCCGGTCGCCTCGCCGAAGCTGGAGCCGGTAGAGATCCCACGCCAGATGTGCGGCCACCGGGCCGCTGAGCGTCGCGGCCTGCGACGGCGTCGTCAACGACTCCAGTCGGGCGACCTGCTGCTCGGCCGTCGGGGCATCGTCACACCAGGAACTGAGCCGTGCGAGGCGATACACGGGGCTGGCGGGATCCAGGCGGGCCAGTTGCTGCGTGACCTGCTTCGACCACTCGGTCGCGACTGGGCTGGCTGGGTCCTGCATGGAGGCCACCAAGGAGGCGATCTGCCAAGTGACCAAGTCGTCAGGCTTCAGGGCCAGCGCCCGATGCACAAGCAACGCTGCGGCCTCCAGCTGGGTGGGACCGGCGGCGGGGTCGCGGACCAAGTGGAGTCCCAGCGCCGAGAGCAGGTTGGCGCAGTCCTCCTGCGCCGCCGCGTCCAAATCGCGTTGGATGACGGCGGGTCCCGGCACTGGCTCCACCTGGGCGACCGCCCCAAACGTTGCCGCCCAAGCCAGTGTCGTTGCCACCATCCGCGCTCCACTCATGGGGCCAGTCTATGGTCCGCAGGCTCGGGAATCGGCCCCTACAATGCGTGGCTCGATGGCTGCCCCCTCTCCACTTGCCACTGTGCCGGCTCGATCGATCCAGTTGAAGCGCGTCATGCGCGGGTTGGCCGTTGCCGTGGCGGTGTGCGCCCTCGCGACCCAGGTGCGTCCTGCCCTGGGGCAGGCCACGGAGAAGGCTCCGGCCGTCGACAACGCCGCCGTCGAGTCCGCGCTTGACCAGCTCCGCTCCAACGAGGTCTCGGAGGTTGAGTCCGGGCGCGACAGCCTGGTGGCCATGGCCACTGGGGTGGGGAAGTCCAACAAGGAGTTTGTGACCAGCCTGGCCAAGGCCACGCTGCCCTCGCTCAAGAAGCTGGTCGACTCTGGGAGCCCGTTCCAGTCGATCAATGCGCTGACGGTTGCCGCATCGCTCAGCACGTTTGACGGTGCCAAGCTCGTCATCGGTGCCCTGGACCCCCGGTCCGAAAAGCGGGTCGGCGTCCGGATCGCAGCCGCCACGCTCCTGGAAGAGCACATCAGGGACATCAAGCTTTCGGAATCTGAGACGGGTTCCGTCGCGAGGGGGATTGCCGACGGGGCTGCCCGGGAAACCAGTCCACTTGTTCTCTCCGACGAACTGGTGGCACTGACCACTCTTGTCGATCCCGAGCAGGCCGATCGCCGGGCGAACGTCGAGGTTCTCAAGGCCCTCGCCATCAGCATCCAGGGGACCGCCGGCTTGCTGGAGGGGAAAGATCAATCACCTGAGCTGGCGGCTGGCGCACTCGCCGGACTCAACGCCTTCCGTGTGGCGGTCAATCGCGCTTCTGCTGCTTTTTATGCCGTTTGCGGCGAGCACCTGAACGGGTCACTCACGGAGCTTGAGGCTGCGGCCAAGGCGGCCGGGGCGCGAGCGTCGCAAGGCGCGGGGGCCGAGAGCCGAGAGGCAAAGGCCTGCGTGGAACTGGCCGATCGCTGTGCCAGCATGCGGGATTCGCTGTTCAAGACGAATGCGCGCGGGGCCAAGGCGGGCAGTGGTGGCCGGGGTCGCTGACCGCTGGCGCTGGACGATCGTCGTTGCCATTCCGGTCGCTTTGGCCGTTGTCCTCGGGTGGCGAGGTGGGTTGTCGGACCGTCCGGATGTCGTGATCGCTGCGGCGGACCCCTTCACGCTCGATCCGCAGAAGATGTCTTGGCAGCAGGAACTTCGGCTGGGGCGCGCGCTGTTCGAGACGCTCGTTCGACCAGATCCAGATTCCGCGATGCCCGTCCCTGGGGCAGCGGAGAGCTGGGACGTCTCGCCCGACGGCCGCACGTGGACGTTTCACCTCCGCCCCGATGCGAGGTGGAGCGACGGTTCGCAAGTCACGAGCGGCGACTTTCGCGACGCGTGGATGCGGCTCATGCTCCCCGACATGGCGGCTGACTACTCGGCGTTTGCGCTCGAGGTGGATGGCGCGCAGGCATTCTTCGAGTGGCGATCCAAGGCGCTGTCCGAATATGCCGCGGCAATCGAGTCCGGCGAACGATCTCCTTCGGGCGAGGCGGCGACGGCCCTCTGGGAGAAGACTCGCGAACAGTTTGACGAACGTGTGGGGCTCTCCTGCCCCGACGACCTCACACTCGTGGTGCGCCTTCGCCGCCCCATCCAGTACTGGCTGGATCTGGCTGGATTTGCGACGATGAGCCCCGTGCATCGACCCAGCCTCGCTGCCGCGCTGTCGATCAACCCGACGACCGGCGCCGTCGAAGTCGACCCGCGATGGACCAAGCCAGGCCGCCTCGTCTCCAATGGCCCATTCATGCTCACGGCGTGGGAGTACCAGCGGCGCGTCAGGCTGGAGCCCAATCCGCAGTACTGGGACCGGGATCGTGTGCTGCCGCGGAGCGTCGAGACGCGAAGTTACGAGGACAACAACACGGCCGTCCTCGCGTTCGAGTCAGGCGCGATCGACTGGATCGCCGACGTCACCGTTGACTATCGAGCCGACATGGCCGCCGAGGTCCGCGCCGGCCATCGCACCAACCTTCATGTCCTCCCGGCCTTCGGCACCGACTACTTCCAGTTCAACTGTCGCGAACGGCTGCCGGATGGTCGAGCGAATCCGTTCGTGGATCCCCGGGTCCGGCGTGCCTTCGCGATGGCCGTCGACAAGCGGATCCTCGTCGAGAACATCACTCGCATGCACGAGCGCGTGGCCGATTCGCTGACGCCGGAGGGATCGATTCCGGGGTACGAGCCGCCGCCCGGCCTTGCCTCTGACCCCGCTGCGGCCAAGGCGCTCCTCGCCGAGGCGGGCTGGGTGGACCGCGACGGCGACGGCGTGGTCCAAGACGCGGCCGGAGACCCCTTCCCGACGGTGGACATCCTCTTCTCCACCTCGAGCACCCGATACGGCGCCATGGCGCTGGCGCTCCGAGACATGTGGCGTGACGCGCTTGGCGTGCAGGTGGAGGTCCTCGGGAAGGACACCAAGTTCTTTCGGGACGACCTCAAGCGCGGCCAGTTCCTGGTGGCTCGCGGCGGCTGGTTTGGCGACTACGGCGACCCAGCCACCTTTCTCGAATTGCTTCGAACTGGCGACGGCAACAACGACCGCAAGTACTCAAGCCCGAGGTTTGACGCGCTGCTGGAGGCGGCCGCGGTGGAAATCGACCCCATCCGGCGATTGGACATCCTTCGCCAGGCGGAGGCGCTGGTGGTCCAGGACGACTTGCCGTTGCTCCCGATCTGCCGGTTCGTGAATGTCTTCATGTACGACCCGTCGGAGCTGGAAGGGATCTCCGTCCACCCGCGCAATGAACAGGACCTTGCGCGGATCGCCCCGCGACGACCGGGGTCGGCCGATGCTTCGCGTGGCCTTGGGGGGGCCGCGCCATGACGGCACTGATTCTCAGGCGGCTTGCGGTGGCACCAGTCCTGGTGCTGACCATCATGACGATTGCCTTCGCGCTCACGTGGCTGGTCCCGGGGAGCCCGCTGGACGACGAAGGGCGCGCGCCACCGCCCGAGGTCGCGGCGGCGATGCAGCGGCAGTATCGGCTGGACGATCCGCTGGTCTTCTATGGACAGTACCTCTCCCGCGCGACAGGCATCGCGTGGCTGGCGGGCCAGGCGGATCGACCATTTGACCTTGGTCCCAGCCTCCGCCACCCCGACTGGACGGTGAACGAGATCATTGCGTCTGGGCTGCCGATCAGTGCCGCACTGGGCCTGCTCGCGATCGAAATGGCGCTGGTCCTCGGACTGACAGTCGGCGTGCTGGGAGCGCTTCGGCCGCGCGGTGCCATCGACCTCCTTGGCCAGGCCGTGACGGTGATCGGCATCAGCGTGCCCAGCTTCGTGACCGGAGCAGCGCTGCTGGTCCTTCTCGCCGCCAAGCTCCACTGGTTCCCCGTCGGTGGGTGGGGGTCGTGGCGCGATGCCGTGCTACCTGCGTTCGCCCTGAGCCTGCCGTTCGCCGCGTACATCGCCCGGCTGGTGCGATTCGGGCTCATCGAACAGATGGCCAGCGATCACGTGCGCACCGCCATGGCGAAGGGACTCTCCAGGCGGCAGGCGGCCACCCGACATGGGCTCCGCAACGCCTTCCTTCCAGTCCTCAGTTACCTGGGGCCGGCCACGGCCGCCGCGATGACCGGATCGTTCGTCGTTGAGAAGGTCTTCGCCGTACCGGGACTGGGTCGACATTTCGTCAATGCCGTCCTGGCGAAGGACATCACCATGATCTTGGGCATCGTGCTGGTGTACAGCTCGATCTTGGTGGCCATGAACCTGGTCGTCGATGTCCTGTATGCCGCGGTCGACCCTCGCATCCGATCAACCTGACTCGCATCGGTAGGCTTCCCGACGGCATGCGCTGGTTCACCATCCCCCTCGCTGGTCTCACCCTCCTGGCGGGATGGTCCTTGATGGCCACAGGGTGCATTGCGCCTGCGGCCGCGCCAGCCCCCGTTCCAGCCGCGCACTTTTCCCAGGCATGGGATGCCGCGTTGGAGGTCCTTCGGGACAATGGTTATCGGACCGCTGTTGCGGATCGGGATCAGGGCTTCATCGAGACGGCGCCAGAGCGCGAAGGTTCATGGCTTGATCCATGGAACATCGCGCCGCATCAATCGGGTGCCGAAGTGACTGAAGCACTTTCCGCAAGGCAACGCCGGATCGTGCGAGTGTGGTTTTTCCCGGCGGAGGTCGGGTCGGAGCCTCTCCCAACCGCGACCCAACTGGCCAATCCCCTCGTCGGTGTGCCGGGCCCTGGCGCCATTGGACAGTCTCGACTCCTGACATCGTCCCCCGACCAGGCTGTTGTCGTGGCCTGGACGGCGGTCATCGAGCGACAGTCTCAGGCGAACCAGAACCCAAATCCATGGAGTGGTTCTCTGGAAACGAGCTGGCAGTCGCGTGTGGAGGTGCAACAGGCGCCGTCCCCGGGAATGAGCCCCGTGGTGCGCGACATCGACCCGTGGGTCCCCATTCGGACAGACAACGAGGAATCAATGCGCCTCGGCAGGGCTCTTTTGGGTCGGCTCCCCCCCGCCTGACCACTCCGTCTGGCTGGAGGAGTGAAAAATCACGCCTTCGGTGTCCTGAATGTTTGACTTTTTTCGCCCATCCGGCACAGTATGGGTGGGCCGTCCCCCACGAATCGCCGATCGGATCCTGTTTCCATGCTGAACTCAGAACGGATTGTTGCCCGACGCGGTCGCGTCGTGGCCTCCCTCGTCCTTGCCACGCTTACGGTGGCTGTGGCCTCCGTTTCCAGTTTTGGACTGGGCGGCGGTGGTGGAGGGCAGGTCCAGATCCCCACGACCGCGGCCGACTTCTATGCACCCGGGACCCAGCCCCAGCACCTGAACCCGGAGTTCACCCCAATCTTCGAAGCTGGCCAGTGCGCGGGGTGCCACGGGTTCTATGACCCTGAAGATGCCCCCTACGAGACTTGGGCCGCCAGCATGATGGCGCTCTCGGCTCGCGACCCGATCTGGCAAGCCAGCGTGGCGATCGCCAACCAGGACGCGGCCAACGCCGGGCAGTTCTGCATCCGATGCCACAGTCCGAGCGCGTTCTTTGGCAACCGACACACCACTGGCACCCTTGATGAGTTTGAGCTCAACGATTTTGACGGGATCAACTGTGCGTTCTGCCACCGCATGGTGAATCCGGAGCTTGGCTCGCAGAGTGCCGTGGGGTATCCAGACAACTTCCCCTACGACGCCGACCCAGACCCCGAGGTGCTGGACCCGCTCGCGGCCGCGGGCGATCTTCCCGCCGCAGGGGCGCGATCCAACGGCGCGTATGTGGTGGACCACGGCGATGTGCGTCGTGGTCCCTTCGATGATGTCCCCGCCAACTTTCACGGCGCACCGATGCACTTCTCGCCGTTCCACGGTTCGTCGGCGCTGTGCGGGACCTGCCACGATGTGAGCAACATCAACACCGTCAAGCTGCCGGACGGGACCTGGGGACCGGACACGCTGAACTCGCCCCACGCCACTGGATTCTCCAACGACATGTTCCCGGAGCAGCGCACCTTCAGCGAGTGGCTCAACAGCCAGTTTGCGGTGAGCGGCGTGGAATACCCAGATGATCGCTTCGGCGGCAACCACCCCACAGGCGTGATGAGCTCATGCCAGGATTGCCACATGCCCGACCAGGCCGGCGGTGGCTGCATGTTCTTCACCGAGCCTCCCTATGACCGTCCCGATGTCCCGCAGCACTCGTTCGCGGGGGCCAACTCCTGGGTGCCGGCCGCCGTGCGCACGCAGCTTGGCGTGGAAGCGGACGACTTCGGCATTACGCAGGAGCGCGTGGACGCGTCGATCGCCCGCAATGTCCAGATGCTCCGCGATGCCAGCGACACGGAACTGGTGCAGGAAGGGAGCAGCCTCAAGGTTCGCGTCATCAATCAGTCTGGCCACAAGCTCCCCACTGGCCTCGGCGAGGGCCGCCGGATGTGGGTCAATGTCAAGTTCCTGGACAGTGCGGGGGCGCTGCTCAACGAGCAAGGCGCGTACGACTTTGCCACCGGCACGCTGCTGGATCAATCCGCCAAGCAGTACGGCGCACACATGGTGACTTCCGGCGCCATGGCCCAGGCGGCCAATGTTCCCGACGGCACCGACTTCCACATCGCGCTCCTGAGCGAGGTCGTGACCGACAACCGCATCCCGCCGCGTGGCTTCACCAATGCCGCCTACGCGGCGTTCGGCGGCCAGCCCGTCGGCGTCTCGTATGCCGATGGCCAGTATTGGGATGACACGATGTACGACATTCCCGCGGGTGCCGCGAAGGCCGTGGTCACCGTCTATCACCAGACCACCACTCGTGAGTACGCCGAGTTCCTGCGAGACGAAAACTCGACGACCACTCACGGCCAGACGGCGTACGACCTTTGGGTGCAGCATGGCCGCAGTGCCCCCGTGGACATGGACAGCGTGCAGCTGGACCTGGGGCCCGGATGCGACGCGGTGGACCTTGACTGCGACGGAAGCGTGACCGGCGCCGACCTGGCGCTCCTCCTGAGCAGTTGGGGCGCGGCTGGCGGCGATGTCAACGGCGACGGCAACACCGACGGCGCTGACTTGGCGCTGGTGCTCAGCAACTGGGGTTGATGCGCATGGATCGCTGCCGCCCCGTGCTGTGGTGTCAGCGAATGATGCTGGCGGGGGCGGCGGTGTCCGCTGCCGCCGCGACGGTGCGTGCCATGGACGACCAGTTGCAGGTCCCCACCACGGACGCTGATTTCTACGGTCCCGGCACGCAGCCCAACCCGGATGGAGCCGTGTTCGCCAACTTCTACGCGGGAATGGACTGTTCGTCGTGCCACGGCAGCTACTCCGCCACGACAGCGCCTTTCCGCAACTGGGTCGGCAGCATGATGGCGCAGTCCGCGCGCGACCCGATCTGGCAGGCGAGCGTGGCCATCGCCAACCAGGACGCTGCGACCGCGGGGCAGTTCTGCATTCGATGCCACGCGCCCGTGGCGTGGCTTGGTGATCGACATCGCAATGGCGAGTTTGACCAGTTTGAGTGGATCACTGACTTCGATGGCGTGAACTGCCACTTCTGCCATCGACGGGTCAATCCCGACTTGGGGCCGCTCAGCGCCGTCGGCTACCCGGACAATGTTCCCTACGACCTCGATCCCGATCCGGAGATCGTGAATCCGTTGATCCTGTCGGGCGACTGGCCCCAGGCACACGCTCGATCCAACGGTGCCTACATCGTGGACCCCGGCGACGTGCGGCGCGGCCCCTTTGACGATGTCCCGACCAACTACCACAGCGTCCCGCTGCATTACTCGCCGTTCCACTCCCAGAGCGCATTCTGCGGCACCTGCCACGACGTGAGCAACATCAACACGGTCAAGCTGCCTGACGGCACCTTTGGCGTGGATGCCGTGGGGGCGGCGCATGCGACAGGGCAGGTCAACGACATGTTCCCTGAGCAACGCACCTACAGCGAGTGGCTCAACAGCCAGTTCGCGGTGAGCGGCGTGGAGTACCCCGACGGCCGGTTTGGCGGGAACCATGCCACCGGCGTGATGAGCACCTGCCAGGACTGCCACATGCCCGACCAGGCGGGCGCAGGCTGCGTGCTATTGATCGGCACCGAGTATGAGCGGCCGGACGTGCCGCAGCATGGCTTCGCCGGCGCCAACTCATGGGTGGTTCGCGCCGTCCGTGAACAAATGGGCGACGACGCGTCCTTTCTTGGCTTGACGCAGAGTCGGGCCGACGATGGTGTCGCTCGCAACCTGCAGATGCTTCGCGATGCCAGCGACACGGAGTTGACGCAGGACGGATCGATCCTTCGCGTTCGCGTCACCAACCAGTCGGGGCACAAGCTGCCCACGGGCATCGCCGAGGGGCGGCGCATGTGGGTGTACCTGCGATTCGTGGATGCATCCAATGCCACGCTCTGGGAGAGTGGCGCCTACGACTTTGCCACGGGCACGCTGCTGGACCCTGATGCCAAGCAGTACGGCGCGCACATGGTGACCAGCGGCGCCGTGGCTGCGGCAACCAACCTCCCTGATCCAACCGACTTCCACATTGCGTTGCTCAATGAGGTCTTGACGGACAACCGAATCCCGCCGCGCGGATTCACGAACGCCGCGTATGCGTCCTTTGGAGGGGAGCCGCGAGGAGCCGCCTACGAAGACGGGCAGTACTGGGACGACACGCTCTACGAGATCCCGGCCGGCGCCGATCGCGCGATCGTGATCGTCTATCACCAGACGACGACCCGTGAGTACATCGAGTTTCTCCGTGATGCCAACACGACCAACACGCTGGGGCAAGTCGCCTACGACCTGTGGGTGCAGTTTGGCCGCAGTGCGCCGGTGGCCATGGACTCGGTGTCGCTGACGCTGGAGCCTGTGTGCGCCACCGGAGACATCAACTGCGACGGAACGGTGAATGGCACGGACGTGGCGCTCGTGCTTGCGTACTGGGGGACCGCGACGGCGGACACGAACGGCGACGGCACCACCGACGGCGCGGACCTGGCGGCGGTGCTTGGCCACTGGGGCTGAGGCTGGGGCTGAGCGCGTGTCTGGCGGCAGCGGGCACGTTCACGGCAACCGCGACATCAGGTCGTTGACGGCCGCGTCCAGTTGCTCATCACGGCCGGCTGACTCCGCCTGCGGCGTTTGCGGCACTCGCAGGTGCGGCATCGCACCGTTGTTCTCCATGTCGCGGCCATCGGGCAGGTACCAGCCTCGACCGGGCAGTCGCACCGTGGTCCCGTCCGTGAGCGACGCGCCGCCTGTGGAGATCACCCCGCCGTAGGTCTGCTCTCCCACCAGCGTGCCGCGCGCCAGCGTGCGAAACGCATGGGAGGTGATCTCGGCGTTGGAGAAGCTCTTCTCGTTGCAGAGCATGTTCATCGGGAACGTGTAGCGCTGGATGTAGAGGCGATCCTGTGGGTACCCCGTGGCATCCTCCTCGGGCTGGCCGCGCGTGCGGGTGCGCGCGTGCGGCTGGACCATGATCGAGGCCAGCAGGTAATCCGCCGTGTGGCCGCCACCGTTGTTGCGGACATCGACGATGAGCCCCTCCTTGCCGGCCGCGGCTGCGAAGAGGTCGCGCTCAAAATCCTCCAGGGCGGGGATGCTCATCGACTCGATGGAGATGTAGCCCAGGCGACCGTGCGACAGTTCTTCGACACGTGCGCGGGCGTGGTCCAGTTGCTCCTGGCGGGCCACGTTCCGGATGGTGGCGGGCGTCACGGGGATCACCATCGATTGGAATGCCACGTCGCGTCCGTCCTCCAGACGTCGGATGACGTCCACGATGGTTTCCTTGCCAGTCGTGTCATTGAGGAGTCGCTCAAGCGAAGCCGACCCATCGGCTGGCTGGCCGGCGACGGCGGTGATCCGATCCCCGGCCGCGAGCGGGGGCTGGGCCGCGGCGGCGGGCCCACGGTCGAGCACGCGGCTGATGGCGTACTGGCCGCCTACGAAACTCCCCTGCACGCCCAGGGACCCGGGTCGTCCACCCGTCGATCGGGGCCCCTGAGGCGATCGGACGCCAGTGTGGCTGGCGTTCAGTTCACCGAGGAGCCGGTTGGCCTGGAGGTCGAACTCGTCCGGAGTGCGTGTCCGCGCGGCGAGTTCGCCATACGCGGCGCACAGTGCGGGCCAATCGGTCCCCTTGAACTGCCCGTCATAGAAACCCTCGGAGAAGACGCGGATGTATTCATCCCACTTGGCCCGGGCGACGGCTTCGACGTCAAACCGGATTGCCTCCGGCAACTCCACTGTCTTGGTGTCGCCACCCGTGGAGACAGAGACCGCCTTGCCGCCCAGGACGCCCACGATTGAAGTCCCGTCGGCATGCATCGACCCGCGGGACAGGGCACCCGCGAGCTTCTTTGGTTCCGACCCGTCCCACCTTGCCTTGGTGAGCCCGCTGCCGTCGGCGGCCATGTAGAAGATCCACTCGCCATTGGGAGCGATCTCCATCCCGCGTTCATTCGTGGGCGTGCTCGTGACGCGACGCGTGCGGCGATAGGCGTCCTCGAGCGACCATCCCTTGGAGAATGCGTCCGCATCGGGCGTGACGGGTTCGCCAGGCTTGCGCTTCTTGGCTGCTTCCGCGGCCTTCTTGAAGTACTCCTTGAGCTCGTGGTCGGGGAGCGACTCAAGGGAACGGTCCAGCATCACGACGTAGGCGTCGGTCTGCTCGTCGCTGCGTTCGGAGAGGAAGGCCAGCAGCTTGCCATCCGCCGAGAGCGCGGGACTGGTGTCGTTGTCGGGGTGGCGCGTGACGTTGACCGCCGGCTGCGTGCCGTCCGTCCGAACGACCCAAATGTCTGCGTTGTTGTCGCGGTCCTCGGTGACGAAGACGAGGTGGGAGCCGTCCGCGCTCCACTTCCACTCCAGCGCCTGGCTCCAACCGTCCACCAAGGTGCGATCCTCGCCGGTTTCCAGATTCCGCAGGACCAAGGCACCGCGGCCGAGTCGATACGCAAGGGTCTTGCCATCGGGCGAAGGCGACGCCTCGCGCGCGTGGTCAGCCTGCTGGATGACCGGAGCCAGCGTGAAGGTAAGCGCCTGTTGCCACCGGTCGCCAGGCTTCGGCTTCTCTTCCTTCTTCTTCTCCTCGGGTTTCTCGGCCGGCGTCGCTTCCGCGGCCGGTTCAGCTGTCGCGGCTGGCTCGGCGGGCGCGGTGGGCACGGTGGGCACTTCCGCCGGCGTTTCGACGGGCTTGGAGGCGACCTCCAAACTCTTCTTCACTTCATCGCGTGTGGTGGCCACGTCGGCCTTCCAGATTTCCTCGCGGTTGCCCTGGACCGTCGTGAAGAAGAGCGACGTCCCGTCAATGCTCCAGGCCAGGTCGCCCTCGGCGGCCGGCGTCGCGGTGACGCGGCGCGCGGGCAACGAGTTGTCCAGTGCACGGATAAAGACCTCGCCCTCGGCGGCGATGGCCATGGTCTTCCCGTCGGGAGACAGGGCCGCGTCCCCCGCCTTGGATGCGAGCGGCAGCGTCAGGACCCTGGCGGACTCCGGTTCGGCAGCCGTGAGGTGGAGGGCTTGCGGCTGCGCCGCCGGGTCGCGCAGGTCCAATCGATAAATGGTGTCCCAGTTGACGAACACGGCGGTGCTTCCGTCGGCGGAGACGGAGAGGTCGCGGATGTCGCGGCCGTCAAAGCCGGTGAGGCGCCGGACATCGGCGAGCGTGCCCTCGGGAGCCAGCCTGCCGCGGTACAGGTTGACCGTGTCAAGTTCACGATCGGAGAGGAATGCGATGTTGCTGTCGTCGATGAAGGCGCCCCAGCCGTCGTTGCCCGCCCAATCCGTCAACTGCTGGTGCGTCCCGTTGCCGGGGCGATAGAGCCAGAGCTCGCGCTGGTCCGGACCCCGGTAGTGGCGGCGACCCCAAGAGCTCCCGCCGCGCTCGTACAGCACCGCGCTCCCGTCGCGGTTCGTCTGCGGGCTCGAGCCGAAGGCGTCGTGCACGCGCGAGGCGATCCCGCCCTCGAGCGGAAGCCAATAGGGACGCGAGCCGCGGAAGAAATCACCTTCCCGGCTGGCGGAAAACAGCAGGACCTCTTCACCCGTCGGAAGGTGGCCAAACCCGGAGAGCGCCAGCGACGCATCGTCAAAGCTGACTTGCCTGATGGCGCCTCCGTGAACATCCATGACGAAGATGCCGTCGCTGCCGAACTCGTCGCTGCCGAAGGCAATCGTGCCGCCATCGGAACTCCACGATGTCATCCATTCATCCGCACCCGTCGCCGTCAGTCGGGTGGCCTGGCCACCGGCCGTGGGTGCCTTCCACAGGTCGCCGTGCCACGACAACACGATCGTGGAACCGTCGGGACTCACCGATGGAAGCCGCGGCAAGTCGATGGGCGCACCGCCCTGCCCGAGCGCGACATCGACCGCACAGGCCATCGTGACACAGCAGGTTGGAAGGAGAGTCCGGCGGAAGTCGTGCATCCCGTGAGCATAGCCCTCGTGCCGTTGAATCCCCGTAGCATCGACCCTCCGCATGCGACCAGAAAGCCTGACGTTCCTCCGCTCGCTCCTCGACACGCCGACACCTTCTGGTTTCGAGCACGAGGGACAACGATTGTGGCTTTCGTATGTCTCGGCGTTCGCCAGTTCGACCTGGACCGACAGTTACGGCAACGCCATGGCCGCGGCCGGGCCGGCCGATGCGCCGCTCACGCTGGGGATCTTTGGCCACTGCGACGAGATCGGACTTTCGGTCAATCATGTCGATGCCAACGGGTTCATCTACTGCCGAGCCATCGGCGGGATTGACCCAGCGGCGATCGTCGGGAAGCGTGTGCAGTTCCGGTCGAGCGTGGCCGGCGTGGGAACCGTGCATGGGATGGTGGGTGCGACAGCCATCCACCTCCAAGACAAGTCCGGCGAGGCCAAGGTCCGCAAGCTCCACGAACTCTTCATCGACATCGGCGCCAAGGACCAGGCGTCGGCGTCGGCTCGACTCAACATCGGCGATGCCGGTGTCTTCACCGACGGCAGCATGTTGATCGGTGACGACTACCTGGTGGCCCGGGCGATCGACAACCGCGGCGGCATCTTCGTGGCGGCGGAGGCGCTTCGGCTGGTCGCCGCTGCCGCATCGTCGCTGCACGTGCGGGTTGTCGCCGTGAGCACGGTCCAGGAAGAGGTCGGGCTTCACGGCGCCGCCATGGTCGCGCACTCGCTCCATCCGAGCCTTGCTTTCGTGACCGACGTCGGACACGCCACCGACAGCCCCGGCATCAGCCACGCCCAGCACGGCTCCTTCAAGCTGGGTGGCGGCCCCAAGATCGCGATCGGCCCGCCGATCCATCCCGGAGTCTCGTCGATGCTGGCCACGGCCGCCGCGGCCAAGGGGATCCCGCTTCAGCGCGCGTCCACGGCCGGTCGCAGCGGGACGGACACCGACGCCATTTTCAAGAGCGTGGGCGGCATCCCCTGCGGACTGCTGAGCATCCCGCTGCGCTACATGCACACGACGGTCGAGATGGCCTCGCTCCGAGACCTCTCCCAGGTCGCCGAGGTCTTTGCCGCGGCCGCCCTGGCCATGCGTGGCGATGAGGTGTTTGACCTCGTGCGCCGGAGCGCGTGACCTCTCGCACCTTCACCCAGCCGAGCACTCGATGCTGAACTTCATCCGCCACGCCATGCGCGACCTCAAGGGAACAGGCGCGATCGCGCCGAGTTCCCCGGCGCTGGCCGAACGCATGGTGGCGCCACTCTCCGCGATGCCGGGCAAGCGGTCGATCCTCGAGGTGGGCCCCGGGACGGGGCCATTCACGGAAGTGATCCTTGATGCGCTGCGGGCTGGCGATCGCCTGGACATCTGCGAGTTCAACGACGGCTTCTGCGATCACCTGGAGCGCGGCATGCTGTCTCGGCACCGGGAGGCGCGACGACCGGGTGACATCCGCCTGCTCCGCGGCGACGTGCTGGCTGTCCCCCTGGAGCCCTCCTACGACGCGATCGTCTGCGGGCTCCCGTTCACCAACTTCCAGACCCCGGTCGTCCATGCCATTTTTGGGCGCATGCTCTCTTCGCTGCGGCCCGGCGGCCGGATGACGTTTTTCCGCTATTACCTCGTGCGCGGCGCGCAGGCCCCGTTCATTGGTACCAGGGGTCGGGCGCGACTCCGTGCGCTGGCCCACCTGGAGGCCGCGATCGGCCGGGAACACGCGCTCCACACGGAAGTCGTGCTGGCCAACGTCCCGCCTGCCGTTGCGGTGACGGTCACCCGCTCCACGGACCCCAACACCTCGACCGCCCCATGGCTCGCCTGAACCATCATTTCCTGAAGCTCTCCGCTGGCTACTTGTTCCCGGAAATCGCGCGCCGGGTCGCCTCCTTCGAGAAGGAGTGCCCCGACCTGGCGCCGCGCGTGATCCGATGCGGCATTGGCGACGTGACCGAGCCGCTGCCACGTGCCGCGGTCGAGGCCATGCGTGCCGCCGTGGATGAAATGGGCGCACGCGACACCTTCCGCGGCTACCCACCGGCGACTGGCCATGACTTCGTGCGACACGCGATCGCCGAAGGTGACTTCCGCTCGCGCGGATGCGACATCAGCCCCGACGAGATCTTCCTCTCCGATGGCTCCAAGCCCGATGCGAGCGCCATCCTCGAGATCCTCGGCGATGGAATCCGGGTTGCGGTCGCCGATCCGGTCTACCCGGTCTACGTCGACACCAACGTGATGGCTGGCCACACCGGGGCAGCCCTCACCGGCGCCGACGCTGGTCGCTACGCCGGCATCCTGTACCTGGACACGGGCGCGGCCGACGGGTTTGTCGCGGCACCGCCTTCGGCACACGCGGACATCGCGTACCTCTGCTTTCCCAACAATCCCACTGGCGCGGTGGCCACACGCTCGCAGCTGCAGGCGTGGGTCGACTGGGCGCATCGGCAAGACGCCATCCTCATCTTCGACGCGGCGTACGAGGCCTACATCACTGACCCGGCCATCCCGCACTCGATCTATGAGATACCCGGCGCACGCGAGGTGGCGATCGAGTTCCGCTCCTTCAGCAAGGTCGGCGGCTTCACCGGCGTGCGAGCGGGCTACACGGTGGTGCCGACGTCGCTCCTTGCGTCCAGCATCGACGGCTCACGCCATCCACTCCACGCGCTCTGGTCGCGTCGATGGGCCACGTGTTCCAATGGCGTGTCGTACCCCGTCCAGCGCGGGGCCGAAGCGCTCTACTCCTACGCCGGGCGGGCGCAGTGCCGCGCGCTGGTGGAGTTCTATCTGGAGAATGCCCGGCTCCTCTCGTCGTCACTGCGCGAGGCGGGTCTTCGGGTCTTCGGCGGCGTCAATGCCCCCTACGTCTGGGCCACGTGCCCGGACGGGCTCACGAGCTGGCAGGCCTTCGACCTCATCCTTCGGGAGCTGCAGGTCGTCGTGACTCCAGGGTCCGGCTTTGGCCGGTGTGGCGAGGGATACTTTCGCGTGAGTGCCTTCAACAGCCGCGAGAACGTCCTGGAGGTCGGCGCCCGGCTCAAGACCCTTGCCCGGACCTCGGTCGCCTCACGCTGATCGATCGACGTCGTCCGGCTCGTCGCCCCATCCACGTCGGCGCGCCGGCCTGGACTCGGGGGCGGGCTCGGCATCGTGCCCCTTGTAGCCCTTGCACACGATGAACATCTCGACGCTCTCGGCGCGCGAACTCCGAGGCTTGAATCCCTTGGAGTCCTCAAAGAGGCGCTCGGTCCGACGGAGCAGTTCCGGGTACTCCGCCCCCTCGAAGACCTTCATCGTCGAGTGTCCCCCGCGGCGAAGCCAGTTCGGCAGGCGATCCAGCAGCGCCTGGCAGAGGTGGCACGACCGCACGCTGTCGCCGAACGGATCCCCGCTCGTGTCCGGGGCCATGTCGCTGATCACCGCGTCGAAGTACGTGCCGCCAAACGTCGAAGCGTCCAAGTCCCTCAGGTCCGCCTTCATCAGCGTGACCCACTTGGGGAGGCCGCGCGGGTCGATCGCCTTGAGGTCCACGCCAACGACCAGTCCATGCTCGCCCACGCGTGCCGCCGCGACTTGGGTCCAGGAGCCAGGTGCCGCCCCGAGGTCAAGCACTCGATCGCCCTTGCGCAGCAACTTCCTCCGGTCGTCGATCTCGATCAGCTTGTACGCGCTGCGTGCGCGATAGCCCTCTTCCTTGGCCTTGCGGAAGAAGAAGTCCTGCACTTCCTTCATGGGCGCGCGAGGTTAGTGGATGAAGCCCGGGCCGCCCCGGAGCGATGCCCGGAAGTGGTCCCGGATCTCTGGCCCGAGCACGCCGACCAGCACGGTCCAACGCTGGTGCGATGGCACCTCACCGGCTGGGATCACGCCGCCCCGTCCCGACGGGGTGAATCGGCCCTGCTTCGCCTCTTGGACACATCGGCGGTCGAACCAGTCGAAGAATTGCTGCGACGTGCCGGACGCAAGGTGCTCGTCCCGAAGCGGGACGATGGCCCAGCTGCGCGAGATCGACTCCGAGGAGTCCGCCCAGGTGGCCTCAACGAGCGGGACCAAGTCGCCTGATTGGAGGAAGGGCCTCCACGTGTCGATCCACCGGCCCGAGGACCCGTCCGGGGCGATGACCTTGGCCAGGGCCACCTCGTCGGCCACCGTCAGGAGCACGCGATGTGTCCCCGCGCCCAGCCACTGGACTGTCGCGGCCTCGGAGGCCGTGTCGCGAAACGAGATTTCCCCGACGGCTCCTCCGAAGGGGATCGCCGGCGCCACCGCGAAGGCCGCGGACACTCGCAAGGGAAGTGCGGCCGCCAGCCGCAGCGCCGCCCAGCCGCCAACCCCGACGCCGACGGCCACGACGTCGCTCGCACCGGAGCACGCACCGAAGGAATCGGCCAGATTCGGGAGCAAGACGCTTGCGATCACCTCGTGGTACGCCCCGTGCCTGGCCAGGTCCGCTCCCCCGAGGTACCCGGTCAGGGTCCGTGGATCGAGGACCACCCAGATGGCTCGTGGAAGGATCCCTCCCTCCATGGCAGAGCGGATGGCCGGCGCAAGCTCGGTGGACACGCGCCAATCCTCTCCGACGTCCGGCATCGCCAGCACGACTGGCCATCGAACGTCGGCGCTGGCATCGCCCGGGTGGTCTGGTGGCAAGATGACCGCCGCATTCAGCTGTGGGCCCGCCGCCGCGGAATGGTCGCTTCCCATGAGCGACACGTGCAACGCGATGATGCCCGTTCCTTCCGGGACCCGCTCGGCCGGTGCCCTGGTGCTCAACGTCAACTCGATCAGGTCCGACGCGGCGGGGTCCAGCGTCGCAACGAGTCGAGGTGCCGTCGGCGATCCACCGTCTCCCAATCCGGCGTATGAGCCGGCGGGGTCAAGAATCGCCTCGATGACAAACTCTCCCTCAAGGTCGTCTGGCCTGACCGGCCACCAGCTGCCCTCGCTGGCCACGTCGACCCCAGGACCGTCAAGTGCAAACATTGCGCCGCCGACGACGCACTGGTTGTCTCCAATGGTGTCCCACCGCAGCGGGGGCATCGATGTCGCCCCCTGCTCCGAAACGAGCCGAAACACCACGATCACCCGCCCGGCCTGGGGAGTGGGGCCGAGCGCTTCGGCGTCCCATCGCACCACGACCTGGTCACGCTCGCCCTCGGGGACCGCGTCGCGTCCTCGGCCCGCTGCTCGAGTGGGCACCAACCGCGCAGGCGCCGCGGCGGGGACCTCCGGGCTGGCCGACCCGTCCGGGATCGTGGGTTGCGGCGCGGGATCCGGTGGCGCACGGAGCGCTGGCCCGGGCACCGGGGCGGATGGCTGCTGGGCTCCCGCCGCCGAGATCAATGACCCGACGGCCGCGAGCCACACGGATGCGGCACGCCACGGGAGTCGGCCTGTCGCAGCGGTGCGTGCCATCGAACCATCCTAGGTCGATCACCGTTGTTCATAGACTGCCGGGTCGATGCACCACCCGCTCGGAGGATTCGCTGCCCTGCGCACGATCGCAACGGCCCACGTCGCGGTCGTGATCGCCACGCTCCTCGGGTGCGGCACGCCCAGCGCGCCGCAGCCGGGAGCACTCAAGTCAGTGGCGACGCCGCTGAACGAGCTCTTCCACGACCACCGGAGCGCCGAGGGGTCGCAGTCGATCGACATCTACGAACCGATCGACGTGGAGATCCGCAATTTTGCCGGCGACGTCGTCCTTCGCGGCCACCACGCCGAGGGTGGAGCACGCCGGGGATCGCTCACGTTGACGAGGCGCGCCGTCCATGGCCGGGGCCGGGCCGACGAGGCGGAAGCCTCGCTTGCGGAGATCGCGGTGCGGACCGAACTGCGCGAAGTGATGCCCGGCCGGTTCCTGCTGACGATCGAGAGCACCACCAGCCACCGGGAGCCCTGGTTCCAGCGCGTGGACATCGACTTGGACGTGGCGCAACTCGGCGCCGTCACGGTCGCCACGTCGCGCGGCCACGTGGATGTCCGCGAGTCGGACCATGGCTGCCACATCGAGACCACCAAGGGCACCTGCCGATTCATCACGCGCCGCGCCATCCTGGAACCCATGACGATCGTCACCAGCGACTCGGCCATCGAGGTTCGGCTCCCGCCCGGCACGACGGCCGAGGTCGACGCCGAGACCGTCGGCGGCACGGTCTATTCGCGAATCACCGCCGGGCGATGGCTGCTCAAGTCCAGGCGGACCGATGGCGACAGCCTCCATGCCGACCTCAACGGCGGCGACAACCGGATGATCTTCCGGACCAGTGACGCGAACATCTACTTCAGCGTGACCGAACGTCCCGACACCGCCTTCTCGCTGATCGACGAGCTGTGACCGCGACCGATGCCATCCGATTCCTGGCGCGGTGCGCGATGCCGGCTGCGGTGGCGCTGGTCGCTTCGATGGCCCCGCCGGTCGCCTCCGCGGGTCCGTCGGCGGGTCCGCCGATTCCCCCAGACGCCCCGGTCACGGGGCTCATCGATCGATACATGCTCGCACAGCGAGCGTTCGCCGCGGCGACGGTCACGGCGACGTCCGTCGCGGACGGCCTCTCCACCACTCGCTGGGAACTGACCAGCCAACTGGTCGATGGCCAGCCGTGGCGCCATGAACTCGCCTTGTTCGCTCCCGAAGCTGCCTCCGGTCCCTGCATCCTGTGGCTGCCGCCAGCCGGCGTGGATTGGCTGCCGCGGGCGCGCGATGCCGCTCGACTGCTCTCCTCTCCTCTCGCGGTCCTGACCAACGTGCCCCCCGGCGCCACCGCCGTGGACGAGTCGGCCGTGGTGGGTGCGTCATTGGCCGCATTCGCCCGCGAGGGCGACCCGGACCGACCAGTTCCCATTGCGATGGCTCGCGCGGCCTCCGCCGCCATGGACACGCTGGAGCACTGGAGCCTGGACCAGCCAGCCGGTGCACCGCTTGACCGGTTCGTGCTCGTGGGCGGCGGCGTGCGAGGCTGGGGAGCGTGGATCGCCGCGGGAGTGGACCACCGCGTCGTTGGGACGATGATGATTGGGTTTGACCTTGGCAATCTCGCCGAGCAACGACGCGAGGCATTCGCATCGCTGCGCGACGTGGCGTCGGTCGACCAACAGCGCTTGCAGCAGCTCATCGGCTTGGTCGACCCCGCGGCGATTGCGGCGCATGCACGCGCGCCGGTGTGGATCGTTCGCGGAACCAATGACACCGACTACCCGCTTGAGGCGCTCGACCATTACGCGTGGGACCTGAAGTCTCCCTTCCGAGCCACGCACCGGATGAATCGGGCCGGCGATGTGGCCACCGAGTTGCCTGTCGACGAACTTCGATGGCTGGTCCGATGGTCGCAGGACCCCGCGATCATCCTGCCCGGTGCCTCCCTGGCCGTGAGCGGCTCCAGCGTGACGCTGGCGCCCGAGATCGACAGTGGCGACATCGCCAAGGTCCGGTTGTGGAGCGCCAGCAGCGAAACACTGGACTTCTCCAAGGCGACGTGGGTTGGCGAACCCATGGCGCGCGACGCTCACCAATGGCTCTCGGCGCGGCCCCACGCGGCCGAGGGTGCTCGCTACCAGGCGCTCATCGGGGAGTTGGTGCTCCTGGACCAACAGGGCGCCCGAGGGACGATCACCACCGTCCCGGTGATCCTCTCAGGGGGGATGACCGCCCCGAAGCCGAGGACCCGGCTTTTCGTGCCGCCAAGGCCGCTGGCCCCTTCAGGCGACGGCCACGATCACTAATAATCAGCGCGAAATCGCGCCGGACCAGGGGTGAGCCATTGAAGAATGTGGTTTACTGCACTCTTCAAGGGAGACCACCATGCCAACAGCCGCCCGCCACGCACGCCTCGCGTTCGTCCTCGCCGTGATCTGTTTCCTCGCCCCGTCCTGGCCCTGCCGGACGGCCGCCGCGCAGGTGGCCCCACTCACAAGCGTCGCGCTGGACGACACGCTCCTCGCCGCCGGCTTCACGCCCGAGCAGCGCGCGGCCGTCCTCGCCGAACACGCGGCGTACGTTTCTCGATTTGTGCAGCAGGCGGAGGGGCCACTGGCGCAGTGGATCGTGGCGACCGGAGGAACGGAGGATGCCGAGGAGAAGGCTCGCGAGGCTGTGCGCTCCGCTCGCGCCGCCGGGAGCGCCATCGAGGCCCTTGAACAGCCGATCCACGCGGCGATCCTCTCAGTGGCCACGCCGGCCCAGCAGGGGGCGGCGCAGCGAGCCGTTGACCTGCTCACGATCCGCCTCGAGCGATCGCTCGTGGAGAGTGCTCCCCAGGAACGGGGCTTCTTCGGGATGATGTCCACCCATTCCAGGACACGAGACCCGATCACGATGCTGGAGCGCCTCGATTTGACGGCGGAGCAGCGCGCGGCGATACAGCCATTGGTGGATGGCTACATCCCGGCGTGCCGCGACTCGCTGCGGCGCGAACGCATCGCCGCCGCGGAATCGCCCGCGCTCCGAAGCGCATCGGCGAGGCAAGGCGGGCCGGAGTTCGAGGGCGTCCCCATGGATGCCGAAGGGAAGCCCGACATCGAAGCCATGCGGCAACATCTGCGAGACGTCGTCACCCAGGCGAAGGCCCAGCGGGATGCGGCACTCAGGGACCGGAGGGAGGCCTCTGAGAAGTCGCTCCGCGCCGAGTTCGCATTGATTGACAGCGTCCTCCCAATGCTTTCGGGACGAGAGCAGGCGCGACTCCTGGCAGAGTGGTCGCGCGGAATCCGCGTGGGACCCCAAGGCTCCCCCTCCCGGCTTGGGCCAGCCTGGAAGGAGTCACGTGAACGGACGGCAGGCCAACTTGCCCAGCTCGACGCCGCCTGCGCGGCGTGGGTGCAGGCCTGGTGGCCGAAGGCGCAGCCGATGGCCTTCGAGGCGAACCAGTCTGGCGGCTCGATCATGATGCCTGGCGCCGATCCAGCGATGAACGACGCGGCGACCAAGCGCCGAGAATCGATGGCCAAGGCCACCGATGAAGCGGTGGCGCAGATCGCGGCGATCCTCGGAGTGACTGTCGAAGAGATGGCCACCCGAAATCGCGTCGGACGCGGGCTTCCTGGCTTGCCTGGCCCCGGAATCTCGCCCGATGCCAACGGCGACGCTCCCCAGGGCGCGGTGGTCGTGATGTCCACCATCACCACCGCGACGGCGGTGGACGGCGGTGGGGACGGTGCGTCATTCACCTTCGAGGGAGAGATTCCGGATGGTGCATTCGAAGACGCTTCCGGTCTTGTTGGGCACATCGAGGGCGAGGTCTTCGAGATCATGTCCGACGTCGGGGACGTCAGCATCTCGATCGCGGAGAGCGACGACGAGGGAGACGGCCTCGCCGTCCCGACGGGACTCACGATCATGGCCGGACCGTCCGCCGGGGGTCGATTGCCCCGGCGAGTGGAATGGGAGAAGGTGCTCCCGTTCTACACCGCGGTCGAAGTGGGCGAGGCCATGCTTCCCGTGGGACAGGCGATGTGGAACACGCTCAACGAAGACCTTGCGAGCCTGTTCGCCCGCGAGAAGGAGATGATCAACGAAGGCCGGACGGCCGAACTGGAGTCGCTGCGCGCCGAATGCGCGGCGTTCGTGACGTCCCGCGTCGCCGAGCTCAACGACACGATCGTCCCTGTGGCGTCCCAGCAAGCCGCTGCGTGGATTCCAGGCTGGGCTTCCGGCGACTTCACGCCTTCCCCGACATCGTTCGGGTCGATGGCCATCGACCCGGGTTCCGTGGCCCTCGCGAGTGACTTCGCAAAGGCCGACTGGCTTGCCGCCGGTCCGGTCCTCACCACGATGGGGTCGACGCTGGCCAGCGTCAACCGGATGGCGCGCGAGGCGGATGCGCGGCTTGAACGGCACTTCGCTCGGTACCAGCAACCCGATTACGACCCGAACGTGCAAGGCCCCGAAATGGCCGAAGAAAACCAGCGCCTCTTCAACGCCCTCCACGCCTCCACGGAAGCCACCGAACAGGCGTATGCGTCGGCCATGGCCCAGATCATGGCGGCGCTGAACGCACAACCAGCATCCCGATTCCAGGACGCGCTTGATGACCGTCGATTCAAGCGGAAACTGCATGACCCATCCAGCCTGGCCACCCGGTTCGAGAAGGCCCTGGCGCTGGATGTCAGCGAGCCCCAGCGCCAGTCACTGGAGGCACTCCGCGCCTCCTGGACCACGCAGGCACGCGGACACCGTGACGCCATCGTCTCCTTCCTGGACACCAACCCGATCCCGGCGGGGCAGATGAGTGCCGACCGCGCGCTGGCCGCACGCCGCGACGCGGGCATCGCGGCACTGGGCTTTGCCCGGGATGAGGCGAATCGATCGACGTTCCGCGCGATGCAATCCCTTCTCCCGCCCGAACTCGCGGGAAAACTGCCGCCACTTCCGGCACCCCGGTCACGCGCACCCCAAGGCCAGATGGCCTTCCAGTCGTTCCAGGTGGGGGGCTAGCGACGCGTCTTCAGCCCTTGAGCCACTGAGCCGGCACCTCGCCGTGCGTGGCGATGATCCGCGATCGGAATCCGCCGCGCCCCTTCCACTCCGTGACGACCTGCAGCCACGCGGGGCTCATCGTGCGGGCGAGGTCATCCCGAACCTGGTTGGTGACGGCTTCGTAAAAGATGCCTCGGTTGCGGAAGTCCTGGAAGTAGAGCTTCAGGCTCTTGAGCTCCACGCACACCGCGCGCGGCACGTACCGGACCGTCACGGTCCCGAAATCGGGGTGACCCGTCTTGGGGCACACGCTGGTGAACTCATCGTGGACATGCTCGATGACGAACGGTGCCTCCGTCGGGGAGTCGAAGAACTCGAGGAGCTCGGCGTTTGGGGTGTCATTCATGTCGTGTGCCTTCGTCGTGAGGCTACGGCTCAGAGCTGGTACTGCGAGGCCAGCTTGGCGATGCGAGGCTGGTCGGGCCTGATCTCCAGGCTCCGCCGAATCGCGCTTCGAGCCGCCGCCTCGGCGTTGGCGTTGGATGTGTCCGCCAGCCAAGCGTTGATCGCGTTGATGGCCACGCCATTCCAGCACGGGTAGTAGCGGCTGTCGACCTCGGTCCCCTTCCGATACGCCGCCCAGGACTCCTCGTACTGCCCCAGCTGGAATCGGGTCCATCCCAGCCTCTCCCAGCTCTGCGCGGAGGGATCCAGCCGCACCAGTTCCTCGGCGGTGGCCATCGCTTCCTGCTTGCGGCCATCGGCAGTCTGTGCGCCGATCAACTTCACCAGGATGTGCACCATCGGCGCGGCGGGGAGCTCCATCGCGGCGGTGTACTGCGTGATCGCCTCCGCCGGGCGTCCCGACATGTCGTAGGCGACTCCCAGCTGGATGCGGGCCTGGACGTTGTCGGGCGCAAGCCGCACGGCTCGTTCGGCATAGGCCACCGCCGCACGGGGCTCGCCCATGTTCATGTAGACCATGGCCATCGAGACGTTCGCGGTGGCGTCGGTGGGGCGGATGCTGAGGGCACGGTGGTAGGCGCGGACCGCCTCCACGTACTGCCCCATCATGTGCCGCGAGACGCCAAGGCCGTAGTACGCGTCGTAGCTCTCCACGTCCAGCCGCGAGGCCCGTTCGTAGGCAGGCGCCGCGTCCCTCCACTGCTGCTGCACCGAGTGTGTGTCGCCCACGCCGATCCACGCCTGTGGCAGGAGCGGGTTCTCCTGCAGGATGGTCCGAAATTGCGAGAGCGCTGCCGCGTAGTCACCATCGGCGAGCGCGATCGATGCCTGATCCAGCTGTTTCTGCTCGGTGGCATTGGGTTGCGCCACCTCTCCGGGAGCCAGCCCGGAGCGTTGGACGGGCATCGGCTTCGGCGCCGCACCATTCCATCCTCGCCGGCAGCCTGTGGACGAGATGGCGCAAGCGAGCAGGACGATCACCGCGATCGATCGCGCACCGGTGCGCGCCCATTTCCGGAGGAGGTTCGCGTTGACCACGTCCATCGGCGTGCCGTGCGTGTCCTGTTCCTTTGGCGTCTCCATGATGACCAGCGCCCCGATGTCGGCTGCGCGGCGAAGAATAGCCTCGAAACAGGTTCGCCCACAGGTTCCCGATCCGATGTGCGCGTGTCGATCCTTGCGCGACGCGACGGCCCCCACCGAGTCATTCGCGTGGACCACTCGGATCGAGGCCGCACCGCACGCCTCCTCCACCGCGGCGACGGCTGCCTCGGCTCCGGCCCGAGTGGTCATGTCGTAGCCGGCGGCCGTCATGTGGCAGGTATCGACGCAGACGGCCACCCGTTCGGGGTCATTCACCAGTCCGCGAATGATTCCCAGCTGCGCGGCGTCGTACCCAAGCGTGGAACCGCTTCCAGCGGTCGTCTCCAGGAGCCCCGTGACGCGGAGGCCCTTGGTCGTGCGATGGATGGCATCCAGGCTCTTCGCGATCCGCTTCAGCCCAGCAAGCTCGGGCTTGGTCGGGGCAGACCCCAGGGGCTTGTCGCGCGGCGCGGGTACTCCCAGATGCGCACCTGGATGGAAGACGCAGCAGGGAATCCCCATGGCTTCACATCGAAGGAGCTCCTCGCGCTGTCGATCGATGCTTCGCTCCCGGAGCGTGGCATCAGGACTGGCGAGATTCACGAGGTACGAGTTGTGGCTCACCGTGCGAAGGCCGGCATCGACCCAACCCGCGCGCACGAGGGCGCCGCGCCATGCCACCAGGTCCTCCTCCTTGAGCGGCGGCACCGACCACTGCCGCTGATTGCACGTGAACACCTGCACGCCATCCAGCCCGAGTTCGATCGCTTCGTCGACCGCGTGGAATGCGCCGCCGGCGACCGACAAGTGAGACCCGATCCGAACAGGCTGGGTCGAGAGTCGTGCCATCGGTCACACCATCCGGGCGCCGGCTTCCCGCGCCGAGGCCACGATCCGCTCGGCCGTTCGCACCGAGGCGAAGCCGGCCTCCGCGTCCACCTCAGGTCGCGTCCCGGTCCGGACCGCGCGCAGGAAATCGTCGAGCTGGAGGCGCAGCGGCTCGCCGGGCACCACGTGCAGCGGCTCGTCGGCGACCAGGCTCATGTAGTCGACGCCCGACAGGTCGGCGCCCGCGGCCAGCTGCGCCCGCACCTCGTCCAGCTGCTGCTGGTTGGCGGTCTTGCGAACAACCCGTCCCTTCCGCTCGACGAAGTCGGCACTGATGTACGCATCCTCGCTGATGATGCGGAGCTTGCGCTCCGTCTTCAGCCCCAGGCGGCTGGCCGTCACGTTGGCCACCGGGCGAATGCCGTCAGCGCCGCGGGGGAAGACCAGCCGGGCATTGCACACGTCCTCGGCCTCGCCAAGGACGCACACCGCGTTGGCGTGGATTTCTTCCGGCTCGCCGCCAAAGAGCATGACCAGGAGATCCAGGTCGTGGATCATCATGTCGAGCACGACGCCGACGTCCACGCTGCGAAACGTCATCGGCGAGATGCGATCCATCTCCACGAAGCGCGGCGTGACGCCCGGGACGGCCCGAACGGCGCGCATGACGGGGTCGTACCGGACGACGTGGCCAACCTGCAGCACGCATCCGGAAGCCCGCGCCGCGTCGGCGATGGCCCGCGCTTCGGACTCGCTGGAAGCCAAGGGCTTCTCGACGAGGCAGTGCACCCGCCTGGCCAGCGCCTGCTCCACGATGGCCCGGTGCGTGACCGTCGGCGTGGAGACGGTGAGGCAGTCGATGCCGGCGTCGAGGAGTTCCACAACGGAGGCAAACGCCTTCCCGCCCTGCTCTTCACACAACCCCGCCGCACGGGCGAGGTCCTGGTCGGCCACGCCAACCAGCTCGACACCCTCGCTCTGCGCGTACAGCCTCGCATGGTGTCGGCCCATTCGTCCGCCACCGACCACTCCACAACGCAATGTCCTGTCGCTCACCACGTCGCCGCTCCTTGCCTTGGCACCGTCATGATGCAGCCGGGCCCCGATGGCGATGCCGCACCATCGTGACCCGGTTTCCCCGATCGTTGTGCGAGACCTCATCCATGTACGCACGGATCAGCACGAGGCCACGCCCCGAAGGAATCTCCAGATTGTGCTCTTCCGTCGGGTCGGGAACACAGCTCGGGTCGAAGCCCCCCCCTTCGTCCTCGACTTCCACGATGATCCGGTCCGGGGAGAGCGACCAGCTCGCCGTGATGGAACGGGCCAGGTCGCGCCGGTTCCCGTGCACGTGTGCGTTCACCAGCGATTCCTCAAGGACCAGCCGGAGGGCGAATCGAGCCTCCTGGTCCCAGCCCTCGCGTTCGAGGCGATCGATCACCGAAGCCTGAAGGGCCTCAATCTCCTCCCGGTGCCCGTGAAGTGTCGTTGTCTCATCCCAGCGGGACCCTGCCGGGTCGGGCGCCACGGTCACGCCTCCGGGTGCGACTTCTTGACCGCGTCAAGCGCATCGGCCACCGTCGCGAAGAGGTGGAGGTGCTTGTCAAGCTTGGTGATCTTGAACACCGTCATGATCTGGGAGTTGATCGTCGAGAGTGCCAGCATGCCGTGCTTGGGGCGAATCTCGTTGTCCAGCTTGATCAGCGCGCCCAGCGCCGCCGAGCTCATGTGGGCCACCGACGCGAAGTCGATCACCATGAACGGCTTGGCGTCCTTGGTGGCGAACGCGTGCAGCTCCGAAAAGATCGAGCGGATCTGCGCTTCGTCGATGAGGTGTGGCACGGCCAGGTCGATCTTGTGGATCGACCCGACCTTGGCACTGCGAAAACTCTTGGGCGACTTGTCCATGCGGCGTTCCCGGAATCAGAATCCGCCCAGCGACGCGGTTCCCAGCGAGGCGTCGAGGTTGGGGAAGAGCTTGGATTCCGCTTCCTGCTGGATGATGATCTCCGGGCGGATCAGCAGGAGCGAGTTGAGCTCGGTCTTGGTCGTCAGGCGATTCGTGAAGAAGCGGTTGACGAACGGCATCTTGCTGAGGACCGGCACGCCGATCTCGATGTCGTACTCGTCGACCGTCCGCTGGCCGCCGAGGAGGATGGTTCCCTTGTCGGGGACCGATACGCTCGTGTTGATCTCGGTGCCCTGCAGGCTGGGCAGCTGGATGGTGCCCGAGAAGACGTTCGAGGCCCCTCGTCCCGCGCCGCCACCGGTGTCGCCGGCGCCCGCGGCGCCCTGGACCTGGACGTCCTTGAACTTCACGTTCTCGTTCTGGCCGTAGATGACGTTCATCGTGACGTAGCGACGATCCGCGGAGATGACGGCCTCGATGTCAAGCACGAAGCCCTCGTAGACCACGCCGATCTGCGGCTGGAAGGCGCCGGATGCGTCGCCCGTGACCGGGATGAGGTTGGAGACGTAGGAAATGGCCTTTGCGACGCTGATCCACGACCGCTGGCCGTTGAAGAGCGTGAGGCGCGGCGCGGTGAGGGCCGAGTTGCGCTGGTCGGCCTGGCTGGCCTGCACGAGGAGGTCCACCTGCACGTCATCGAGGTAGGTGAACCCGGTCGACATGACGGGGTTGGCCACGAAGGCGCGCGCAAAGTCGCTCACGGCGGCGGCACTCAGCGTGTTCACCAGCGGGAGGCTGTTGTTGGTGACGCCGACGGGCGACCAGCCGTTGGAGTTCTGTCCGTTGGAGTAGGCCGTGCCGTTGGGGCGCACGCCGACCGGGTTGTAGATGCCCGCCTGGGTGTAGTCGATGTTTCCGTCCCCATCGGTGTCGGTGCCGATCGCGGTGCCGGTCGCGGTGTTCGTGATGTAGGCATCGTCCTGGCCCATGCCGCCGAAGACGATCGGGTTCTGGAGTTGGCCGGCACCCTGCCCGAGCGGGTTGTACGGGCGGAAGAAGCCGTTCAGGCCCATGTTCGGGTCCTGCGACAGCGCGTCGTTGTACATCGCCGAGTTGGTGTTGAAGTAGAGGTCCAGGTCCACGCCGATCTGCTCGAACCAGTCGGTCGATACGGTGATGAGCCGTGCCTCGACGTTGATCTGGAGCGAACGGACCTCGCGAAGCTGCTCAAGGATCCCGACGATCTGGCGATGGGCCGCCGGCGTCTGCGTGATGATGAGGTTGCCCTGGAACGGCGTGATGCTCCCGCGTGTCCCAGTCGGGCCATCGTCATCCCATGTGCCTTCGCTGCCGTCCACCGACCCGTGGTACGTGTTGACGTGCTGCTTGATGATCGTGATCAACTCCTCGGTGATCTCTTCGCGCGTCCGGCGCTCGGGGGCGTCGCCGGGGTCTCCGAAGATGGAGCCGCCACCGCCGCCGCAGCCGCCACCACCACCGCCGCCGCC
>SXGR01090304.1_pt1 | contig 59790 bp, 55 predicted proteins | sample 3174711 | NCBI WGS metagenome assembly SXGR01 (sample SAMN11356860, study PRJNA531348) | freshwater metagenome | isolation source: freshwater sample F1-60 | place: China: Fuxian Lake, Yuxi | collected 2017-12-25 | reverse complement strand
GCGGATGGTCTCGGAAGACGAAATCGAAGCGCTGGTGCTGGGCTCACGATGGGTGTCGGAAAGAGCCGACGGATCGATGGGTGAAGCCGCGCGTAACGTACTCGCCAAAATCGGCGCCGTACTTCCCGCAGAACTGAAGAGCGAGTTGGAGAATTCCGGCTTGTTGATCGGGCCAGGTGAATTGGTCGAGGTGGGTAACGCCGATCTCGCGACAATCCGCTTGGCAATCCGGTCGGAATGCAGGATGGAGATTTCCTATGCGGATGAACATGGGAATGCCACCAGCCGAACCATATGGCCGTTAGCGCTAACTTTCTATGATCGGGTGCGAATTGTTGTCGCTTGGTGCGAAATGCGCGCAGGGTTCCGCCATTTCAGAACCGACCGCATCAAAACGCTTGGAGTCACAGCTCAGCATTTTCCACGTCGACGTGCCGCGCTACTCAAGGAATGGAGAACGCTCAGCGGTGTGCCTGAGCAATGACGGCTAGTCCTTGCATGGCGGTGTCGCTCATTGGCGCCTGACGAAATCACTACTGCCACAATCTGACAGCCTTGGGGATTAGATTTTCCAGGCGGTGCGAATTCACACACCGCTCAACCAAGGAGAATCTACATGCCGGATTTCAGCTTCCTGTTGCTGCACGTCAAAGACCTTGAAGCCAGCGCCAGGTTCTACAACGAGTTGCTGGGCATCCCGATCATTGAACAGAAACCAGACTTCGCGATGTTGCCTCTGCGTGACGGCGTCATGCTCGGATTGTGGTTACAGGAAACCGTGGAACCACGGAGCACAGGGCAATCAGGTAACAACGAGGTTGCATTTTCTGTTCCTGACGCGGCGGCTGTTGAGTCGATACACAGAGACTGGCGGCAGCGCGGTGTGTGCATCATGCAGGTGCCGACTCGCATGAGCTTTGGCACGACGTTTGTTGCCTCCGATCCTGACGGGCATCGACTGCGTCTGTTCGCGCCTCAGGCTGCATAAGCAGAAATCTGTCGGACGCGATCACTCAAAGCTGCCTGACGTCCAGGCACCCAATGTCACTCACAACCGATCGGAGAGGGGCTACCCGGCCCCGTTCCGACATTTCGCGGAGCCAAGGTCAATGCTAAGTCCAATACTGGCGCCAGGTGCAATACTCGCGCTCTGGTCTATGGTCGTTCTGGTGTGGTTTACGGCGACGAGATTTTCTGCAATCGCACGTCTGCCCAAGGATCAGATGCGAAGCCTCGGAAGGAACGGCACCCGCGGACAGGATCTGGAACGAATCCTGCCCGAGCGTGCGAACTGGAAGTCACACAACTACACACATCTGATGGAACAGCCGACGGTTTTCTACGCCGTGATCCTGATTCTTGCATTCGCTGGTGCTGGCGGCGGAATCAACACCTACCTCGCGTGGGGTTACACCACGCTGCGAATTCTCCACAGTGTGTGGCAGGCGACGGTTAATAGGCTTCCGGTTCGAATGTTCTTGTTCGCCGCATCGAGCCTTTGTCTCCTCGCGCTCGCAATCAACGCAGTGCTGTCGACTCTATGAGTTTTCTGGATAGAAACTAACGCGAGGCTGAGGATGGGAAGGATAACTGGTTCTTTCTCGGCGCTCCCTAAGCTAACGACGCTGACGAAGTATTGCCTAAGTCGAGCGATTGGGCGGTGACTGGAGGTGAGCAATCGAACGATCAGACGAAGGGGAGGTACTCGCACGGCAGAGAGTGATGTCGATTGTGAAGACACGTTTTAGTCGCTGTGCCCAGGACAGGTTTGCGGTTGTCGACTCAGTGATCGCGGTGGTTCGGTGGAGCTTGGCGTTCTGGTCGGCTGGCAGATGATCCGGTGTTGCGTTGTCTGTTTTGCTTTTGAGTCTACGGGGTTTATCTGCAGCTGGAACGATGTGTGACCTGAAGGGTGAGCTCCTGAAGGGTGAGCTAGGCGCGAACAACCCGTGATATCGGGTGAGATTGGCGCGAGGTCGGGGTACAAGGGCCGCGAGCCGTGCAATAAAGTCCTGGGGACTGAACGGGACGTGCGTGGTGCCGTCGCGGAAGGGGCTCTTGAGCTGATACTCGATCTGTCCGGAGGCATCGGCCGAGAGGTGGTCGAGACAAAGCGCCGGCCAGGAGATAGAGCAACACAGCCGCTCCATTCGATCACGCTGGTGTGCCTGACAGGAGACGGCACAGTTCAAGGAGAAGCCGTTCTTATTGGCGGTGAACGGCTTGGGCGAAGAGTCGGTGCGAGCGAGTACCGGGTTCTTCATTGTGAGCGTTCTGCCGCCGACCCTTTGTCCGACCGCTATCCGGTAGCGGATCGTGGCAGCATTGAGAGGGTCCAGCGTGTCAGTGGGTTCCAGATCGAGCCAGGGCTGTTCAGGGTCCTCGATCAGCGCAAATACTCGAATCACCCTTATGCGGATCACCTCGCAGAAGTTGCAGCCATCGTAGCGGCTGTCACCACCGACCCAGCCTCCATAGCAGTGGCTTGGCTGCACCACTGCATGGAAGATCAGCGTATCGAAGAAAATCTCATACGATTGGATTTCGGCGAGCGGGTGGCTTATCGCGTGACGATGTTGTCCGATCTTGAAACAGGCAATCGGGCAACCCGCAAGGCTGCATCACGGACACGTCTCGCGAACGCCGAACCCCGGGTTCAAAGCATCAAAGTGGCGGACCTGATCTGCAATACCAGCAGCGTGGTGATTCATGACCCTCGGTTCGCGCGGATCTACCTGAAAGAGAAAAGACTGTTATTCGACAGGTTGGATGGTGCTGGTGCACGGCTTCGGGCTGTCGCGCTTGTACAGTCCAGCGCATCACTTTAGTCACTCACCGCAACGTGCCCTGGCCTAGCCCTCAGCTTTCGGAGCATCAGTGTGTAGATAAACTCGGCGACATCGTTACATTCGATGGGTTCTGAGTGCGGGCTTTATCCAACGCGTGCTCCCACCCATCGCGACCAACGCTTCAATGCCAGCCTCAATATGCAGGCCTACACTCGCGACACCATGGGAGTCATCACCAGGGGCGACACTGATCCCTTCCTCTATCGCAACTCTTAACCACGGTGCGGATACGTAAGGCTCGTGCGCTCCTTTTGCGAATGCGCGCACATTGAGATCGAGCATCAATCCCAGTTCCTTGATCCGCGCGAGGTTCCGTAACGCGCGATCACGGATTTCAGTTACATCCCAACGCTGCATGTAGTTTGGGTCATGAATTCGTATCAGGTCGAAGTGACCGACAACAGCAGGCCTAAACCGCTCGATGAGTTCAAGCTGCACATCGAAGTAGTCGCAATACAATGCCTCTATCCCGCCGGACAACTCAGCAGCGCGTTGGTAGTCCTGTTGCGATCCATCGATCAAAACGTCATGAACGTGATGCACTGAACCGACGATCATGTCCGGGTCAAATCGGTCGATCAAACTCGCGACTTCAGCGTGGTATCCCGTATAGGCCTCGGTTTCGAATCCAACGAATATCTCCAAGTCGTACCGATGCAACTGCGCGAGCCGACGTGCTTCCGCGAAGTAGCGATCAAAACGATCATGCAAGTAGCGAACATCGTAGCCCGCGTTTGCATCCTCAAGTGGTACATGAGCGCGGCTTTCAGGAGGCATGTGCTCAGTTAAGCAAACCCATTCAAAGCCGAGATCAACGTAGCGCCTAACCACATCCTCTAGTCGATCCACCGCGTGGCTGCAGAATGTTCCACTGTGTCCTCCATGCACCGAGATTCTCGTTGGCTTGTTCACTCCGTTCACTGATCGCCGCCGCAGGATCGATCCCACATCACGCCCATCTGGTCTGGCAAACAAACCTCCCCAACTTTGAATCGGTTTTCATATGTGTTTAACGCCGTCGATTAGAAGCTGGTTGCGCAACGTCCATCAGCGCCTCACTTTTTGGGTTTGATGTCCACCATCATCGTTTCCTGAATTGCAGGGCGCTCCCGAAGCTGTGTCACCTACCTTGAAACAGCATGCCACGATGAAACTTCCTCTTCGAGCCCAACACGATGGATCGAGCCATCCCTACGGCGGCCTAGAAGGGGCCAGATGCAGGTCGAATTCGAATACAGCGTGCCATAGATGAAGCCCCGCACCCTGCCGAGCGGGAGTTGTTAAGACGGAGTCTTCTCCAACGTTCAAACGGCGATTCCACGTCGCTTGACCTATCAGCAATCGAACGAGGAAACAAAAAATGCCGAGCATGATCACCGGGCTCTACGCGGCCCTGCTTGTTTTGCTCAGTCTGGTTCTCGCAGGACTGGTCGGCGCCACCCGCGCCAGGAAGAAAACGATCTCACTCAGTGATGGCGGTGATGCTGAGCTTTTTGAAGCGATGCGTCGTCATGCCAATCTGGTCGAGTACGTCTCCTCTCGCCTTCATTCTCATGACATCGCTCGAAATGAATGGGATTTCATCGACTTTGTTTTACTCCCTCGGTGGGGTGTTGTTAGTGTCGCGCATCGTCCACCCCTTTCGTATCCGTTCTAACGACATGAGTCAGCTGCCTCGGCTGCCAGGTACCTTGGGAACGGTTGGTGTCTTGATCGTCGCAGCGGGAATGTTGCTGATGCAATTTTTCAGCTGAGCGGGTTCTTTTTTGCTGAACGTCCGCCAACGCTAAACAAGTGGGCGAACACGGTTGCGCGCAGAGCACAAAGCGGGAACGTGCCGGCACTCGAGATGCTGCACAAGCTGCCAGCCATGGGCTTGAGCGACGCAGCCCTCGATCCCTCAGCGTCGCGATGCCCGCCTGTTGGCGCGATTATTCAAGACGGCACAGCGAGGGCATCTCAGGATTGCACCGAATCGATCGGCACGGAGTTCGCTTTAATGCGCCTTTTCGTCAACAACGTTTGGCACGAGATCACGGCCCCCTGGCTCGACGAGAGTTTGTTGTGGGTACTCCGTGAGGCGCTTGGGCTAACCGGTTGCAAGTATGGTTGCGGACAAGGGCAGTGCGGCGCATGCACTGTGCTGGTCGATGACGAGCCGCAGCGCGCCTGTCTCTTACCTGCACAGGCAGTGGCTGGACGTCGGATCACGACCATCGAGGGTCTGTCGTTAAACGGATCGCTTAACCCGGTTCAGCAGGCTTGGATCGACGAATCCGTGCCCCAGTGCGGCTTCTGTCAGGCCGGCCAAATTGTCGCGGCGACGGCGCTTTTACAGCGCACCGCACAGCCAGATGCGGCAGAGATTGATGCGGCGCTCGAGGGTCACTTGTGTCGGTGCGGCACACAACCGCGTGTGCGCCGAGCGATCGAGCGCGCAGCGGTCATGTTTCAGCGTGGAACGTCATCGTGAAGCGACGCGCATTCTTACAAGGCGCGGTCGGGCTGACCGTCACCTTCGCAGCCGTTGCGTCCGGCTGCCGCGCGATCCCGGTCATACCGAAACGTCCTGCGCCTAGTGCCGAAGACGCACTCGGTTGGTTGCGCCACCACGATGGAAAATACGAACTCTTTGTGCCTCGTGCGGAGATGGGCCAACAGATCGGTATCGCGTTGCGTCGCATCGCAGCGGTCGAGCTGGGCGTCTCGGCCGATCGAATTCGCCTGCGTGCACCATCATCCCAGGACATCGAACGCGTCAAAGCAACCGTCGGCAGCGACTCGGTGAAAGATTTTGCTCTGCCACTCGCGCAAGCCTGCGCGACGTTGCGCGACGCGCTGGCCGAAGGCCGGACAGAGGGCGAGATCCGCGTCGTCGAGCGCCCACTGAAGCAGTTGCTCAGCATGCGTGCAGATGCCACAGCGAACTTGTTAGTCGTGCGCGATGATCTGCTTGCGATCGTGAGCGGTGCGCCGCTCTTCGCCGCAGATATGCGTTTGCCCGGCATGGTCTACGGTCGGGTTCTGCGCGCGCCCGTATCGCCTGAGCTCGGTTCGAGGCCAGTCGATTGGAACGACGCCGCCGCGCGACGGGTCGTGGGCTTCGTCGCGGTTGTCCAGGAGCACAACCTGCGCCATGCCAACAGCGTGGGCTTGGGCATCCTCGCGTCGACGCCCGGTGCGCTCGATCGCATCGAGCAGGCACTGTCCGTGCGCTGGCATGTCGACGGCAAATTCGAGCCGCGCGAGATCGACGACGCTATCGACATCGATCGTCACCTCGCGGGGGGCGATCTGCGCCATGCCGTGCGCGACGACGATCTCGATGCAACCGGTGCATGGTCGATCGATTTGCGCTTCGACGTGCCGCTTGCTGCACACGGAGGCATCGAACCGCGCGCGGCGTTGGCGCATTTCACTGCGACACCCACCGGCCGACCGCGCCTCCAGCTATTCACCGGCACACAGGACTTGTTCTATGTTCGTGATGTTCTGGCTCGCACACTGGCGCTCGATGCCGACGACGTCAGCGTGCAAGCCTGCCGCCTCGGTGGGGGCTTTGGCGCGCGAACGTTGGCGTTGGTGGAAGTAGAGGCGGCCCTGCTCGCGCGCGCCATCGATCGCCCGGTGAAGCTCGTGTGGACGCGAGCGCAGGAGTTTCGCCAGGGATTTCATCGACCACCGTCGAGCCATCGCGTTCGTGCGCGCATCGTCGAAGGGCGCATCGTCGATTGGTGGCATGCTCTCGTAAGCAGCCACATCCTGTTCACGCCAGCAGCAATGCCGTTGTGGATACAGCGTCTGGTCGACATCGCTGGCGATCAAGGCGTTGCACGCGGCGCGGCGCTGCCTTACGACGTGCCGCGCCAGCGCATCGCGTTCGACGCCGTGCGACTTCCCGTTCATGGCGGTCCTTGGCGCGGACTTGGCACCGCGCCGAATGCGTTTGTTGTCGAATCTGCAATCGATGCCTGTGCCGTGGTTGCCGGTAGCGACGCTTTGCAGTTTCGGCTGGCGATGACCAAGGACGTGCGCCTAACGGCAGTGCTACGCGGTGTGGCGGATGATGCGGGTTGGAATGCACAACGATCAGAGCAACCGCCTAGTGGGCCGCGACGCGGGCGCGGATTGGCCTGCGGTGTTTACAAGGGAGGTAGCCGCGTCGCTGTCGTTGCCGATGTCGAGGTCTCTGCCAGCGGGGATGCACGCGTTGTCACGCTCTGGTGTGCCCACGATTGCGGCCTGGTCGTAGATCCGGATGGCGTGCGAGCCCAGATCGAAGGCTGTCTCGTGTGGTGCGTTGGCATGGTGTTGGTCGAGGCGCTGCCGCTCCAGACGTCGGGTATCGCCGCGACGGGCTTTGCCGAATCGCCCGTGCCGCGAATCTCCTCGTTACCTCGCATCGAGGTGCGTTTGCTTAGCTCGAACGCGACCCCGACTGGGGCGGGAGAGAGCGCCATGACGGCCGGTGCTGCGGCTATCGCTAATGCGTTGTTCGACGCGACCGGCTACCGTGCAAGCCGGTTACCAGCACGTCCCGAGGAGTTGGCACGCAGTGATCACTGACGATCGCGTCGATGGACGACTTCGCTAGCGGGGCCGTCGTTCGCATTCTTCTGCGTGGGATGACAGCGCGGGGATTGGCTGCGCCATGCGCACTGCCCGATGGCGCGCGCGTGTCAATCGAGCAGAAGCGGCTGGTGATTGCCCACATCTCGCGTTCGGGCGGCTTGTCGCTGGTGTTCACACTTGCCCAACAGATCGAGCGCATCGTCGGCGAGCCACTGTACTCGGCGTTTGCCAGCGCGCGTGACCCGCACGATCTGTTGGTACGATGGCAGCGACTCGAACGATATGTTCACTCGCGGCACTGCGTTCGAGTTGTTGCATGCAGCGCAGCAGAACTGGTGCTCGAGCACGCTGCGCGTAGCGATACTCCGCCGCTGCCTGAGGAAAGTGCGGCCGTTCTCGGTGTGTGGGTTGGCGCATTGCGATTGCTTGGCACGCAGGACCTCCACGTCGAGGTAGGTGGGCAGGCCATCTTCGGCGCCAATGCTCCAGGGAAATGGCACGACACCGCCGCGCAGCATTGGCGGATTCGTTGGACGGCGTCGACTGCGCAATCGTCTGCAACCTGGGGCCGCAGCACGATGGAGGGGCTCGCGCCTTGGCCATGGCCTGAACCTGCAGCCGCGCTCGCGACGTGGCTCGCCGGATTGCTTGCAGAAAGTCCCTGCGTCGCGGATGCCGCCAAGGCGCTCCGTATGTCGAGGCGCACGCTGCAACGCAAATTGGCAGCAGCAGGTGTCGGCTTCGGTGAATTGCGGGCAGAAGTGCGGGTTCGTGTTGCAGCGGTGTGGCTCGCTCAAGCCACGCTGCCACTGCCGGAGATCGGTTTTCTGTGCGGCTATGCCGATCAGGCGCACTTCACCCGTGAATTCACGCGGTTAGCTGGCTTGCCACCGGCGCGCTTCCGCGCGACGGCGCTTGGTTACTGAAACTAAGATCCACGCACCACGCCGTTCACACATCGGCGGGCGCTCACGATAGTCAGCCCTGCGATCTCTCCGGTGCGAAGAAAGGCATACCAAGTTATCTGGAGAGCGAAGGCTCAGTCGGGAAATCACCCAGGCGCTCAGTTTCCGCACGCTCGAAAGTGCCGAACACGCGATCCCAAATGATCGCGGCGCATCCATAATTCGTGTTGCTCTCACGATAGTCCGCAGAGTAATGATGCACATGGTGCACATTCGTCGTCAGAACGAGGCCAATCACCCAGTCGTTGACGCGCACTTTCAAGTGCGCACGGGCCGCGTTGGTAAAGGCGATGAGTGCGGCGATCGCCGCTGGCTGACCAAGTCCGATCACGATCGTCAAAATCGCGACGGAGGATAGGAAGGATAACGGGTGTCTTCTCGGCGCTGACCAAGCTGACGAAGTATTGCTTCAGGCGAGCGCTTAGGCGGTGAATGGAGCTGAGCGGGCAGAGGGTGCGATCCACCCTCGCGATAGCTAGCTTGGTCAATGTCGTGAGCCCTGGCGCTGCAGCACGTTGGACCGTTGATGTCCATGACTAACTCGTCGGCGCTAAGTCAGATAACGGTGATACAAGTTGCAGAAACTTCGCCTGGAACTCGGAAGCCATGGTTGTTTCCGCCGCGCAAGCTTCAATGACCAAGCCCATGACCGAACTTTACGAGTCTACCGATGGCAACTTGTCGACCTCGATATGCGGCTGGGCTATGGGGCTGGTATGTGCGGAAGCGTGGTGCTTCGGGTCGATGCGGCATGAGCAGGTTATGTCCTTGTGCTGAGTGCCGCGGTAATCTTCTTAGATCGGAGGTTTCTCATGGCCAAATCGCTTCGTGTCCTCCTGGCAGTCGTGCTCGGCTTCGTGGTGGGTAGCGTGGTGAACATGGCGCTCATCACGATCAGCGGCTCTGTCATTCCACCGCCTGCCAATGCTGACGTCACCACGATGGATGGGCTCAGGGCGTCACTTCACCTGTTTGAACCGAAGCACTTCATCTTTCCCTTTCTAGCCCACTCAGTGGGCACGTTTGTCGGCGCGCTCGTTGCAGGTCTCATAGGCGAAAACAGATCCGTCGTAGCCGCTTCCGTCGTTGGTGGGTTATTTCTATTGGGTGGCATCGCCAACACCTTCATGCTGCCGGCACCGACCTGGTTCGTGGCTGTCGATCTGTTATTTGCGTACGTCCCTGCCGCTTGGTTTGGTCTGGTACTCGCGCTCCGCATTCGGCAGGGTGGGGTACATGGTGGCTGAGATCTCAAACCGTCTGCTGCTCGCCCACCCGCTCGGTCGTTGGGGAGGGGTCGGTATGCTCGAGCACTGCATCGTGAGAGGGAATCCATCGTGAGAGGGAATCCATCGTGAAGATCACCCACTTTGCAGGCGCTTCGGTGGCGTCGCTTGTAACCCTGCTGCTACTGAACATGTTCGTGTTCCCACTCTTTTTTCCGGGTGGTGTCGCAACCAAATTTGCCAACGTACGTCCTGAACCGCTGCTCGAACTTCACCTTGCAGCCTTCGTCTCAACCGCCATCTTGCTGACAGCGATCTGTGCCGTTTCTCGACGAGTGGATTCAATCGCTGCAGCCGCCGGGATTGGCGCGTTGGTCGGGGTGTTGGCTTCATTGCCCAGCTCACTGCACACGGTCGCACTCACAATTCAGCCTATCTCGTCCGAGATTACTGCGATCCTTTGGACAACGGTCACCTGGGCCGTGGCTGCAGGAGTAGCTCATAGGGCTTATCGGTGGCAGAAGCCGAGTTGAACCGGCTGCGCTGCACAATGTCTCGGAACGACCCTGACGCGAAGTGTAAGTGTTCAACGAACACAATCCGATTTCCCTCTTGAATGGTGAGCGCAAATAAAGAGCATGCCGTTCGGATCGACCGCATTGGCAGACTGCTATTTTTTTCAGCGTAAACGGAGGTGAAGTCATGATCCGGGAAGCGGCAATCCCGTGAAGGAACCAAACGAAGTGGCCGACCGCGTGGGGACATAGAGTTTCTCTCCGTCTGGTCGTTGCGAGTATCCTTCAACAGCCGCTGACGTTGTCGTCGCACTCCAGGAGCGTGCTTAACGATCACCACTTCCGGTGAGGGTGGCTCGTATGACACGGTTGTTGCCGGGGTACGAGTTGAGGGAAGACTCTACGTCGCCGCCAACCACTGGATTCGTAGTTGGTACAGGCGTGCAGTTCAGAATCCAGACGTCGAGGTTCTGGAAACTGGCAAACCAGGGCACTTTCGAGCGGTTGTCGTCGTTGGCGAAGAGCGGGACCGGCTAGAGGCAGCATACAGGCTACCGTGGTTCTTGCGGTTGCTATCGGGTTTCCCACCTCGTGCCTTTCTTCGGCTCGACCCACAGTAGTACGTGAAAATCGAGTTGTAGTGCTCGCAAACGGAAAATGACAACGCCGCATGTGTACCGGTACGACTCTGAAGAGACCATTCCCGACGACGTGCACGATCACATTGTCGCGGCGGTCGGGGACGAGTGGCCTTGGGACGACAACGCCAACGAGCTCGTTAACCCGTCGCTTCATCCAACGTACTTCGTCTCAATGCAAGATGGCACTTTACAGAGTTACGGACGAACCATCTGGGCGTTGGGCACCGCTGGTGAACACAAGTTCAAAGTCTACGGGCTTGGAGACGTCGTAACACCGGCAACGTGGCGTAGAAGCGGTTATGGGTCTGCGGTCGTCGCCGCGGCGACTTCCCACATCCGTTCAGATGCGACTGCAGATGTAGCCGTCCTGCATACCGAGCACCGATTGCATCGTCTCTATGCGCACCATGGATGGACATCCATCAACCACTTCTCTTGCGTGACGGACGAAAAGGGGGGAGAAGGTGGCGCCGCTGCTGATGGTCCTCATACTCTCGGACCGGTGCAAGCAGCTCCTTGGAGGAAACCTATTCACTGTTCTGACACTTCCTGGCGAGGAGTGGTGAGCTGCGCGACGAAACCACTTCGTGATCCGCTTTTTTAGGTCATCCCGTTCTCATCTTGTTCTCATCTGGGGGTCTTCCAGCAATCGTTCTGATTCGCGAGATTTTTCCAGGAATCCTCGATTGCCAAGCACGTTGGTGAAACGGCAACGCAAGACAACGTTTGTGTAAGGCCACACGGTGTGTTGAGCATCGTTTTCACGGTCCACTCAACGATGGGTGGTTTGGTTTGAATGACGACGCGTGGTTCCTTATTTCTACGCCTCTCCGTGCATGCCCTGGTGCACCAGCTGCGCGACTTCTGCCACGGTGGGACAGTCGAAGAAGATTCGGAGCGGCACCTTCCACTCCAAAGCACTTTCCATTCGCGCCACGACTCGAGTTGCCAAGAGAGAGTCACCGCCGAGCGTGAAAAAGTTGTCATGAATGCCAACTTGCTCAACGCAGAGGACCTCCGCCCAGATTCGCGCGATCGCGACTTCAACGGTGTCTCTCGCAGGGGAATACGCAGCCCACAGCTTCGACTGGAACACTTCCGCGAGGCGACCGCGCTGCAATTTCCCGGTGGGGCCTTTCGGGATCTGGTCAACTATCAATATTCGACTTGGCAGCTTCAGTTGGGCCAGGCGTGCGGAAACGAATTCACGTAGCGCTTTCTCGTCACCCGAAACATTTTCCCGCAACACGACCGCTGCCACCATATCTTCTCCCAGGCGTGCATGCGGAACCGCAAACGTAGCCACCTCGGCCACATCAGGATGTTCCAGGATCGCTTCATCGACTTCACGGGGCGATATCTTTTCGCCGCCCCGATTGATGATCTCTTTGAGACGGCCGGTTATGAAGAGAAAGCCGTCGCGATCGATGAATCCCTGGTCACCTGTGCGAAACCAGCCATTGGCAAACGCGCTGTTGTTGGCGGCCGGGTTGTCTTCATAAGACGTCATCAGATTGTCTCCGCGGATAACGATCTCTCCGCTAGCACCCGCAGACAGAAAACGTCCATCCTCCGCCATGATGGCCACTTCGGGGCCGGAGGCAATGCCAACGGACCCTGTCTTGCGCGGATGGGGAGGCAACGGATTGCTGGCAATTTGAGCTGCGGTCTCGGTCATTCCGTAAGATTCGATCACGGGCACTTTGAAACATTGCTCCAACTCCTTCAGCACACTTGGTGGCAAAGGCGCGGCCGCTGAGCGAAGAAATCGCAGTGAGTGCGCAGACACAACCTGACGATGGGACGATACCTGTGCAAGCAAACCCTGATAGAGGGCCGGCGCCCCGGTAAACCAGGTGGGCCTCGTCTCTTCCAGCAACGCAAAAAACAGAGGCGCATCGAACCCGCCCGTACACAACACCCGGCCACCGGTCGTCAAGGAGGCAAGTACTGCCGAGACCAGACCATGAACATGGAACAGGGGCATCATGACCAGGCAAAGATCATCGCCGGTAAGCGAAAGCGCGAGTTCGTGGTTACGCGTCGAGGCGGCGAGATTACCCTGTGTCAATGGAACAATTTTAGGTCGCGACGTCGTGCCTGAAGTATGCAATACCAATGCGATGTCGTGTTCATCCGCGAATCCCTGGCGAGCGGGAGCCGGTCGCGCTTCGCCTGCGAGGGTGAAAGTGCCTGCTTCAGCATGCGAATCGAAGGACAGTTCAACAACGGGAATGCCAAGGGTTTGAGCGGCGGTTCTCGCGGCGGTGTCCCCGTCGGCTGACACGATTACCGCCTTCGCCTTCAGATCTAACAGGCAAAATTCGAATTCGCTCTGTCGGCAGGCGGGATTGAGCGGGGCAGCGGTCGCACAGGAAGCCACCGCCACGAATGCCACGGCCATTTCCGGACCACTCGGCAAGACGATCGCAACACGCTCGTTTCTGCCTATGCCCATTGCGTTGAGCGAATTGGCGACGTACTCAATCTGCTGCAGCAGGAGCCGCCAGGAAAGATCCGGACGTCCGGTGGCCAATATCGCAGGCCGCTCCGGAGCTCTCAGAGCATGATCGCGAAGCGACTTCTCAATGGTCGGATGCATCGTTGTTCCCGAGTGCGGGCCCTTCGCCGGACCGAACTATCGGCCGGATCGTCTCGTATAGCTGCACCGATACGCGGTCGGTGATGCCCAGCGCGGTGATCATATTCGTTATCACCAACGCGGGCTCGTTTGCATTCCTGTTCACGCGTGCCGGCATGCCCGACGCGATCGGCAGCTCATCAGGCATGTTCATGGCGCTCCGGAACGCTACGCTTCAGATCCGCCGTGGCCCTCCGCCATGGCTCAGTGACCAGTACGGCCCAAAGGACCAGTACAGTGAGACAACCAACGTGGTTGAGAGTGCGGCGATGATCGTGGTCAGTCACAAGAAGATTCCTAAGACCATCGCGAGCACGCTGGCCATCGCAACACTCTTGAGCGTATCCACGACTAGCGCACCAGGCGGTGCATCCGGCCACAATAGATTCACAAGCCCTTTTTGAAATCCACTCGCGGCTCAAATTAGTCTTGAGAATATGGTCCCAACTGGATTCCGCCTCTACAGGAATGGTCAGCCACAACGCGCAAGCGATAAGAAGATGGGCAACCGCCGCGTTGTACGCGCCGCCGGAAAGGAATATGAACCCTGTTAATCCTCTCCCGTTGATTCGCATTGCCGCCCCTATTCGGCGGCCACGGAAGGCGAGTCGGAAGGCTGTCGCAACTACGGACAGAGACCACCTAGGAATGGTTCCTCAAGGTACTTCAGCGTTCGACCGCAATGAGCCAGACTCTGGCGCAATCGCCAATGTCAGTCATTTCCGCAAACTGATCGAGGCGAGGCACCAGTGCAGATGCTCACCTACCGGAGCCGCAAACAAGGCGCTGTTAACCAAAAAAGCAGCGGAGGTGCAGAGGCCTCCCGTGATCAGCTAGTAAAAAGACCCGCTCACTGCTTTCCAGCGTTTTCGGAGAATTGTCGCAACGGCTCCAACATCTAGATCCGCAAACTGCCATCTTTTGACAAGTCGCAGCACGTCTTTTCGTTCTATATACAGGAGCGCGAGCCGCGTCCGGTCATTCCTCTAGCCCGTAATCGCAGGTCGATCCAACCCTCACACACAGTATGCGGCCAGTGCGCATCCATAAGTCTAGCGCTACCGTTATGACAGGACACGCTAAGCGGTTTCCGTCAACCATGCAGCCCCATAACATCCAGCGCATTGACTGCCTTAATCGCAGCGTCGAACTCTATCCCTACGGTCTCAAAGTACCACTGTAGACCTTCTGCTCTTGGACGATTCTCCACCAATATGGCGTCCATTGCCTCCTGCCTGCGGATTTGCCCTTCCCTTATCTGGTTGCTGCGGAAAGTATCGAACTCCGTGAAACCACGGGCAGTCATATAGATGTAGTTGTAGAACGGTGCCGTGCCGTCACCTATCCTCCAGGTGGATGTGGAATCGACCGCTCTTTCAAAATCATACTGACCACAGATGACCTTATTGACGATGGACTCATCCCAGACGACATGATGGAACAAGGAGTAGTAGTGATGCCGAGGTTCGATGTAATAAGACGCGTAGGCAGAGGCGGTGTCCGAGAGTGATGTATTGAGATAGCGAGGGTTCATGAGCACCCCTCGTCCGTAGTAAGCGAGCAGCTTGATCTTGTCGACAAGCGACAGTTGATCTACAAAGCCCTTGCTGAAGTTTGGTCGAACACCGCATAAACCTACTTTAAAATCCGTGTTCTCTAATGGGTTAACTGACCAGATGTTGAATTGAATTCCCGTCTGTCGTTTCAGCTCATTGAGCTTTACATGGAAGTGCTTATCGCCTGCCATGAAAAGTGGAACGATTCCTAAGTCGGGCCTCTTCAACCAAGCAGAAACATTCTTCCGAATGTTATCTCGTTTTGCTCGAATATCAGCAGAAACTAGAATGTTCTGCACCCCCAGCTGACCACACATCCTCGCGATGTTGCGCCTGGCTAAGTCGGTTACCATCCCCCAGTCATAAGTAAAAGTAATCGGATTCAGTCCGAACTCATTCTTGATCAGATGGAGTCCATAGCAGCTATCTCGTCCCCCCGAAAACGGAACTAGAACATCAGGCTGACCTTGATTTCTCCGATACACCTCCAACGTCTGAAGAAACTGTTCTTTGGACTCGTTCTCCTGCCCGATGTTGAATTTTCTCTTGTAGCCATGACAGTAGTTGCATACGCCTTGTGCATCGAAGGTGATGAATGGAAACGTATTGGGAAGAACGCAGCGTGAACAGCGCGGAAGCTCCCGCATAGCGGATTCGTTGTACCTAAGCAGGCCAAAATTTACTTTGTGTTCACACAACTCGATTTTTCGAGCCTGGCGACCTATTTCAATATCCACATGATTAGTACCTGAAATAACAGTCGTGCCTTCATTGGGAAACGGACGGACATCTTCATTCATCTCGATTTCGGACCAAGCAGTGTTCACATCGAGAGTCACCGCAAGGCTCATACCAGGTCGAAGCTGTCTGACTTCCGACCATGCCGAGCTTTCGGATTGATTTCTGACGGCCGTTTCAAGGATGAATCTCTCCGAAGCGAACGCCACTCCGGTTTCATCCCGAAAACTGGTGACGAATAGATCGCCTGTATTCGTGGCCAGCGACAGGTATGGCAGTGAAGAACATGTCCAAGCAATCGATGCCGCACCTCTGATGTTACGAAACACAGAACACATTGCTAAATGTGGATCACTCCCTGCTCGCATGGATTCATCGAGCAGCGCCGCAATCACTTCGGTGTCAACCTCGGCGCTACGTTGTAAATTTCGATTTGTACTCCAGAGCTCTTCAACGTTCACAACAATCCCGTTGTGAACAACGCTCACAAAACCAGAACGCACTGGTTGATTGTTCTCTGGCTTTTCTGCTCGACCATTTGTTACGAGGCGGGAGTGAGCCATTGCGATCAACGGCTGTTTGGGTAGCTCGGAAGAGCTCTCATATACCCGGTCGAGAACGGCAGAGAACGTGTCGCGAAATTCGGTAGATTGAAGGAGCTCGGAAGCAGGAACAGCACCTTTTATCCGCCACGAGAGTTTTGCCGCTGGGAGAAGAATATGCAGACCCGCTGACTCCTTTCCGCGGCTTTCTGAAAGCGCATAGAGCCGTTCGAGCAACGCGCTGTACTGACTTTTGCTGATCGCGGCATTTTCTCTGACTGCGATTCCAAAGATGCCACACATGATCGATTGTCCCTTTTTTTCCGTTCCCCGCCTTCGCAGGTAAGTTCCGCTAGCTGGAACCCAAAGCAGTCGACTTGCAGTTGTTGTATCAGCCAACCCGAAGAGCACCGCAGCCTGGCGTAGCCTTCGATTTCATTGTGCACAAACTACTAACCAAAATAGCGTATCGGATTTAATCCCTCAGCTTGCCTGCTCCAACCTTTCTTGAACCGATATTTCTGCCAATGCCTCAACGGGCCGTACCTCTGGTAAGGCTCTGGTGATTTCTCTGTGTATCAGCGGTGGATTCAAGTGCTTATTGGCTTCGTAGTCAAACCACATAGCAAAGCCAAACGAATTGAATCCAAGTGAAAAACAGAACAACCAGCTCAATAGTGTTACTTCCGGAATCTGGCCCTGACCGATCCACAACAGCAACAACCTGATGAACAACAACACGCTCAGAGCAAGCGCAAAAAAACCGAACGCATAAAAGAACACTAGCGGGTGGAAGTCCCGAATGACGTACTTCTCTTTCAATCTCCAGAAAAACAATCTGACCAAGAGGGAACCAATCGTGAAGACAACTTTGCGAACACGAATGCCCGACTTCTCTCCTACGTCGTACACCGGCTCAATGGGGACATCGACAACCCGCATGTTTGCTACGTTCAACTTGACAAGCAGGTCATTGGGCTGACCGTAACGCTTATACATGTCATCCCAATTGATGGCCAGTAGTGCCCGGCGGTTTATGGCCGTATACCCGGTCTGGGAGTCGGCAACTCGCCAGTAACCGGACGCGATTTTCGTCAGCAGCGACAGGATGGAGTTCCCTATGAATCGAATGCGCGGGATCTTCCGGTAAGCGTCACCGGTCACCAGACGATTTCCCTTGGTGTAGTCGGCCTCATCGTCTACAGCAGGGTCGAGTATCGCGGGCAGGTCTTCCGGGTTCATTTGACCGTCCCCGGCCATCACAACCGCAAGATCGTATCCGTGGTCACGGGCCCACTTGTAGCCAGAAGCTATCGCGCCGCCCACGCCCTGATTCACCGCGTGCTCAATGAGCTCTACCCGACCACCGTGGTATCCGGCTGAGCCCCTGACTTCTTGCGAGGTCTCATCCTTACTGCAGTCGTTGACGATGATGATCTTGTCCACCAACTCCGGCATAGGATCGATGACCAACCGGACGACCTGGCCTTGCTCGTTGTAGGCAGGAACAACTACGGCAACAGTTTTTTCTCTGTACATGTTTAACAGTTCAACTCAGGAACACGGATTGACCCACCGGCACATTGTCTATTGCACACGATGGATGATCCAGCCGTATCAGCATTGCCGTCCAAAACGAGTTGCCTTAGTGCGTACCGGACACACTCTACGGCACGCCTGCAAAGGAGCAAACCACAAGCAATCCCCCAGCCAATCCCAAAACAATCAGGCGATAAAGGTGGAGAGACTGAATCTATCCGCGCGGGCGGCCGCAAACGCCGTTGGAGACCGGCTAGAAGGTGCCGATTATACGGGGCATGATCCCTATCAGCTCACAGCTCGCAGCTCGCGCGAATGCGACAGCCAAGTTTAGCTCTCTACGTCCTCTGCTCAACTTCGCGAAGCGCGTTGTCAAGGCCGTTCACCCTTACTTGCCGGCGGTGCTCTTTCGCACGATGCCAAAAATCGTCATTCCTCAGGCTCTGGCGTACGCTCTCGCCGGGGAGTCGCTTGCACCCGAGTCGCCAACTCGAGCGCGTCGCGTGCGTAGAATTGTGGAGCTTCTCCGTGCCAGCAGAAGCCTCCACTCTTCTTGTACAGCTTGGGGGTTGCCATTCACGTGGCGCGACACTGAAATCTACCCACCGCACTGGCCGGTCGCATTCAGCAGTACGGTGGTGGGGCACTCCTTACTGGACGCGATAGCGCTCCTTCCTCCGGCTTTAGTCGATGAATGGATCAGAGGGCTAATGCTGTTTGTGGACAAGGAGTGCAGAGTTGTTCGAACGCCATCCGGACCCTGTTATCGATTAGTCAAGGGCTCCGATTCGCCAATCATCTTCTGCTCGATGATCGGGTAGAGCGAGGTGTTTTCGGGCTGGTGCCGTCGATAGCGTGATTGGGGCTGGCTGGGTTGACGTGAAGTTGATATCGGCATCGCGGGACAGTGCGCGCCAAACAGCAATGGGTGATATGGCTGCGAGTAGTGGATGATGTGCGATCAGTGCCCTTTCGAAAAAAGCGGGCATTGCGTAAACCCGGTCAATGCAGATGATCGGCAGCGCATAACGGATTATCCCCGTTTACGCCCGTACCCGTGCTCAGCACACGGGCGATCGACGTCATGAAGCCCTTTCTCTCCACCGCCGGGGAGCTCTTGCGGCTCTCCCTCGTCCGACATTTCGCGCAGCACATTCAATCCAAAGTCCAATACGCGAATCAGCGGCAATGCTACTGCTTCGGTCTGCGACCGAATCGGTGCACCCTTCTCCACCGACCGGTAGCATGCAACGGGTCCGCGACTTTGAGGTTCCGATCCATGCCCGCAATCGCCCACTCGTTACCTGCTGATGTCATTTCCGCGCGCGATGGACTGATTGCTTTTGCGGATCGCGAGATCATCCCCAGGCACGAAAAACACCACGCGCTGTTCGATGACCCACGCAGACTTCATCGCGATGACGGGCGATTCTCCGACGAGTTACTTCAACTCATCGGAGAAGTGCGCACTGCTGCGTCACGTGCAGGTTTTTACACCATGTGTGTCCCGGAAGAACTAGGAGGGGGAGGCCTTGGACATCTCGCCTATTACGTCGCATGGGAGGCACTGTTCCATCACTGTGGCCCAAAGAATTGGCTCATGCTGTATGCACTCGCGCACTGGGCGTTTGGTCCGAGTCGATTGCTCGAACAAATTACACATTCCGCGCGTGAGCGCTTCTTGCCCGGACTGATGGATGGGACCAAGTCCATGTGTTTCGGTCTGTCCGAACCAGGCGCGGGTTCAGATGCGAGCATGCTGAAAACCCGCGCAGTGCGCGATGGAGACGGATGGCGCATCAGTGGTCGAAAGATCTGGACAACAAACGCGCCGGTGGCTGATTACTGCGTGTTGTTCGCGATCACCGATGCAGAACGAGCAGCGGCCAAACAAGGAGGGATTAGCGCTTTCATCGTGCCAACGAGCGCAGCAGGTTTCACAGTACAACGGGTGATTCGGTTGTTTGGTCATATTGGTGGCGACGAGGCTGAACTGGCCATCGAAGATCTGAAAGTTGAACCCTGGCAGCTCGTTGGCAAAGAAGGTCAGGGGTTCGCGGCTGCGCTTTACGGTGTGTCACTGGGTCGGGTTTACAACTCCGCGCGCGCGGTCGGATACGGTCGTTGGGCGCTGGAACTCGCACTCGAGTACGCCAAGGTGCGTGAAGCATTCGGACAATCCATCGCCGAATATCAGGGCGTGAGTTTTCCACTCGCAGAATCCGCGACGGAGCTGCATGCCGCCCATCTGATGGGACTTAATGCTTCTTTACTACTGGATCAGGCACTGCCTGCGGTGAAGGAGCTATCGATGACCAAGGTTTATTCAGTACAAGTTGGCTATCGAGCCGTCGATCGCGCCATGCAGATTCATGGCGCGATGGGGTTCACCAATGAAATCGGCCTTACAGACGCCTGGCACGCGCTCCGCATCGTCAACGTCGCTGATGGCACGAACGAGATACTCAATCGCACCATTGCCCAACGGTTATTCAAAGGGGACGTCGAGATCTGACGCCCCTTTATGCAGTGGGTTATTGACGAGCCTGTTCAACTGAAATAAACGGTACTGCACCACCCGTTACTGTGGGCAGAATTCCGTTCCACTTCTCGATGGCCAGACGCTGCGCTTCGATCTCCCTGAGTTTGATCAATTCCGGCGTGATTTCCATCTTCTGCAGTTTGAGCGATTCCGCCTCAGCTTGTGCCTGGGCGATTTTCTGTTCCGCCTCCACCCTGATGCGCTGCAAATCCCTCTCCGCCTTCAGTTTCAACTGCTCTGCGGTTGTCTTCGCCTCAATCGCTTCATTGAAAGACGCTGAGAACTGGAAGTTCACGATAGAAAATTCATCGATCTCGATGCCGTGTTTGTTGAGGCGTTCTGTGAGCACAGCTCTAATCCGCTCACGGACATCGTTTCGTTTCGTGATCAGCTCTTCCGCTGTGTACTGCGCGGTAACCGCTTTCACAGCCTCCTGAAGTGCGGGGACGATGATTCGGCTGTCAACTTCAGCAGGACTGCCGATATCCCGATAAGTGATCGGGACGCGATCTGGTATGAGGTGGTAGTTCAACGCAACGCGGGTGTGGATCGTCTGCAGGTCCTTTGACGCCGCCTCGCCCTCGCCTTCCGCTTTCTGCAAGCGCACATCGATTTTGTGCACGACGTTCATGAGCGGCACGATGAAGTGCAACCCTTCGCCGAGAACTTCTTCCTTTACGGCGCCAAAGGTCGTGATGACACCACGATGCCCAGCCGGAATCTGGGCAAAGGGCGAGAACATGACCAGTGCCAAGATGACAACGATCCCAACGATGACTGAGCGAATAATCGGGTTCACAAGGCGTCTCCTCTTTAGGGCGTTTTACGCGATTCACTACACGTTTAACGTTATTAACTGAAGTTTTTACTGCAAACAGGTGAAAAAGCTCGCGGTCATCTCGCCGCTATCACCCGAATTTCTACCCGATACGCGGGTGTGGCCAGTTTCGATTCAACACACGCACGCGCTGGGGTCGCACCCTTGGGTACCCATGGATCCCACTCGCTGTTCATCGCCGCAAAGTCCTTCATGTCCGCAAGCCAAATGGTCGCCATCAGAATCTTGGCTTTGTCGGTGCCTGCTTCGGCCAGATAACTGTCAATACGCGACAGGATTTGTTTAGTCTGACCTGAGGTATCGGCTGTTGGGTCGTCGGCGACGATACCCGCGGTGTAGACGGTATCTCCGTGAATGACGACCTGCGAAAGACGAGGCCCAACATGCAGACGCTGAATACTCATTGAATCTCCGGGGGTTGCAGAAAATACTTATCGGACGGCGTTGATGATCCGACATCCGAAGCGTTGCGCCAATTCCCTCTTCGCATTTCTTTGCCGCTGCAAAAGACGCGCAATCAAATTGCTGCCTGTCGATCATCCGAATACACTTGCCGCCGCTTCGTGAGGGGAAGGTTCAACAGTCGAGAGACCTGCTCGCGAGCACTGCGGTGTTCCCGATACACGGCGGTAGTGTCCGCCACAGGGCAGAGCAATCGACAGCTCTGTCAGCGGCCCGGGAGACTCCCGGTTGTTGATTTCTGATCGCCGGCGAAAGGAATTCGTTTGTTCAACGCACTCCCCAATCGAGTCCACCAGCGGCACGCCGCCGATTGCGGCAGCCACTATCTCTCATCGCCCAACAACCCGACCAAGGCCTGAGTCATGCGCAGTTTTCCGCCGGCAATCACCGACAGACGCATCCGTTTTGGAGTCGTCGGTTGTGGACGTATTGCCACCAATCATTTCAATGCCATCAAGCACCACGCGGATCGTGCTGAATTGGTCGCTATCTGCGATGTCGACGGTCAAGCCCTCGACAAAGCGGCGATGGAATCACGAGCGACACCATTCCGCTCCCTTCCGGAGTTGTTGCAGCAGAGCGACGCTGACGTCGTCGTTCTCACCACCCCCAGCGGGCTACATCCCGAGCAGGTGATCGAAGTTGCGACCGCCGGCAAACACGCCATGACAGAGAAGCCCATGGCGACGCGCTGGCATGACGGCTTGCGCATGGTCAAAGCTTGCGATGACGCGAACGTGCGGCTCTTCGTCGTGAAACAAAATCGGCGTAACGCAACCCTCCAGCTGCTCAAGAAGGCCATGGATCAGGGACGCTTCGGTCGAATCTACATGGTTAACATCAACGTCTTCTGGACCCGACCACAGGAGTACTACGACAGCGCGAAGTGGCGAGGAACGTGGGAGTTTGACGGCGGTGCACTGATGAACCAGGCCAGCCACTACGTTGACTTGCTCGACTGGCTGATCGGTCCCATCGAGAGCTTGCAGGCTTACACAGCAACACTCGCACGCGATATCGAGGTCGAAGACACCGGCGTGATCAGCGTGAAGTGGCGATCCGGGGCGCTCGGCTCGATGAACGTCACCATGTTGACCTACCCCAAGAACCTGGAAGGCAGCATCACGATCCTCGGCGAAAAAGGCACTGTTCGCATCGGTGGCGTAGCCGTGAACGAAATTCAGCACTGGGAGTTTTCCGAATCTCGTCCGGAAGACGCAGAGATCAAAGAAGCCAACTACGCCACGACGTCCGTTTACGGGTTCGGCCACCCGCTTTATTACCATAACGTCATCAACGTACTTCGTGGTGAAGCGGAGCCTGAGACGGATGGCCGCGAAGGCCTGAAATCGCTCGAGGTGCTAATCGCTATGTATTTGTCGGCGCGAGACGGTCGTCGCGTCGCTCTGCCCCTGGACTACTGAGGAACTCATGACCATTGATTCGACTGCGAAGATTCACGAGAGCGCGATCGTCGACGATGGCGCCACCGTGGGTGCAAATACCCGCATCTGGCATTTCGTGCACGTGAGCGGCCAAGCACGCATTGGTGCGGGTTGTTCACTAGGACAGAATGTCTATGTGGGCAACGACGTGACCATCGGCAACAACGTGAGAATTCAGAACAACGTCTCAGTTTTTGACGCTGTGCGTCTAGAGGATGACGTCTTCTGCGGGCCGAGCATGGTGTTCACCAACGTGTACAACCCCCGTTCGGCGATTTCGCGAAAGGACGAATACCGGGAGACGTTTGTCCGCAGGGGCGCAACGCTGGGAGCCAACTGCACCATCGTGTGTGGCAATGAAATCGGATCACATGCGTTCATTGGCGCTGGTGCGGTCGTGAATCAACCCGTACCCGCCTACGCATTGATGGTAGGTGTTCCGGCGAAACGCAAAGGATGGATGTGTTCCTGCGGCGTTCAACTGAAAAGCAAAGGTGACGTGACCTGCAACGATTGCGGCACGAAGTTCAACATCACTGACGAGACATGTACTAGAAAATGACGGACAAGATCGAGTTCATTGACCTCAAGGCACAATACGCACAGCTGAAGACACGTATCGATGCGCGCATGGCGAAGGTACTGAGCCATGGGCAGTACATCATGGGACCGGAAGTACGGGAACTGGAAGAGTCCCTCGAAGTGCACACCGGCGCGCGTCATTGTGTAACCGTCGCATCTGGGACTGAAGCATTGCTGATTTCCCTCATGGCGATCGGTGTTAAACCCGGCGACGAGGTGATCACCACGCCTTTTACCTTCGTCGCTACAGCAGAAGTCATCGCGCTACTGGGTGCAGTACCCGTCTTCGTGGATGTCGAAAACGACACCTGCAACATCGACCCGAGCGGTATCGAAGCTGCCATCACGCCTCGAACTCGCGCGATCATCCCTGTCTCGCTCTACGGCCAATCGCCGAACATGGACGAGATCAATGAGATCGCAGAGAGACACGGCAACATCGTCGTCATTGAAGACGCTGCACAGAGTTTTGGAGCCACATACAAGGGCCGCAAGAGCTGCAACCTCTCGACGATAGGATGTACGAGCTTTTTCCCCAGCAAACCTCTCGGCTGCTACGGCGACGGGGGTGCGATATTCACCAGCGACGAAAATCTTGCCAAGACCATGCGCGAAATTCGTGTGCACGGGCAAGAGAAACGCTACTACCACACCCGCATCGGTGTCGGTGGCCGCATGGACACACTGCAATGTGCCGTCGTGCTCGCGAAGCTCGAGAATTTCGCGTGGGAGGTTGATCAGCGCATCGCTGCGGGTGAGCGATACGCAAAGCTGTTCGCGGGTCATAACGGTATTCAACAGCTTGCAGTGAGATCTGATCGGACCTGCGTCTGGGGTCAATACACCATTCAGGTAGACCGACGTGATGCGGTGCTGAAATCACTGGCGGATGCAGGCGTTCCCACCGCCGTTCATTACCCCGTACCGCTGAATCGACAGCCTGCCTATGAGAGTTTGAGTCGCTCCGTCGGGCGCTTGCAGAACTCAGATGCTGTATCCGAGCGGGTCTTCAGCCTTCCCATGCACCCTTATCTTGAGCAACCCATGCAGGAACGGATAGCGCGTGCGGTGATCAACGCCGTCGCATGAAAATCGTCACGGTCGTTGGTGCGCGACCGCAGTTCGTGAAGGCGGCTGCAGTGTCGAGAGCGATCCGTGACGCCAAGGCACCGGCGATTTCAGAAGTGCTGGTTCACACTGGTCAACACCATGACCACAACATGTCCGACGTGTTCTTCAGGGATCTGGAGATTCCTGATCCGGATTATCGCCTCGACATCTCTGGCGGCTCCCACGGCGAGATGACCGGGAGAATGATAATAGCGTTGGAGCCAATCCTGGTCGCTGAACGACCGGATCAACTGCTCGTCTACGGTGACACCAACTCAACGCTTGCCGCTGTCATCGCAGCATCGAAACTCTGTATACCCATCGCGCATGTTGAAGCGGGCGTGAGATCTTTTCGCCTCACGATGCCTGAAGAAGTTAACCGCGTTGTCACCGACCGCCTGTCATCGCTGTTGTTCTGCCCCACCGAAACTGCGGTGCGTAACCTGAAGACAGAGGGAAAAGTCACAGGCGTACACAACGTCGGAGACGTCATGTTTGACATCGTAAAACGACTGTCAGGACAGACATCGCCGTGCAGCAAACTGGTAGCTGCCATGAATCTGCAAGCGGAACAGTACGCTCTCGCAACCTGCCACCGGGCAGAAAACACGGACAACCGTGAAATCCTCTCCGGGATTCTCAAAGCGTTCGGACGCATCGCTGCGCTACTTCCCGTGGTGATGCCATTACATCCACGAAGCCGGCAGAGAATTATCGACTTTGGGTTGGAAGCGATGTTGCGCAACATTCGAATCGTCGAACCACTCCCATTCCCCGACATGCTCGCACTTGAACAAGGAGCGCGCGTCATACTCACGGACTCTGGAGGCGTACAGAAGGAAGCGTTCTTCTTGCAAACACCCTGTGTCACGCTCCGCGAGGAAACCGAGTGGCCCGAAACGCTGAAATTCGGACGCAACCGGCTGGCTGGAACCAATGATGAAGAAATCTTCACAGCCTTTGCTGAAGCAAGACTTTTGCCTCGAGTACCACCGCCGACGACCAATCCTTTTGGTTCAGGGGATGCAAGTTCGGCCATCGTCTCACTCATGACGGCGTGACGTGACCTACCGCTCCCACGCATTATCCATGCTGGGCAGTTCGTTGTTCGCTCAGGCTATTCCTCTGCTTTCCCTCCCGATTTTGACGAGACTGTTTCCAGCCGAATCGTTCGGTGTACTCGCACTACTGCTCTCCGTGGCGGCGGCTCTCGCTGTTTTGTCAACACTCCGCTTTGATCTCGCGATGGTGCTGCCGGATCTCGAAGAGGAAGCTGTCGATATCGCGGGCCTCACTTGCCTGACAACCATCGTCGTGGCGTTGTTAACCATCATCATCGGCGTAGGTGGACTTGAAGTCCTGCAGCCGTCGAGCGTTGGAATATCAAGTGCAGTCGGCCTGAGCCTTGTCGTGGCAATGACGATTCTGATCGCTGTCCAGCAGGTGTCCATCGCGTTCGCCACTCGTCGCAAGAATTTCCCCGGGATCGCTGCTACCGGTGTAATTTCGCACTCGACAAATCTTTTCGTGGCCGTAGTTTCAGGTCTTTTCTCCCCCACTCTGACTGCACTCGCCGAGGCGCGCGCCTTCGGACAATTAGCCGCGAGTGGCAATCTGGTACGGCAGGAACGAACTGCATGGTCCCAAATCAGCCTGCAACGGTCAGCTCTCCGCGCGCGCGAATTATTGAAACGCTATCGGCCATTCATCCTCTTCAACGCGCCATACAGCCTCGTTGGAAGCCTTATGAGGGACATTCCACTCTATACGCTCCTGACGTTGCATAGCGCTTCAACTGCCGGTCTCTATGGGATCGCGAGAACGGTAACTTTCGCTCCGGCTCTGCTCGGATCAGCGGCCTTCTCCCAGGTGTTTTTCAGATACGCACTGGAGAATCGCGCTTCCCTGGAATTTTCCGCTCAAATAAAGCGCTGGCTGCGTCTCGGTCTTGTCGCTTCGGCTCCTGCATTCGCAATTGCTGCAGCATGGGGCGAAGAAATATTCAGCCTCGTATTTGGTCAAGCCTGGGCCGAATCAGGGAGTATGGCCGCCTCGCTGGCCATTGCTGCGTGGTGGTCTCTACAAACTTCGTGGCCGGAGCGGATTTTCGAAGTTCAAGGCAAACAGGTGGTGTCTTTCACGATTCAGTCCGTCGGCGATCTGATCACCGCATTCGGCTTCATCCTGTTGGTTTGGAGTGACGCGCGACTCACGACATCAATCGCACTTCTGGCGTTGGGTCAGAGCCTCACCTATCAGATCTACACGGCTTACGTTGCGAGGTTGTCAGGACTCAACCGATCAGCCGTCGTTGCGCTGGCAATACAAGGCTGGGCTTGTTTCGGATTTTTCTACGTCGTCTACAAGGTAGCTGGAGAGGCGCTCGAATCGTCTGAGTGGGCCATGGCTTTAAGCTGCGTCGTGGCTGTAGCAGGTGCCGTTTTGCTCCTGAAACTTGAGACGCGTTTCGCGAGCCGAAGGAGTTGATGTTCCTGAGGTGTCGCAGTTGCGCAAGGTAGGCGTTCGACACAACTTCTCCTGCGAATCAAAACAGTTGCGTCTCCCAACCTGGCGAAGTAGGTTTCTGACCTCTTCACTCCATCGCTCGGCGTTGACTCCGAGTGCCAAATTCCGGACCCATGCCACATCGCAACTACCAGATTTGTACTCGATGTGTCATGGACATCTCGGATCCAGAAATCGAATTTGACGGCAACGGACTCTGCTCCCACTGTCATCGCTATGATTCTCTTGTCAGGGATCTCGTCGATCGCGCGACTCGGGCAGAGCGTGTAGGTGAATTCAACACCATCGTTGATCGGATCAAACAAGCCGGGAAGGGAAAGCCTTACGATTGCATTATCGGATTGAGTGGTGGTGTCGACAGTACCTACCTCGCATGGCAGGCGAAACAACAGGGACTTCGTCTTCTCGCAGTCCACTTTGACAGTGGTTGGAACTCCGAGCTAGCTGTTCACAACATTGAGAGTACGGTCAAAACACTCAATCTCGACCTCCAGACGTACGTGGTCGATTGGGAAGAAATGCGCGACCTGCAGCTGGCATTCTTCAGAGCCTCTGTCGCCAACTGCGACATACCGACCGATCATGCCTTCCCGGCTGTGTTGTATAGGGAAGCAGCGGCCCACGGCATTCGTTGCGTCCTGTCTGGCAGCAACTACGCAACTGAGTTCATATTGCCAACCTCATGGGGTTACCAATCTGGTGATCGTCGTCACCTGAACGACATTTATAGAAAATTCGGCACCCAGTCCCTGAAGCACTACCCTTCAATCGGATTCGTAGCACAGTACTTCTGGTACCCGTACGTCAAAAGAATCTCAACGGTGAAACTGCTCAACTACCTTCCATACATCAAGTCGGAAGCGAAACAGCTCATCTCGGCGGAGCTCGATTGGCGAGACTACGGTGGCAAACATCATGAATCGGTTTTCACCCGCTTTTTCCAGAGCTACTACTTGCCAGTAAAGTTCGGCTACGACAAACGACGAGCGCACCTGTCATCGTTGATCAACTCAGGTCAACTCGACCGTGAAACTGCACTGGATGAGTTAAGTCGCCCACCGTTCGATGCCAGGCTCATCGCCCAGGACAAGTCCTTTGTGGCGCGCAAACTGGGAATCTCGGATCAGGAGTTCGATCAGATCGTCTCGCAACCAGGCCGACCCTACTCGGAATTCGCCTCACATGATTTTCTTTTTCGCATAGGTCCACGAATCAAGCGTGTGTTTCTGCCGCTATGAGCGTCCACGCAAACACCGACGCGCCCTCACCGAAGCCCCTGCGCCTGCCCCATTACCACGGAGATCGGCTACTGTGGCGACGGTGTTCGAGGTGCGTCATGGATACGACCGATCCCGCGATTCGGTTTGATTCAAACGGAGTGTGCAACCACTGCATCAACTACCTCGAGAGAATGCAGGCAGAAGTGCCAGGCGCAGCAGAAGCACGTCGTTTGCTCGACCGCGCAATCAACCAGATCGGCGACAGTGGCCGAAACCTGGAATATGACTGTGTCGCAGGCATCAGCGGTGGCATGGACAGTACTTACGTCGTTCTACAACTCAAGCGACTCGGACTCCGGCCTCTGGCAGTGCATTTTGACAACGGTTGGAATTCCGAGTTAGCGGTAACGAACATCAAACGCACACTGGACAAACTCGGCGTCGAACTACACACCGAGGTCGTCGACTGGGAAGAATTCAGGGAGCTGCAGATTTCGTTCCTCAAGGCGTCCGTCCCAAACTGCGAGATCCCAACCGACCACGGCATCACAGCAACACTCGTGCGCACAGCGGCAAAGGTCGGAACTCCCTACGTTGTTAACGGGAGCAACGTCAGAACAGAGGGAATACTACCTATTTCATGGGTCTTCTATAGTCACGATCTAAGGCACATTCACGACATTCACCGCCGATTCAGTTCATCTTCCTTAAAGACGTTCCCCCAGCTTCCTCTCGGTATCTTCGCATGGAAAATACTCAGCGGCAGGTATCGGATGTTCAATCTGCTGAATTTTTTGCCGTATGAAAGGCAGTCCGTCATCCATGATCTGGAGCAATCTGTGGGATGGCAAAACTACGGCGGAAAGCACTACGAATCGGTCTACACACGTTGGTACCAAGGTTATTACCTGCCTGCCAAATTCGGTTTCGACAAACGCAAGGCACATCTCTCTGCCTTGTTATGCTCGGGCCAGATAACTCGCTGCGCAGCGATAGAAGCGCTCGAGAGGAGCCCCTATGAATCGCTCGATCTTCGGGCAGATGTGGAATTCGTGTTAAACAAACTCCAACTATCCGAGGCTGAATTCGAGTCAATCCTCAATGCCCCGAACCGAACGCACCTCGAATACAGAAACAGCGCATGGATGATCGAAAGGATGTCCCGTTTACGCGTGTTCTTGCGTCAACGGGCGAAGCGAATCTAGCTTCGATGCGAAATCTCCACATTTATCCATCACTGCTTACACACGAAAGCCGCATCCTCAGGATCACCAAGACGCTCGCGGATGCGCGCATCTTCAAAGAGATCATCATCATCGGCATTGCCGGAAACAACTTGCCTGCGTTTGAGCAATTGGACTCTGTCAGGACTTTCAGACGTGTTCGAGGGATACCTCTGGAAGGTCATCGCGGCCTTCTCGCCAAAGCACTGCGACTGTCGCACTGGTCAGTCAGTGTATTGAGATCGATCAAAGATACCTCCGTTGATTGCGTAAACGCACACAGCCTGTCCGTCCTGCCCTTGTGTCTTGTCATCAGCTTCTGGAAAGGAGCGAGGCTCATTTACGACACACACGAACTGGAAACGGAAACATCCGGGAGCGGTGGGGTACGACGAATACTTGCTCGCCTCGTAGAACGCGTCTGTATCCGCTACTGCAGGTTGTTGTTTGTCGTTTCTGCATCCATCGCCGATTGGTACCAACAACAGTACTCTGCGTCCCAACCCATCGTGATCAGGAATATTCCAGATGATCCATCGAACCCGGGGGACTCCGGTATCGATTTGAGAGCTGCGACTAGCGCGAGCGACGCAAGCGTCATCTTTCTTTTTCTGGGTGGTTTGATCGAAGGACGCTCGATTGCCCGACTGCTCGAGGTATTTGAACAGTGCTCTGACCAGGTTCTGGTTTTTCAGGGAGAAGGTCGACTCGCGGGTTTGGTCGACAGTTACGCTCAACGTTGTCCGAATATCTTCCGAATGAAACCCGTTCCACCAGCGCAGGTCATAGGATCAGCTAAATCCGCGGATGTCGGCATATGCCTCACGGAGCCCGTCTGTTTGTCCCATGAGTTCTCGCTGCCCAACAAGTTTTTTGAATACCTCTTCGCAGGCTTGCCAGTACTGGCTTCACGACTCATCGAGCTCGAAAGAGTGGTCCAAGCGTTTGGTTGTGGATGGCTGGCCAGTTCGTCGACTGATGGCCTCACGACACTCGTGAAATCTCTTCGCCGCGAGGAGATCACCTCCAAACAAGCGGCCGTACGTGATGCAACCAGAACGTTCAGCTGGCAGAACGAAGCGGAGCGATTACTTACTGCCTACCGACTGATGCTTGATGAAAAATAGAAAGGCAATCTGGTACATCCACCCCTACGCGGGTGGACCTGGAGTGGGTCGCTACGACAGGGCCTACCACCTTTGCCGCTACTTCCAGAAGCGTGGTCACCCCTCGCTCATCATTGCCCCGTCCTATCACCACCTCATGGATGCCGAACAGCGTCCGGGCGACACTCGAGTCGAAGGAGTCGATTACCACTTCATGTGGTCACCACCCTATCACGGCAACGGCCTGGGTCGTCTGATCAACATGTTTTTTTTTGCGAAGATGCTAGCCCGCAGACTGGAAGCATTGACCCATCGACACGGGAAGCCAGGACTTGTTATCGCTTCGTCACCTCACCCTTATGTCTGGCCTGCGATCAGTGACATCGGCCGCCAATTCGGCGCACAACGTGTTTTTGAGGTGCGGGATATCTGGCCACAGAGCCTCGTAGATCTGGGCGGTCTTTCCCCTCGTCATCCGTTTGTCCGATACACCGAGTCAATAGAGCTCAAGGCTTACCGCGACGCAGATGCCATCGTCTCGCTACTGCCCCTCACCCAAACCTACATGGCGAGAAGAGGGCTCGATCCGCATCGCTGGCACCACATACCCAACGGTGTTGAAGTTTCAAACATCCACGCTCCAGAGACGCCGTCGGCTTGCCTGGACCTTGCTCGACAATGGCGTGCATCCGGATTTCATGTCGTTGTCTATGCCGGCGCCATGGGCAAACCGAACGGTGTGGAAAGCCTGCTAAGGGCGTTGGCCGTAGCGGGAGATCGTGCACACAACGTACGCGTCATCATCGTCGGCAGAGGAGAATCAGAAGCTGTGCTCCGTAACATGGCAACTGCGCCCGACATCGCGAACAGAGCAGCTGTTTTCGGCCAAATATCCAAGGCCGCCACACTCTCTCTCTTGCGCTGCGCAAGCGCCGGATACATGTCACTCATTGAGGAACCGGTATTCAGCTTTGGAATCAGCCCGAACAAGCTGTACGACTACATGCTCACCGGAATTCCTGTGGTCGCAGCGATCAACGCCGGCAACAACCCCGTGAACGACGCCCGGTGCGGTGTCTGTGCAGAGCCGAACGATCCTCAAAGCATCGCGGATGCCCTCTGTCACCTGTTTTCCCTAACGGAAGAAGAACGCCGCGAAATGGGTAGCCGCGGCCGAGACTACGTGCTCGAACATCATACTTACGAACACCTCGCGGATGAGTACTTGAAACTGATGGCCACAAGCTCATGAAGATCGCTGTTACAGGAGCTAACGGCTACATCGCAAGAAATCTAATCGAATACCTGGTCAATCAAAAAGTCGCCGTCGTCGGATTCGTTAGAACTGGCGCAGCAAACTCGCCAGCTGTCGACAGCACTTTTCTGCAACTGCATGAAAGCGATACTGGACTGCCTTCACGATCAGCCTTGGAAGGATGCACAGCGCTCATTCACCTCGCAGGGCGAGCGCACAACTTCACGGAGCGCGAAACGGATAAGAATCTCCTTCATTTCAGCAATCATCAGGTCGCGCTGCACGCAGCTGCCGCAGCCGCAGCGGCGCGCATCATGCGATTCGTTCAGGTGAGTACCGTCAGCGTCCACGGAAACTGGTCACAGGAACCTGTACGGGCAGATTCTCCGATCCGCCCTCTCACCTCCTATGCTGCGACGAAGTGGGCGGCCGAAGAGGCTCTGACGGATTATTGCGCGGAGCGCCGGACACAGTTGTGCATCGTACGACCGCCGCTGGTGTATGGACCGGCCTGTCCAGGCAACTTCACGCGCCTCGTTCGTCTCATTCAGTCCGGCATCCCACTACCTTTCAAATCGGTTACGGCAGCGAGATCGTTTATCAGCGTCCACAATCTGGTCGATTTCCTGTATCAATGTGCGTCGGGCGAGTCGGACTATGAACGACGTGTGCATGTCATCGGAGATGGCTCCGACTGGATCATACCTGATCTTATTCGTGAGATTGCTGCTGGCCTGAACCTGCCCAGTCGAGTGTTATCTTGCTCGCCTCCGATGCTGAGAGCGGCTGCCCGGCTGATCGGCTTTGGTCGAGAGATGGACAGCATGACCCGTTCACTGGTCGTCGATTGGTCATCTAGCAAAGCGCTTGAGAATGGCTGGACGCCACCAACGTCTCCCGCAGACGCGTTTGCAAACGCGTTACAAGAGTACCGTTAACACGACAACAGCGAACCGTGGAATCGAGCGTGGGCGACCTTCCCTCACGACACGCGCTTACCTCTGTTACTTTTCGGTTCCTTTTCCGTTTCATTTCAGGACTCCTCCCCCCAAACACTGAAGCGAACGCCGAATCGACCAAAGAACGCCCGCACGTCGTGTGTACGCTTGTTTCCTCCAAAGAAACACTGACGGGAGGCCAGGTCCAACCAACCCGTACCACGCCGGATAAGATTCTCTCTCGCCGAGTCACTGATCTGCGACCACGAGACGAGAACATCTGCCTCCTCCGAACCAACCACCACGTCGCGACAATACAAAAAATCCGCAGCTCTGCCTTTACCGCGGAGTTGCACGAACAGGCCCCCGGGAGAGTCTCGGCGATCAACGACGGCGCCTTCAAACTCCATGAATTCAAGCATCTCTCGAATGATCTGCTCCACATATTCCAGTTGTTGGTCATGGGTCTTGGGCTTGATGTAGGCACCATCGGCGGAGAGAACTTTCGCCGGTGAGCCGGCAGCTAGTGAGTATGCCGGAACACTCCTGTTGATCACGGATCCCGCACCAATAGTGCAATGCTCTCCGACCTCAACGTTCGGAAGAATGAATACGCGCCAGGGAAGCCACACGCCTTTGCGAATCGTTATGGGGCCAAACGCAATCGGGTATCCATCAAGGGCCGATGGCCACGAACCGTGGGTAAACAGATAGTTTGATCCACCAACTCCAACCTCATCTTCAATAACGATGGGCTCCGTAGGGTTGATAAAACAGTAAGGGAATATCTTGACCCGGGCCCCAATCACCAGCGACGACCTGGGTGACTTCATCCCACCCACCACAACCTGCTCCATCACGATCGAGTCGTGGCCTATCTGCACGTTTACGGTGTCAATCACCGTGAGCGCTCGGATCTCCACGCGATTGCCGAGCTTGAGTTTGCGACAGTGAACAATGGTCGCAGGCCAAATTCGGCAGTCGTCCCCGATCTCAATCTCGTCCACGAAGAGTATGGAGAGAAAGGAAACACGTGTGCCCTTCCCGATTTTCGCTCCTCGCATCCTCAAGTACGGCAACTTGATAAACGATGGCAGTCCAGCGAGTAACAGCGCCTCAATCAGCTTGAACAAGCTCATCCATTTCTCCAAAAGCGGGTGACGCCACGCCAGCAGATTCCACTATGGTGCGCCCCAGCGCGCTAGCGAAGCATTCTGATCAAACGCTTCGCGCCATTCGCCAGTGCATCTTTCCCATACTGCATGGTCCAGCCGACCAGGCCCGCATCCCATCTCTCGGGATGCACAGAAAACGCAAATCGCTTCGCCTTAGATCGCGTCAGGAAACTGAGCACTGCTTGAGTCCCGCCATCATCCAGCTGAGCTTCCAACGCATCGGGAGGCCGATCTCTGAGGTTTGCACTACTGGACTTCCATGACCTGCCCGTCTCGGTGAGATAAACAGTATCGCGGTAGTCGAGATGCAGAAACGCATCACCCATCAGACCGAAATCAATAGGGCTGGCCTGCGCCCACATACCGAGATTGTAGTGACGCGAAAGTGGTGATCCATGCATCATGATCGTATCGACAGAAGCGTTTTTGCGAATCTCGCTCAGATGCTGACCAAACAACTTCAGTGCCTTTTGCACATCGCCTTTTGCCAGACTCAGATCTTCGTAGTGGTAGCCCACTTCATGTCCGAGCTCAGCAACAGCCTTCATAGCCTCAGGATTGTTGGCACTGCCGACAACACGAAAGTAGTACGTGGCTTTGATGCCTGCTGCACTTTCCGCACGCGCCATCGCCACAGCGTTTCCGGGGCGACGGTCCACATCTTGACGCATCACCACACCGGACGCAGGTTTGTGCCTCATCCAGTCTCTCACCGGGTAAACGCCAAGGCCGCGATCTCGAAGAGCACTCACGATGCGAAGATAACTGGCGAGCGAAAAATCTCTCACGCATGCAGCCCCTGGGTATCCAGCCGATTCACGGTCCGAATGGCGTCATTGAAATCAACGCCGATCATCTCGAGATACCAGCGCAACCCGTCCGCTCTAGGTCTGTTTTCTTCGAGGATAGCAGCGAGCGCTTCCGGACGGGATATCTGTCCTTCACGAATCTGATTGCTCCGGAATGTGTCGAACTCCGTAAATCCCTTGGCGATCATGTAGATGTAGCTGTAGAACGGAGCCGTCCCGTCACCAATTCGCCACGTCGACGGCGAGTCAGTTGCCCGCTCAAATCCGTAGTTGTCGCATATGACTTCGTTAACGAATCTTTCATCCCAAACCACGTGATGGAACAGGGAAACGAAATCTCTCCTCGGTTCGAGGTAACAGGAAAAATAGGCCGACGCCGTATCCTGGAGTGAGGAATTCAGGTACCCCGGGTTAATCATGACGGCACTCCCGTAGTAGCCGAGCAGACGAATCTTGTCAGTCAGTGACAACTGATCCACACGCTCCATTTCAAAATTCGGCTTCAAGCAACAGAGCCCTACTTTAAAGTCCGTATTTTCGAGTGGATTCACCGACCAGATGTTGAGTTGAATACCCGTCTGTCGTTTCAGCTCGCTCGACCTCAGGTAGAAGTGTTTGTCTCCTGCCATAAAGAGGGGAACCACACCTAGATTCGGACGCTTCAACCAGGCCGAGACATTCTTTCGAATGTTCTCACGCTTCATCCGTATATCAGCCGAAACCAGGACGTTCTGCACGCCCAACACGCCGCACATTCTGGCGATGTTCCGTCTCGCAAGATCAGTCACCATTCCCAAGTCGTACGTGAACGTTATCGGATTCAAGCCGAACTCACGATTGATGAGGTGCAATCCGTAACAACTGTACTGTCCACCAGAGAAGGGCACCAAAACATCCGGACTGCCATCTGTGGAGCGGTATTTCTTTGTCGTTTCTGCGAATCGTGCTCGTGAGCGCGCCTCGTCTTCATCGCGGAACTTCTTCTGCTAGCCGTGGCAGTAGTTACATACTCCCTGCGAATCAAACTGGATGAATGGAAAGGTCTCCGGCAAAACACAACGAGCACAACGTCGTAGCTCTGCAACGGTCGTTTCGCTGTAACGCAACAAAGACAGATCCGCTTCTCGCATAATGACTGAGAGCGGTGCAGCCTGTCGTGAAATCTCTAGGTCCTCTATGACAACTTCAGGTCGAGCACAACCCGGAGCGAGCCCTTTCTGGACAGGCCCATCTGCCAGGTTGAAAAAGCTCCCGCTACACCGATCAGCTGGGTCGAAGGAAACAGACAGTCCTTTACCGGGCGGGAGCTGCACCACTGGACCCCAGGCGTCACTGCTTCCTGCTCCTGCCAGAGCAGTGCTCAAGATGAAGCGTTCGGAGCCGAAAACCGCTACGACGTTATCACGAGAGCGCGCGAGAAAGAGGTCACCCGTGTTCGTAGCGAGCCCAACCGCAGGCATCGCCGCACAGGTCCAGGCGATCGAAGCCGCACCTTGAAGTTTGCCAAACACTGCCTGCATGGCGGCGACCATGTCACCGGTGATTGTCATCGCTTCGTCCAGCAGCGCAGCAATAACCTCGGTATCAACCTCCGCTCGCCTTTGCAGATGCTGGTTCGATTCCCATAGCTCATCGACGTTTACGATGATGCCGTTGTGAACGACGTTTGCCTGCCCATGTTGAACCGGCTGGTTGTTCTCCGGCCGCTCTGCGCGACCGTTGGTCACAAGACGGGAGTGAGCCAACGCGACCAGGGATTTTTGCGGGCGAACATCCGATTGCTGATAGACACGATTGAGAACCGTCGAAAACGTCTTCCGATATTCACTCGAGCGCAACAGTAAGGTGGCAGCTACATCCCCCTTCATTCTCCAGGCGAGTTGTTCTTCCGGAAGCAACAAGTGCAGGGCCGGCAGATTCCTTCCCCCGACTTTCAGAAAGAACGTACAAACGTTCGAACAGCGCTTCGTATTGCGCCCTGCCCAATTCGGCATCTTTTTCCACTGCAATAACGAATATGCCACACATCGAAAACGGTCCCTCTTCAGTTCTGGAAGTTCACTACATACGGATATTGGATAACCAGCAGCGTAGTCGCCGCAGTTATCTCGACGACGATCTCAATCACACGCGAAGCTTCCCTCTTAACAACCCCAGATACTTCACCTGCAGCGCAACACGCTCACTTCGCTGCATCAGTAACTGCTCTAAGGCTCGAAGGTGCTAACCTCTGACGGACGCCGGTACATCCTGGATTAGATGCTCAGCGCGCGCGCGCCCCTGCGGCTGGACCGCTCCTCGAAAATTCGCGTCGTACCAGCGGTGGATTGAGATGCTTGTTCGCCTCGTAGTCGAACCACATCGCAAAACCAAAGGAGTTAAACGACAGCGAGAAACAGAACAACCAGCTCAACAGAGTAACTTCAGCCACGCCGCCCGTGCCGAACCAGAGAATCTCGAATCTGACCATCAGCAGGGCGCTCAAAAAGAACGTCACGAATCCAAACGCAAAGAAAAAAACGAGGGGATGGAAATCCCTGATGATGTACTTTTCCTTCAAACGCCAGAAAAAGAGCTTGATCTGCAACGTGCCGATCGTGAATACGACCTTCCTGATCTTGATACCTGACTTCTCACCAACGTCACACACCGGCTCGATGGAAACATCGATAACGCGCATTCCAGCGACGTAAAGCTTTTCGAGAAGATCATTGGGTTGACCGTAATGCTTGTACATCTGATCCCAGTCAATCGCCATCAGCGCTGTGCGATTGATCGCGGTGTAGCCTGTTTGAGAACCAGCGACTCGCCAATAGCCTGAAGCAATCTTGGTGAGCAGGGACATCATCGAATTGTCAAGAAAACGGATTCGCGGGATCTTCCAGAAGGCAGCACCTGTAACAAGCCGATTCCCTTTGGTGTAATCAGCCGCATCCTCAACCACAGGATCAAGTATCGCCGGAAGATCTGCAGGATTCTTTTGCCCGTCCCCGGCCATTACAACGGCGAGATTGTAGCCTAGATCGCGAGCCCACTTGTAACCCGTGGCAATCGCACCGCCGACGACCTGGTTCACTGCATGTTCGATCAAGTCCACGCGACCACTTCGGTACGCGGCAGACTCCCTGACTTCCTCGGAAGTTCGGTCTCAGCTGCAATCATTGACGATGATGATCTTGTCAACAAATTCCTGCATGGGATCGATCACAAGTCGCGCAACCTACCCCTCCTCGTTAAACGCAGGTACAACGATCACGACCGATTTTTCTTTATTCATGGGTATTGGATTCTGTTTGTGAACAAACATCGTTCATGGCGGTGAATTCTCCATTGCATGGAGCTGAGGGTCCAGCCGATTTCGGATTCCTCACCTGTATCAGGCCACGAAGGAGAAGTGCTTTCGATCCATCGTTGTTTTTGTCAGTCATGGTTCATCGACCATTGCCGACCTATCCCGATTCCCCTAGGGTGGCGCACCTGATGATTCCTGATTGGAATTTTTCGTCGCATGGCACCTCTTCCGTCGAACTCATGGCGAGCATCGTGGCAGATTCGGAGATGAAGAAGCTCGTCGAAGCCGCCGTGTTTGAGACGGGAACTTGGCTTGAGGAAGCCGACTACGCTGGACAGGATCCTTACCAGATTGCCGCGAAGGCCAATGCCACAGCGCAGTTTGCGCCGCTGCGGCCACTTCTCGATCTGATTAAACCCGTCGTGAAGTGGTTACACCCACATCTCCCATCTGCCATCTTCCGCAACATGCCAGCGGTCGTCATTCCGCAAGCCCTCGCTTACGCGTTGAGTGCTGAGGCATTGGCTCCAGAAAGTGCAGATCGAGTCCGACGCATCGAAAGAATCGTTCAATTGTTGGAAGTCAACAAGAGCCCATACACCAAGGCCCCAGCTTGGGGGCTACCCTTCACCTGGCGAGATGGCAAGGTCTACCCTCCTCACTGGCCTGTTGCCTTCAGCAGCGCCGTGGTCGGCAACGCATTGATCGACGCACGGGAATTGCTTCCTGTTGGCCTCATTGAACAATGGGTGCGTGGGCTAACAGATTTTCTAGTCGATGAGTGCGGCGTCCTGAAGACTTCCTCGGGCCTGTGTTTTCGATTCGTGAAAGACTCGGACTCACCCATCATCAACGGCAACGCACTCGTCGCCGCCTTTCTCGCGCGAGCAGGGGCGCTCCTCAAAGATAACAACGCAACGACCCTCGCGCGCGAAGCGATGGCCTTTGTCGTAAACACTCAAAACAGCGACGGTTCATGGTTTTACACGGCACCTCACCAGGGCAATCCTGCTGATCGAATCATCGACAATCGCCATAGCCTCTACATACTCGACGGGCTGGCTCTATTTTCAAAAGCTGATCCGCGTTCCGGCTTGCCGATCGGGACTGCCCTGGCTGGAGGATGGGACTACTACGCGCATGAACTACTCACCGATGGTGTAACGAAGTGGAGTCCCACCACAACGTATCCGATCGACGGACACGATATGGCGCAGGCGATCATAACGACCTCTCTTCTCGGCAAGTCATGCGAACGTGATGAGTTAATGCGGGTGGTCCTGGAAAAATTCTATGCAGGACATGGAAAGTTCAATTTCAAGCTGCTCGAGTCAGGCGACGTAAACGAGGCGGTGTTTATCAGGTGGACACAGGCGCCCTTCTACAAGGCACTGCGGATGTATCTGCACGACGGAGTCTGAACAAGGCACGACACGCACCGGCCTCTGCTCTGTGTGACGGACAGCGCCGCCCTCGTTGGGGATCAAGTCGTGACGGCCGTTCTTTTCAATGGGTCGCCCTACGACGAACGTAAATGGCAAACGTTGCATCCGCTTCGTCAACCCGTAAAAAGCCGGGACCACTCAGGCACTTGAGCAAGGTTGAGTCTTTCCAGAGGTTTCCCAAGGATGATTGGCCGAGGACAACACCCCCAACGCGCAGCGTCGACAGGCTCTGCGAAAACTCGCCGCAGCTAGTTGCCTGAAAGAGCCGATGCGTTGGATGGGTATAGAGCAACAACTCCTGATTCCCCAGGTACCAGTTCCATCGGGCATCCTCGAGGAGAAGACGCTCCCTGGTTCCGAGTTGTTCCTGCGCCTTAACCACATTGGTTAACAACTCTGCAGGATATTCTCGCCCCCAGGTGTTCCGGTACCAGACGCTATCGAGAACTGTACCGGCACCAAGACTAAAGAGCACACTCACCAAGACCGGGACAACCCATCCCCGCTTTCCATATCTCTCTACCAGCCACCAACCGAGAGCAACCACTGAAAAAGCGAGAAAAACTGCATTCACCGCATTCCAGTGCAAAACATATCTCTTGTTCGTAATAAACCAGTCAGAGACTCGATATCCGAACCAGTCGATCAATCCCGTGAACTGAACGAACATCGAGAGGTTAACAAGCGCAAGAAAAAGAAGCGTACGCCAACGCGAGTCAGAAGATCTAAGCAGGGCAACCATCGTGACGCTTACAGCAAGTCCCAGACCAACGACTCCAACTCCAATCCCGTCACGCATCACCAACTCCTGGACTCGGTCGAAGATCTCGAGCGTTTCGGGAAGTCCCACGTTCCATAGTTGTTGCAGCCGCGCTTCATACTCCGTCCCGCGAAGTGCATCGTCAGCGAGCGCACCACCGGTGAAGGAGCCGGTCGCCGTCAATGTCTTGAAATGGTGCAACCCGCCGGCAAGCAAACCCGACAACATCGCGGCTGCGCCAAGAGCCACGTCGGCGACCCTCCCGTGACCGAGCAGGTACCACAGCCCCCACGCGCTCCCCAGTGCCACCACGATGAAGCCACCGAGCGTATGGCCGATGAGCGCTAGCGCACTCAATCCTGCGACCGTTGCCAGGTGGCTTCGCGGCAAGATTCCCCCGGGACGTATTCTCACAAGGACGGCGATGAGCAGGAGCACCGGAAGAATCCGATAGGCATCTCGGCTGAAGCTGTTCACCACATAGTCAAACTGAGGTACGAGCAGCAGGAACGAGACAGCCAGAGGCCAGCCGATTGATGCGTGCAATGAAAGCATCAACACCGCCAGTCCACTGATCATCAGAACGAAGCAGATCTGAATCGCTGCTCCCGCAGCGTGATCAAGCGACGGATCACCTGCATCGATTGGTGAGAACTGCAAGGCATATGCCAGATAGGCGGGCCAGGCAGGGTGGTGAAGATCACCGCGTAATGTCCCTTCATCATCGCCTTCATGCCCAATCAACGATGAAGCATCACCCGACAGGGTGAGGGGTAAGGCTTGCCGCATGTATTGCAAGGCATCGAAGGCCACAATTGGAGCGCGTGTATCGGCAACGATGTGCTGCACCAATCCACTCAGCGGATAGAGTAGCGGCAACAAGCAGAACAGGAACAACCACCGATAGGTGTTCCTGGTTGCATCGCGTTCAGCGCAACCATCTAAGCCTGTCTGATTCTCGCCGACGCTTCGCAGCAATGAACCTAACCATCGCCATCTGCTGACCAAAAAGGCGCTGCTCAGCAGCAGCGGGAACCCGATGTGAAACCACTTGTGCGTTCCCGGCCAAAGCCAGGAAGAGAGAAGAAAGGAGAGCCCGAGGAAGAACGGGGTGAGGCAAAGGCCGAACAGGAACCTTCCGGCCGCCGATAGTGGAACTGCGCTCGGGGTGGCCAAAACCAACGCCCCCAGATTTATGCCGCAGAAAACTGCCGCGATCATGAACAAGGTAGTGGCTTCGCTCATGTTGCCTCAGCCATCAGGCGCCTTGAGATGTCGACGATTCCGACTGCAGCTTCAGACTCTCAAGGTGGCGGATGCCGAGCACATTCAGTGAAACAGCGCTCAATACCAGTGGAATAAAGCTCCGCAATATCCGCTGCAAAACGGCGGCAACGGTCGCAGTCTCAATGGAGGGCCCCAGCTGCGATAACAAAGCGATGAAAGAGATATCGCGAGTACCAATTCCCATGGGGATGAAAGACAACGTACCCGCCAAGTACGAAAGAACGATCACATAAAGCAGATACATGGGATTGACGCTGAAACCCAACTCACTCAACAGCAGGTAGAGCGACAACGCATCAATACCGTAGTTGATCGAGAAACAGGCTGCTGCAGCGCAGAGATTTCCCGGTCTTACAGAACGAACGCCTTGCTCGAGTTCCCGTACGGCGTTCTTCAATCCTTCCGTAGAGAAGCGCCAGATACGATCCGGCAGATGAGCTCCGTAGGAAGGAAAAACATACAGAGCTAAGCCTCCTGCGGCACACCCAGCCAGAGCGAGAATCGAAGGAATCCACGCCATTTCCCCCCAGATTTCACTCACCGGAAGTGCAACGATGAGGCCCATCATCGCAATCCACAATAAGGCTTCGATGCCGACGGCCCCCGCCCCCACTCCAAGAGGCACATGGAGCAGTCGATTCAACAGGTAGACGCGAAGCGGAACGCTGAGCTGGAGGTTTCCAAGATAGCTGGCTGCGGCAGCACCCGTTATGACGTGGTAGGTTCGCAGATAACCCGTGTCCGCCCCCATTCCCCACAAGATCATGCAAACGCCAAGTCCGTGGTTCAGCATGAACAAGACCGTCAGCACGACAAGGGTGACAACAATCCAGGGTGAAATCTGCAGCAACTGCGAGAGATCGATTTCCATGACGACCCACACAGCAGCCAGGGTGACGGCCAGCATGGAAACGGGAATGAACCGTCGATTCATTTGGATGTTTTAATCCCAAGTTGACTGGCGATGTAACGAAGGTGTCCGAAGTGGACAGTATGTCTCGCCCATCCCAACCATCTGCGCGCATCCTCATTGAGGTAGAAACGCAATTCAGGGAGCGGATCCGGCTCTGTCGCAGTACTCGTGGATAGACCCGCCCGTTCAGTCGCAGCGGATAAACTCTCAATTGAGGATCCGGGGATTGTGTTCACGAATTGCAACAGCTGCTTCAGTTTCCCGACGTTATCGAGATTAGGTCGGAAGTTACGTCTGGTGTCGAGAAACGTATAGCTGTGCATGAAGACGACGATCGGATTCACCCCTGCCTGGTGCAGCGCCATGATCTGTTCTTGCAGCTCTGGTCCATCGAGCCAGTCGAGGTCGATTTTTTGAACCATTGAGAAGGGCGTTATCTCGAAACCGGACACACGAAAACCGAAGTGGTTTTTAGTGACGGATACCGGCAACTCAAGAACGCCATTCGTCAAGGTCGCCCTGTTGCGGACCGGAAGAAACTGATTCAACTCACACCCTGCATAACCGTGCAGCAGGCTTGAGTCGAGTGTGATTCCGTTTTCGCGAAGGGCTTGCAGGGTGCCGGCATTCGCGCCGTATCCGCCAGCCCGATGTACCCTGGGCTCAACCCCGCTCCATTGCCGAATCAACGCCACACCCTCGGCAACAAAGGCACGTTGTGCTGCCAGGTCGTACGTCGACATCACCTGCTGCATTCCATAGCCGCGTCGTCCTTTCGGAAAAGACGGATGTGTATGGAGCCCGACCTCATGGCCACGTTCGGCGATGACTGCACATGCTCGAGCGAGGATACGAACATCAAGCGTCTCGCGATTAAACACATCCACAAAGAACGTGCCCTTCGCGGAACAGGATTCGAGCAGGTCCATAATTCGACCGATTCCGTATTCCGCGTTGTCCATCGCGGCAAAGACGGTATCGAACCCAGGAGGTCTCGGAAGGAAAAAATCCTCAACATCAACCGTGACGCAGATTGAGGGCGCTTCGACTGTCATCGCTTGCGTGCGATCAACAAATGAAATCGCGCGAATCTCCCTGTTATTGGATGTCGGGATAACTTCACATCGAGAGGGCGGAGAAGACCGTATGTCCAAGCCGCCGCCGGATGGAGTGCGGGCCAGAAATTGAACGGATACTCAGGCAGAAAGTCGGGAACAACCCGCATCCCTTCGCAAGACAAGACTTCGAGCCGAGGCGGAACTGCTTCAAGGAGCTGCTCACGACTATAGATTCGGCGAATCATTCCGGATCTGTTCCCACGTAGCCAACGATAGAGGTAGTACGGTCCGAAGTAGATTCCTCGGACAAATCGTGCAGCTTCCGCGCTGTTGATGACGGTGGCGATCAACACCCCTCCAGGCACCAACACCCTCGCCGCTTCAGCGATCGCCTGCCGCAGATCCGGGACGTTATTGAGTGTCGTCATCGCTGTCACGACGTGAAACGAGTTTTCGCGAAACGGCAACTTCCCGGCATCCGCGACACAATAAAAAAGTGAGGCGCTGTCTGCGGCATAACGCGCTTGTTGGACCATCGCGGGCGAAAAGTCTGCACCAACTACAAGTCCTTTCACTACATTAGCCAGGTGGCGCGTCGTGCGACCTTCACCGCAGCCCACATCGAGCGTCCGACCCGTTGATGGCAGGAAAGGACTGATAAACTCTTGCTCGAGTTCTGAACTGTAGCGAAGCAATGGACGCGAATGGATCTCGCGGTAGCGGCGAGCTTCTGCCTCGTAAAAACCCTGGGTCTCACTATCCATCGCAGAGTTTCATCGCGGCTTGGGTTCTGGCGGGACTTGGAGTTTGCCGCGCCTGATTTCCAACGACTCGATCAGATCGACCGTCCATCGCGCGAAATTCCCCTTATCCTGGAGAAGACGTTCACGACGGTCTCGCCAGATCGAACGAAGATCCGGCTGTTGAATCCAGACCGCGATTGTCTCAAGCATGTGATCAAAACTGTCGGGATGAAAGCTCGACGTCAGCTCGTACCGATCTTCCAGTTCGTTGATGATCGAGCAACGATCATGAAAGGTGTTGCATCGAACTGAAGGAATGCCAAGCACAGCGGCCTCCACCGTCATGGTTTGACTGTCGCCCACAAAAAGTGAGGCAAAACTCATGGCGTGGTGCATTTCGCTGGCGGGTACGGGAAACCTGAAACGCTCGAATTCTTCAGGCATCGGGCCTTCATTGGATATGAATACCCTGCCGTGTTTCTCGAGCAAGTCGACCAGCCTCCGCCGCGCTTCCATGCTGAGGCCACGATGATTGATGTCATGGTGAGCCTGCAGGGCAACAAACCGAACGATGAAGTATCGCTCCCCCGGACTCACGCCCATTCGATGCAACACGTTGGCATCGGGGATGAAGTGATCCGGGTGCAAATACGCAAGTTCGTGCAGGCTCTGATGGCAAACGTACTTTTTCGTCTTCTCATCACGCAGGCATGCAGGTGTCACGATTCCATCAGCGAAAGGGTATGCGAGCCATGCCCATGCTTGGAGATAGTCCTTGTCGTCTTCATTGAAAACGAGCGTAGGTTTTCCTGTGAGCAAGCCGGCGTGGGTGATACAGACGGATGTTCCGATCATAAGGTCCACACCGTGCCGGACGGCTGAACGCAGCACCTTCCAGTCGTGCTCAAGCAGCTCCCATATCAGGCCAACGAAGGACGTTCGAACTGTAGAAGCAATCTCGTACTCGAATCCAAAATGGGTCAGAAGTTCACCGACAAGCGCTCGATCACGAACGGTGATAATCACCGTGTGTCCTCGTCTACGCAAAGCGTCCATCGCGTTTCTGAACAAGTGCACGTGGCCAGGGTGTCCAATGTCGACCAGGATTTTCACCGCGTGGTCACACCATACAGTCGAGGGATTCGAGAGATCTGACCAAGCACTTCAAGAGGATCAAGGTCGAGCACCCTGCAATACCAATGAATGGATTCAAACCGGGGATGATTGTCCATTTCGACGTATTCAAGCGCTGTGCTTCGGGTCAGATCCCCTTCCATGACCTGGTTATGGCGAAGCGAGTCGTTTTCGGTGAATCCCGCTACAGTCAGAAAAATGTAGTTGTAAAAAGCGGCGGTGCCATCTCCTATGCGCCAGGTTGATCGTGTATCCGTTGCCAGCTCCCACTGGAATTCTCTCTTCAGCGTTGCGTCAATCTCATCTTCGTCCCAGCGAATAAAATCAAAGATGCGCAGGTAATCATGTGGGATCGTGTAATAACTCAGGTAGGCACCCGCAGTATCGATCAACGATGCGTTCACATACGCCGGGTTTTTCAGAAACTCGCGAGCGTAGAAACTCAACATCGTAAATTGACTGGATACGGGAGGGCGATTGGAGAAGGCAGGAGGAACACCACAGAAACCCGCCTTGAAGTGAGTTTTTTCGAGCGGGTTCGCCGCCAATATGATCGCGGCTGCACCGACTTCCTTTTGCAGGCGATTGGCGTGATAGAAGTACTGTTTGTCTCCCGCCATAAACAGCGGAATGGTGCCGAGGTGCGGTCGCTTCAGCCACGCCAGAACGTTGCTTCGAATGTTGCGACGCTTTGCTGCGATGTCTGCGGACACGACGATGTGTTCAATGCCGAGCTTTCCACACAAGCGCGCCTGATTTCGTCGGGCCAGGTCGGTGATCATTCCCCAGTCATAGGTGAAGGCGACGACATCGAGCCCGAGTTCGCGTTTGAGATAATAAAGCGCGTAGCTGCTGTCCCTGCCACCACTGAATGCCACAAGGAATTTCGAGTTCGAACCTTGCTTAAGCGAGGCCAGCTTCGATTCAAGTACGGCTTTGCCAGGAACCGGCTGTTGCCGATACTCGCGTGTGTAATTGGAGACCCCTGACTTATCGAACGAAATAAATGGCATGGTCTCAGGGAGAACACCACTCGAACATCGCTTCAGTTCACGAATGCTTCTCCAATCGACGTCGAACTTCTTCCAGAGAGAGGAGTCGATGATGTTGAAAGGCTCTACGACGCCAGCGTTGCCTGGTGCTCCGGTCTTCGCAACAACGTGAACCCTTCGAACGGGTGACGAACCACTGACCGCCACATCAGCTGCAACTGTCGCCTGGGGTTCGTGACGGTCTGCATCTGATTGATCAAAGTGGTGAACAAGGTACTGACCGGCGGGAATCTGCCGAATGATCATCCCGGACTGGCTCTGACCGACGCAACGTTCGAGAAACGTCCGTTCGGAAGCGAACGCACAAATTTCGTCCCGAGATTCGGCGACGTACAAAGAGCCATTGTTCGTCGCCAGCAGCAGGTAGTTTCGATCTACAAACAACGCCGCGAAGGACGCCGTACCTTCAATCTCGCTGTAGAGCCTTCGCACGACCTCTGCAATGTCGTCGATTTGTGTCAGAAGATGGCTTAACAGCGCCGGTAGTATCTCGGTGTCGACTTCGGACTGCCGATCAAGAAAGGAATACCGCGACCACAAAGCATCGACGTTTGTGATGATGCCGTTGTGGATCACCGCAATTCCGTCTCGAAAAACAGGCTGATTGTTGGCGGCACACGCTTCGGATCCGTTGGTTACGAGTCTCGAATGGCCAACAACGGCCTGGATAGAGGTGTCGCCATTCCGAATGTCACGCCAAAGATCACGGTATGCCGGCTCTTTCAACATCCGGGTCGCTCTTACGGCTGTCTTGTAGATTCGAAGATCTGTCGACGTTTCTACCGCGACACCGGCGGCTTCCTTCCCTCTGGATTCTGCAGCGACAAGCAGCCGGTCGATCAATTTCTGAACGGAAGAGGCTGAAGACGACGGTTTGAGCCCATAGACGCCAACTATTCCACACATGCGCAGGCCTCAAACAGGGATCGACGTAGTCGGCAACGCTCCAGCAACCTGAGCCCTAGATCGCTAGTCCCCATTGCAACAAAATCCGGTATCCACTCTCGAAACGTCACCGCTCAGGTCATCGCAGCTCAATCGGCGCACATCATAGAGGAAGGGCAATCCCAACGTCTCTGTGCGAGGGCAATTCGATTGGACATCAGCATTGACGCAGTCCTTGATCATCGCGCATAGCGACGAATTGCAGCTAGAAAAAAAGCCTGACCCCAAGCAGTTTTCTGACCAGCACTACACCGAGAAAACCGGTAACTATTGTTGAGGCGCCCATCGCCATCGCTGCGCCGCTGATACCGTAGATGGGTATCAACAGGACACAAAGAACAACAGACACCAGCAACGCAACCACCATTTGAACGGATTGCCACAGGGGTAACCCGGCGAGGGACAGGACCAGGCTGTAACACAACGATGCTCCGCAAAGGGGTAGTGCCAACATCAACCATCCGAGGGGATACAACGCCTCGTCAAATCCGCTGCCGGGAAACAGCCAAGGCGCGATCATCGGGAAGAGCCACCAGATCGCTGCGCCAGCGACCGCCAATACCGGCGTGAGCACCAACATCACCAAACGGCTGAACCGCAATATTTCATCCCTTCGATCTGCAGCGAGATCTCTGCCAAGTCTCGGGTTGATGTTGTTCCTGAGAACCATGACCGCCTGAATTGCCGCTTCAAAGATCAATGCGGCAATCGAGTAGATGCCGGCAGCCTTGTCGTTCATGAGCGCGCCGATCACGAGCACGTCGACCCGCGTGTTCAGCTCCGAAACGAGACCAGCTGGCATTACTTTTGTACCGAATCGCACGTGCTTCACTGTTTCCGTACCTATCTGGTCGCGATCAACTCGTCCTCGAGTCTGGCGGAGCACGTATGTGAACAGGAAGACAAGGAGGACCCACTCGGCCAGCGAAAGGGATAAGGCGAGCCAAGACCCCGGCATCTGCAACTTAAAAAGAACGGCAACAACGGTCATGATCAGGATGAACCTGAGCGACTGATAGATCGCAAACGCTCGCATGTGCTGGATTCCGTTTAACACAGCAAGCAGATACTTGTTGACGGCAAAGGCCACCAGACCGGGAGCGGCCAAGCCCCAGGCGTGGGCGAGCCCTGGGACCTCCGGAAAAAACGAGGTAATCAGGGTATTGCTCACAATCGCTATGCCCGTCACGCACAGCGCCGCCAGCACACAGACCCAAAGTCCGCTGTACACGACCACAGCGAGCTTGTCGGGCTGATCTGCCAATACCGTAGCCCGGTTCAGAATCGAAAGATGCAACCCGAAGACTGCGAACTGGGAAAAAAAGATATACAGCGCGAACGCAATGTTGAATGTCCCGAGCGCTGCCGGTCCAAAGAAACGGCCGATGACAATGTTCAGGGCCACACCTGCCGCCGCAAGAAAGACCAGTGAACCGAGATTCCATACGATTCCTGCCTGCAGAGATGTCCCTTTTGTGGATGTGTTTGTTTCGATCGCAACAGGTGGGCGTGTTTCTGTCACAGCGAACCAGATTCCTGAACACTCTTTGAGGCCGTGCTCCCGGTCGGTAACTCACTACGCATAACTCGCAGCACAGCGCCCGCAACAGGCCGAGGAAGCAGCAGAAACATCCATCCGAAGATTTCGTGGTTCAACCTCTGCCAGTAGGTAACAAGATTCCACGACGCCACGGTCGGCAAGAACCGGACCTCGCAAGTGGTAGTTTGACGACGGACAATCCAGGCAATTCGCGCCAGATGAAGGTGATCGCTCACCATTTCCAATCTGCAGGTTGACTGCTTACCCAGGAAACGGAGGGCGTTCTCAACGTTCGACCAGGAGTCGTTGGAGGTATCGTCATGAGCAACGTACATTGCCGGAACGCCCATGGCCGTAGCTTCAAGCTGCATCAAAGCGGATCCTGTTGTTCGCGTTCGAGGTCGAAAACCGCCGACCATGTAAATGCCCTTCAAGTCCCCGGAGCGGAATCGTTCGACTGCTTTGCTGACACGCGCATGTCGCATCGTTTCGTCTTCGGTGTAGAAGACGACTGCCCAGGCCTGAGCGAGTACGGCAGTCTCTTTTGGCAGTACCTGTCTGAAATCCTCAGCAATCCACCAAACCAACGCCAAACCACAGAAATAGGTTGTCAGCGCAGCGATTCCCGCCTTTGTTAGCATCCGCAGAATTGCGAAGCGTGCATGCCATTGAATCATTGGGACAGTATGTCTTGAGACACTGCATACTCCCCTGCTTCGCCTGCACCGACCCGCATCGTCAGCGATGCAATACCGACCTCTCCTCGCCGTGAGCTGTCAGGGCTGGCCATGTACCTCTCCGGGATCTCAACTCTTGAAAACCGCGATTCCACAACAAGTCGCGCAGCAGCAGGCAGACAGGGGACGCGAATGGACCACTGCTGCACATCTCTTTCTCCGTCCATAAGGAAGACCGGCTGCAGGTTTTCGCGAAAAAACGTCCGCTGAGTTGGGCTGTTAGCAAGACTCATGGTATCAACCGAAAGTGTGTAATTCTCTGGAGCAGCTCTGGCTTCCCGCTTACACAACACAACAACGCTCGGTGCCAACTCCCCGCGTCCTCGCAGCTCTGCATCCACGTGAAGCGCAAGATTGCCAGCTTCGAGTAACCGAATTGACTCGTCGAGCGTCGCGGAATTCGTTTCGCTCGTTGAGGCAAATTCCTGAGCGGGAGGTGAAATCTGGAGCGGCGCAGTTGAGGCGCGCACTACGGTGAATCGTCCCGATCTGAGCATCTCTGCAGACGAATCCGTTTCGTTCACACGGATCGCAACCGAGCGCAGTCCATTCGCCGTTGCTATGCGCCAACCCGCTTTGGTGATCAGATCAAGCTCCTGAGAGAGCGTTGGCTCGGACCCCAGACGTACTGCACTCGCTGACCATTCATGAATCCGGAGAGAACGACCATCACGAAGCCTGAAGACGATGCGAGCGGCACGATCCCGCTCAGAACTCCCAATGGACGGAATCGGCAGGAGCCAACCGCCTACTTTGGTTGCCCGTTCATCTAGCGTGCCTGTCCAGACAGACTCTCTTACGACATGCCGTTTCCCCATACTCCCCATCTCGCCAGCCACTGGAAACAGCTGCTGGTCAGTGAGGTCTGCCCCAAGCACGTCGTTGTAGGTGTATTCGATTGCAACTTCCGCGAGCCCTTGCCCCGACAACGTTGCTTCCAGGAGGACATAACCTGATTGAGGGAAGCGAAAATCCACCGCATTGGCAGTATCGGGGTCGATACCTGTCTTCACTGGTCGAAACAAGACTGCATCCCACCGGTTCAGCCGCTTCACGACTCCAGGTTCTCTTACAAACTCAACGAATCCGTTGGTCTGATCGACCTCTATTCTCGCGCGCGACCCATCAACCTCTCCGGACCCTTCTTCTGTGGTCGCGATCGCTTTCAGAATATCCTGCCCTGATTGTTGGAGGACACGTACACCAGCAGACTCAATGTGCGAGCGGAGCTGATACAGCGTCCAACCACCAACCTTGCGGGCAGGAAGGACAAACGATGGGTCACGCAGCAGCGCGGAGAAGGCGCTATTCTGAATCTCTGCAATCGGGTACTCGGGAACGGTGATCCATCCGAATCCAGATTCCCGAAGATCGCGCCAGAGTGAAACCGTTTCTTTGTGCTGAAAGAGGTGCACCAGATCGCGGTCAATATAGAACCTAAAGTTCGCCACTTTGTAGAACCCGAAGCTGGCTTGACGGAAGACAAGCACCCGCTCGTTTGCCGGCACGATCCGTCTGGTTTCGGACTCGAGGATTGCTTCGGGAAGGGAGCTACCTTCCCACTTGAGCAACTCGCTTTCACCCAGGCGGTTCCAGGAGATCCCCACGCCACCGTGACCCACGTACAGAGCAACCACGGAGTAAGACACTCGAACAGCCAGATAGACCTGGTGCATCGCAGCGGCCAATAGCGACACCAACAGCATGAAGGTGAACAACCGAATATGCAGCGATGTCTTGATTGGGCCAGTCGCTGGGCTCGGGTCGCCGGCCGCAGTCAGCTGGGCTGTGAGCGTCCGTGGAAGCCATCGTCCAACCCATCGAAAGGGCGCTCGAAGTGTCCAATCCATCGGTCGTTCGCCTGTTTGTCCTGCGAAGCTCATGCGTCCTGCCATGGCCAGCAACAACACAACGCACAACGGCATAATCGTCAGAAGATACCGTGCGTTTTTTACCGCCAGCTCACTTCCGGCCAGCACCGATGCCACCATCAACAAAACAAAGCTGGAAACGAAAAGCGCGATGTGAAGAAGCGGCAGGTCCTGACGTGCCCGCCACAATTGGATTGCTCTGCCCTGCAGCTGGCGCCCAAGTAGCGCCCACAGAAGCAGCCCAGCCAGCAGTATCCCGAGGAATCCGAACTCTTGCGTTCGACTCACAGGCATCAACACGCCGTGCCAGAATCGATCCGGCAGTGTCTCCAATCCCCGAGTAGTTTGCAGAAACTCAACAATCCGGAGTTCAGGCAATTGCCACACCGGTACATTGTCCTGAATAGGATTGCCAAAAATGAAAACGTTGCGGATGTAATGTGGCAGGCCAATTGATGCGGCCACTACACCAGCAAGCAGCGCAAAGCGAACAAACGCTTGTCCGCCGCGCTGCCATACAAAGACGATCACCGCAGCCGAGAGTATTGGTGCAAGAAAGCCAATGGAGTGAGTGCACAGCGCTGCCGCCAACCCCAATCCTGCGAGGGAGACCATCCTGGTGGTGCCCTGAGTAAGCGCCCACGAAACTGCCAATGTGCCTACCGTGAAGGCGGCGATCCGCATGCCATCGATATGCGAACTTTGAACCAGTTGAAAGAAGAGCGGGATGGTGAACAAGAGGAATGGCGCAACGATCGCGCGCCATGTGAACCGACGTTCCAGCAGGTATACCTGCACGGCACACAGGACAGCCAGCGCAACACCAAACCACAATGCAATGAACTTTGCCGCACCTGCGACCTCGCTACCATCCTGCAGCATGTAGGCCAGAGCAATCAGCACTCCATAGGTTGGTGGGTGGGTCCATGGAGAGACAAATCCGCCCGTCAGTTCTGCGTCAAGGAATGGATAAACTGACGTATCCCGAAGGTCGAAGATCGCTCTCCCAAGCTGCATGTATTCCAGCGGATCGTTGCCTTGTACTGGCAAAAGCAGAAGTTGGGGAAGTAAAAGGAGCGGGCCGAACAGCGAGGCCAACAAGAACAACGCACAAAGGAAAAGAGTCACCGGTTTACCGGGCATCTCCTTCGCAGCTGAAAGCGCACGTGAAAGACGGCTCAAGAATGAGCGGTAACGCGCAACTATCGGGAGCAGGGGTAACAACCAAACGACCAAGAGCCAGAAATCCGTGCTACGTCCAGGAAGCGCCCACATTCCTGCCCATAGGAACACCCCCAACATCACAGGGCCGATGATGAGCGCAGCGACGCCGACGGCGCTGTCCTCACGAAGATCCTGCTTCGTGCTAGGTAAGAGCATGAACAACGCAAGGCTCCAGATGGCAAATAGGCCATAGAGCTCGACCACGGCAAACGCCTGCTGCACGTAACTGATCAACGAACCGCCCCCAACAGAAGAACTTCAACCCAGGATCACGACGAGAAACACAAAAGCCAGCATTAGGTCACTTCAGCGCCTCCAGGCTTCTCCATGACCAGACACGCTCACAACAAACCTGATCGATACACGCGCGTGTAACCAGTGAGGCGTCGGGTACGTCAGGGCGCCCAACGCGCGAAGCCGGACATCAATCCCATCCCGTATCGGTGGCTCTTTTCCGGATGAAACTGTACGGCGAGGACATTGCCGAGACCAGCTGCGCATACAAATTCAAGTCCGTACTCACACACGCCGATTGCAAGGGAGCTCTCCGCAAGCTGCATAAAATAGGAGTGAACGAAGTAGAAGCGGGCGTCAGCGGGGACATCCGCGAAAGCCGCGTGGTCACGCAGCATACGAATGCGGTTCCAACCCATGTGAGGTACGCGCAAGGCTTTTCCGTCAGAAGCAACCTTGGGGAAACGCACCACTCGAGCAGGGAACCATCCGAGGCCTGACAACGTACCTTCCTCAGAGGATTCGCACATCAGTTGCATTCCCAGGCAGATTCCAAAACACGGCACGCTTCTCTTTACCACGGCGGCTTCAAGACTCTCCCGGATTCCCGGTTCATCGAGTATCCCCGCGTTCGAGTCAAAGCCTCCTACACCTGGAAGAATCAAGCGATCAGCCCGCCGAATAACTTCCGGATCGCGGGAAACTTCGCTTTCAACACCTACCCGACGTAGCATGTTAACAATCGAGCCAACGTTCGCGGTGCCGAGATTTACGATAACTACCATCCGATACCTGTTCTTAACCCGTTGAGATAGCGGCGACCTCAAACCGAACTCGTGCAGCTTCCGGTGATAGAGGATTCAGTTCGTTTGCAGGAGACTCTCAAGATCAGCGCGTTTCGGAAAGCTGATCAGCACCGCTCGACGCGCACCGTGAAAGACAAAGAAGCTACCCCCGGTCACCGCAGACACCCGGGCGCTTCGAACGACGTCCTCTATGTGCTCAAGTGCGCCTAGTCCACCACTCGCAGCCACCGGAACGCTGACAGCAGCGGTGACTCTGGCGAGCATGCGAGTGTCGTACCCTTCGCCAGTACCGTCCCGATCGATAGAGGTCATGACGATCTCCCCGGCTCCGAGCTCTGCCGCCTCAATGGCCCATTCGAGAGGATCCAGATTTGTGGACCGTGACCCGCAGTGTGACACCACTACAGGTTTTCCAAAAAGTGATCGTTTGTAGTCGATCCCCACAACAACACTGCTCGAGCCGAATACGGAGGCGAGCTCTCCAACGAGCGCTGGTCGTGTAATCGCTGCGGAATTGATCAAAATCTTCTCTGCGCCTGCCTGCAGGAGCGCTTTCGCCTGGTCGATGTTGGAAACACCGCCGCCAACCGTGAGAGGAATGAAACACTCCGCCGCAAACTGGCGGACAAACTCCGGGTCAATGGGCACACCACTTCTGCTTCCTTCGATATCGATGACGGCAATTTCATCAACTTCTTTATCGTTGAAAATTCGGACGGCGTTGATTGGATCACCGACATACTTGTGATCTTTAAATCGAATGCCCTTATAGAGCCCTCGCTTCCTTATAAGAAGCGTCGGAAATACACGTGCTGCGATCATGGCGGCCACAATATCGGGAAGGACAGGTCGCGCATAGCCACAAGAAGGTCTCAGAGCAGGACGATGCGATCCTCACCCACTTTGATCATGAGCCGTTCAAGCAACAACGACGATGCATAGTGCCGTCGAAACTCCGGCTCCTGCTCACGGTGCAGGACGAAAGAAATTCGATACTCAGTCCTCGTGCCTTTCGATCCGGACTCGCACACCGGCAGGGACAGCGTTCGTTCGTGATCCGCCGATGCCCCAAGGCGAGTCACTTCACTTCCGGCCGTCGACGACGCATCGGCCCCACCAACCAACGAAGACCATCGAGCTCCCGACGCTTCAATCGACGCGCCTTCCGCCGCGCAGCTTACCTGGAGCCGCACCCTTCCCTGTCCAGTACCACGCCAAACCACTTTCGCACTCGATGGCCGATCCGGGATCAGGAACCGCGGGGATCGAAGCAGTGCCGGATACGCGGACGAGTGCCGAACGTCGACCTGCTGCTTGCTACCGGATCGCATGGCAAGCCGGGTGTTGGGTGCGCTACCGTCGATTGACCAACCAGCGCCCATCGCACGTTGTCGTTCCACTTCGGAGTCTTCCTCGCGCTCCGAGCCGACGTCAGTGATGGTGCTTGATAACAAAGTGATTTCTCCGGGTGACTGCAGCGTAACGACGATTCGAACCACCACCGGGTCACATTCATCTCCGTTTTCAGTCAGCAGCGGATTCCAGAACTGCCCCCCGACTTTCCGCGGTTCACCACCCATCACGCCATGCCACAACTTGAACGTCACAGTCCGCTCAACATCCACCTTGGAGATAACCTGCACATCCATCTGAACCAGACCGCGGCCGACGAGCGTCAGGAACAATTCGTGACTTAGTGAACATGCAGATGCATTTGCTGGATCGGGTGATCGTCCATGACCCATCGCAACAAGATCAAACTCCGCCATGACGCCGGCTTGGGCGGGACGACCGGGTAAAGCAGATCGCGACCTTATCCGGAACCCACCCCGAGTCGGCGTAGAAAAATCGTTAGTCGAACTCTCAAGAGCGTCTACCCTCATCCAACGCAAATACTCAAGAGAACTTCCACCAGAAACTTCGGGTCCTCTTCGAGATTTCGCCCTCAATGAATACAGGCTGGCTCTACCGAAGCGGTCCGCTCTCTCGACATAACGGGCGGAATGGACAATCTGCTCCAGCGCACTGTTATACAAAGATGGATAGGGCTCTTCCGGAATGTAGACGTGTGTTATGCCGTGTTCCAGAAGAATCCTGAAAGCGGCATCAGGATCTTCCTCCTGAAAGAAACGCAACATTCGTGGATCTATATCAACCCGGTAACTCTGCGTGCCGTAAAACGCAAACTCTGCCTGGCGTAACGTCAGCACTCGAACCGGCCGATCTGAGGGCCAATCGAAGAGCGCAATCGCCTGCATGAGGCCCAAGGGTGAGTTCCCCAACTTTTCGTGATCGCCAAGTCGAAGGTTCTCGACGTCAAGCAGCTCGAACAACTGCAAGCGGGTGTATGCGTAATAGACCGCCAAACCCGCCGTTATGCCGAGACCAGCGGCAAGTATTCCGATCGAGACCACCTTCTTGAACGTACTTCTCACCAGCGACTTCTCGAACGCTGCGACCAGAGCACGAGAAACTGAGGACCAACAACACGGAACCCGAAGAGCACCACGAGTGGGAGCGTCGTCAGGAGATACCTGTAGTTCTTGATAAACGTATCCATACCCAATATCACGGAGAGCACGACAGCTGCCTCGAAGGCAACCACGCCAATCAGAAGCGTGCCATCCCGGTGGTACGTCAGTGTGGTTACGAACTCGATGATCCGTCCAACCCCCCTCTCTGCAAGACAAATGGACCAGACCTTCCAGCACCGCCAAAACAACGCAGCGACGAACAGCCAATACGCAAGCCCATATATCGTCAACTGGGTAAGCCCACCTAAGACTCCGACCCACCATCGATCGAGGCTGGAAGAAATCCCTCTGGTCTCGAGAAGAAACGCCTGCCAATGGAGTCGAGGAATCTCGTAAAGCGGCACAATGCCCACGTCGACTATCGGGCTGCCAAACAACTCCAAGTTGCCGATGACTCCGCCAACATTAGGAACAACACCAGCGATCACGATGAGCGCGCAGACAGAGGCTTTGGTCCGGAGCCTGCCGCGCACGACAAGCAGGGCCACGGCAGTGACCAACAAACAAACCAGCCAGCCAATGGAGTGCACGAAGATACCGCCAGCACATGCCATTCCGGCGATCATTGAACAGGCGTAACGACTGTGTTCCCTTTGCGTCTTGTCGAGTGCAACGAATGCGACCAACAGGCAAAAAAGACGAAGCTGATCGACGTGATTCTGCATCGTTGTAAATAGATATGCCGGTGTGCAAAGAACGACCAGACCACACCAGGCAGCGAGTGGTCGCCGCGCGCCGCCCATCACGTGTATCAAAACGAGTGCGGTGCACAAGGCAAACCACGGTGTAATCAACATCGCCGTTCCTGCAGTGTCGGCTTGTCCCTGTATCAGAAATGACCAGACGTACAAACCAACGAAGCCCATCGCGTGGGACCAAGGGCCGTAAAAACTCTCATCAGGGTTTTGACCTGCAAACGGGTACACGTGAGCAGACATCGCATGGTAGACGCGCTGGCCTGCGGCGGCGTACTCAAGTGCATCGTTTCCAGCCAGCGGAGTTGTTAAAGCGACCACCATTATCGCCCCCACTGCGACAAACAAACCTGCGGCACCAGTTGCTGCCAACGCGTCTCGTCTGCGCCACCCAAACAGATGGGGAAGTAGTATGCGAAAGACACAACCGATTGATTTTCTTGTTTCGCTTCGGCACAAACCCGCGACCGCCAGACATCCCAACTCGAGAATCACCATCACAACGCAGGTGCCCCGACCAATTCCAGGCGCGATACCAAGTGTCATCGTCAGCAGCCAACTCAGCATGATCGGACCAAGTCCCAAGGACAGAACGGCAGCGAACAGTACAAATCTCGCGGAAGCGCGCTCCGGTGTTGCCAGCTGCAGACCAGCGAAACAGCAGAACGCGGCATAGAGATAGCTGCCTAGAAAACTCAGAACAGAAAAGAGCGACATATTGGTCAGGTGGGTTGATTGGTCGAGACTTCACAGTACCGCAAGAAGGCGAGGGCAAGCACGAGACCTTGTTCGAATCGTCGCCAGGTTCCTTCCTCCCTCGCCTTCGCAACGCGGCAGAGAATGCCGCCTTAAAGCTCCGAATTGGAGCACAGTGATTCGTCAGCTATCGACGTGTGCTCAGGCTCCCGATGCTCAAGTTGCAGAATGTCCAGTAAACGCGCACTCGAGATAGGCATCACAAGTCAGGTGGGTTACCCCCTGGCCTGCGAATTGCGTGAACGAGGGTTTAATGTCCACGAGCTCTCCCGAGAAGCCGCGCGCATGGAAAGCGTCGAGATGCACGTCCGGAGCGGACGCGAACCTGATAGCGTCCCGCCGTTGAAACACGTTTTTGGTTTCGAGCCGAGGCGTTTTCTCTCACCAGGCAGAACAAGTCCCGAGAACATCCCCGAGGTCTCACTACAACAGCCGTAAGGTCAATCCGTTCGAGTAGAATGTCGAAGCAACGTCACAATCGTAAAATCTGAGTGAGACATCAGAAACCAAACCAATGAGGGAGACCCGCCTTGGCCAAAGAAGCCTGGATCATCGACACCGCGCGCACACCCAGGGGCATCGGCAAAGTAGGCCGCGGCGCGCTGGCCCACCTGCACCCACAACACCTTTCCGCCACCGTTCTGAACGCGCTGAAAGAACGCAACGGCATTACCACCTCCGAAGTAGACGACGTCATCTGGGGCTGCAGCGCCCAACGTGGCAAGCAGGGGTCCTGCATCGCACGCATGTCACTACTCGCTGCCGGCTGGGACACCCGTGCCAGCGGCGTAACCCTTGACCGTTTCTGCGGTTCCGGCATCACCTCCGTGAACATGGCAGCGGCCAGCATCATGTCCGGTATGGAAGATCTGGTGGTCGCAGGTGGTGTGGAGATGATGTCCTACACCGCAACGCTCGCCGCCCAAGGCGGTGGTGGTCTGCTCGATGCAGGCAACATGAAACTCCGGGAACTCCATCCGCAGCCCCATCAAGGAGTGTGTGCCGACGTCATCGCGACTCTCGAAGGCATCACCCGCGAAGACGTTGACAAGCTCGCCTACGAAAGCCAGCAACGAGCCAAGCGTGCAATGGAACGCGGTTACTTCAATCGCAGTGTGGTTCCCGTTTACAACGAGGACGGATCACTGGCACTCGACAAAGACGAGTTCCCGCGTCCGCAAACGACCCTTGAAGGTTTGGGTCAATTGCCCGCGGTGTTCGCGAACTTCATGCCGATGCCTGTTGATGAGTCCGGCGAGACGTTTGATGCGATCGTCCGTCGCACCTATCCGAACATCAACATCAATCACATCCACCATGCCGGAAACTCGTCTGGTGTCGTCGATGGTTCTGGCGGCGTGCTGCTCGCCTCACCAGAATACGCGAAGGCTCAAGGTTGGAAACCACGCGCACGCATCGTCGCCATGGCCAACGCCGCAGGCAGTCCTGAGCTCATGCTGAACGAGCCGGGTCCCGCGGCGAAGAAAGTGCTGGCAAAGGCAGGCATGTCGCTGAACGACATCGACCTCTTCGAAATCAACGAAGCGTTTGCGGTTGTGCCCTTTAAGTTCATGCGCGACCTCAACGTGGACCCCGCAAAGGTCAACGTCAACGGTGGTGCGATTGCACTCGGTCACCCCATCGCGGGTACCGGTTCGATCCTCATCGGCACGATTCTCGATGAACTCGAGCGACGCAACTTGTCGACCGGTCTTGTGACCATGTGCGCCGCTGGTGGAATGGCCCCGG
>SXGR01122765.1_pt1 | contig 60261 bp, 43 predicted proteins | sample 3174711 | NCBI WGS metagenome assembly SXGR01 (sample SAMN11356860, study PRJNA531348) | freshwater metagenome | isolation source: freshwater sample F1-60 | place: China: Fuxian Lake, Yuxi | collected 2017-12-25 | reverse complement strand
TCCTGATCGTCAGGGTGGTCGGGTTCCGACCACACAGGGGGAGTCATTCGTTTTAAACCCTCAGCTCCATCAGTTTCCGCGCGGACTAGTTCCATGGCAATGACGCATCGATGAAGTGCGCGCCGGCGCCGAGCGCGGCGACGTAGGCGCCACCGCAATAGCGCTCGCGCACCGCTGAGTGAGCGAACCAGCTGGGGGGCAACTGCTCCGTGCGGCGATTCATCTCGTACACCACGTCCAGCGGCGCGTCGCGATTGGGCGCATACGCCACCACCACCCGGCACTCGCGCGCGCCGGTCCGCACGGCCCGCAGCGCCGCGTGTCTCGCAGCATACGCGCCCACGCGGTCGATGTGGCTCAGGTCCTTGCCCGACAGCGCCCCGCCGCCGATGGCCACCCGCGGTCCGTAGTAGTCCGCCACCAGCTTGCGGCCGGTCTGCCCGTTGTCGCCAGTGCTGCCACCGTCCAGCAGAGGCCCGTTGGGGTTGATGAGCAGCTCGAGGTCGTCGAACCGCGCCGCCCATCGCGGGTCGCGCGTTTGGAGGTGCGCGTAGACGTCCCGCACATCGTCCACGATGCGCGCCGTCAGTTCCAGGAGGGACACCTCCGGCAACTGCTGCAGCGTAACGAGAATCTGTTCCACCTGCCACTGGTCCGTGCCCTCGCGCACACGCACCAACAGCTTGCCGTCCGGCCCCTGGCCCGCGAGCCGGCCGTCCCGGCAACTCTGCGCGAGTGCCGCGCCGAGCGTGTGCGCGAGGTAATGCTCGGGCGGCAACCACGCCACCTTCGCGTCATAGCCGGCCCAGCCGACCGAGATGCACTGATCATTGACGTGGTCGGTCCACGTGCGCGGGTCCTCGCGCCGCTGGCACACGGTGTCGCGCACCTGGTAGCGGTCGGCCTCGATGGCGTTAGGGGTCAGATAGCCGATGCCGCGTCCGGTGGCGCGGACAATCTCGGCCAGGTCGCGCGCCAGGGGCTGTCGCGTGACGATGCCGCCGGTGAGAAAGACCTGGTCACACCAGGTGCTCATCTCTACCTGGCAGTAGGCGCGCGCGTCGGCCTGGTAGCACTCGGCCACGATGGCGTCAGCCACCTGGTCGCAAAACTTGTCCGGGTGTCCCGGCAGAACCACTTCGCTCATGCGGATCATGATGGCAACCTCGACAGCTGGGTATAGGGAAGCCCGGCGCGCTGCAGCAACGCCGCGTTGCCATCCCTGGTGACAATCGCGTGCAGACGGGTGCCGCCTGCGGCCGCCATTTGCGACGCCTTGATGTGCTCGATGTAACCGTCCGTGACGATGATGGCGGCGCGCGGCCGGGTGCGCGCCACGTGGTCGAGCACGCAGCCAAGGCTGGTACCGCCCGTGGTGTCGGCCACCAGGCGCCCCTGCTCGATGCGGGCCGGCGCCACGACGTTGCTGAACGCCCAGAACGGCCGCCGGATGTACGGCGTGAGCCGCCCGAGCAGCGCGACGATCAGCGGCATCTCCGCGGCCATCGAGCCGCTGACATCCAGGTAGACGTGGGCCGAACCGGCGCGGACGGGCTGCGTCGTGTCCCAGTGCGCCTCCGGCAGAAACGCGCTCCATAGCGACCGCAACACCGCCCGTCGATCGCCGGGCGACAGCACCGGCAGCACACAACTGGTGGCCGCACGTTCAGTGGCCGCCGACGCCCGGTCTGGCAGCAGGTGACGCCGCAGCACCGCATACGCCTCACGGCACCACTGCTCGACGGCCCGGTCTGCCGCCCGCACCTCGTTGCGATAGGCATTCGCCCCGACGCCGCGACCGCGAGGGCTGCGGAAGACGCCCGACCCGTTCATGGCCTTGAGCGCGGAGTCGAGCGCATCGGCCAGCGCGGCAGCCCCTTCGCCTTCGTCGCGACCTGCGGCATCAAGGGCGTCATGGTTGCCCAGCAGGACGACCGTCTGGGCAGTGCGCCTGAGGTGGTCGCGGGCGAAGTCGCGGATGTCGTCGGCGACCAGACGGCCGTCGTAGAGAGCGCCCCATGCCGAAAACAGCCGGCGCTCGGGGCCACTCCAGCCGTATTGCGCGATCAACCGCCGCTCCCCTGCGGTCGGCGGCCGCAGCAACCGGTCCACGCCCGTCGCCTTCGCGTAGTAGCCGCTCATCATCGCGCTGTACTCGGGGCCGAGACTGCGATGAATGATCGCGTTGATCACCGCATCCAGTGCCAGGTGCTCCGGGGGCGTGAGCTGGGTGGTGCGCTCGGTGTGCCGCAGCAGCACATGCAGGAACTCGTGGCAGATCACCGCCTTCACCTCCGACTCGGTGCGGCAGTGCTCGCCGATGAACGCCAGGTTCACGAGCAGCCGCGGCCGTTGGTCGCAGGTCACGGCCAGCGTCGGCACCGTGTCGGTGAACTCGGTCTCCAGGATCTTGAGCACCGCGCGGATCGCCAGCGGGTTGTCGTCGATCAGTTCCCGGCAAATGGCATGAAATTCACTGGCTGTCATGCGTAGAACTCCCGTCCGTCGAACAACTCCAGTTGACGCGTCAGGCTTGCACGGGTCCACAGCACGGGCCGGGCCGGGTCGTACAGCCACGGCGTGCTGAGGCCCAAGATCAGCGTTTGGTAGAGCGCATCAGCGGGCGATAGCGTCTCGATGGGCACGCGTTGCGGTATTAGATCAATCCGGCACAGGCACGCCTCGATTGGCAACGCGATGGCGGCGCGGGCCTCGTGCTCGTCGGCGAAACCGCACTGCTTCAGCAGCTCGAGCACGACGCTGAGCGGATTGCGTCTTCCGAAGTCCAGGCCCACGCGCAGCACGCGCGGACATCTCACCGCCCCTTGGTCGTGTCCCAGCACGGTGGTGAAAAGACGGCTGGTTCGCTGGCGGCTATTCGGGCTGCCGCTGTTGGCCAACCGCTCGAGGTCGTTGGCCCGCCATCCAGCCCTCCAGCCGGTCTCGCTCGGCGAGGCGATGATGACCATGTTCATGCCGCCCCCGTGGCGAACACCTGGACGCAGCGGTGAAACTCCTGCTCGAACTCGCGCGGCCGCGCGACGACGATCTTGTTGACGATGCAGAAGTAGAACAGCAGCTGAGCGCGCTCGCGCCGCGCGGCCCCGAGGCGGCCGAGTACCGGCGCGTAGGTCGCCAACTCCGGGTGCGTGCTGGCCGGCGTCCCAAGCCGCTCGTGCCAGCTGACCTCGCCGTCCACGGTTAGCAGCGGCTGCGCGAAGCGCCCAAGATCGTTCACGCCCTCGGCACCGATGGGGAGGCGGCCCGACACGGCGGCGGCATAGGCGGCCAGGGCAAACGCCGCGGCGCGCTCTGTTGGTTCGTTGGCCAGCAGTTGCTCCACGGCCAGCGTGCCGGTATCGGGATCGGGACAGTGCTCGAGTAAAAGGCTGGCCTTGCCGTCGAGCGTGGGTTCGAGATGAAACAAGTGGACCCAGCGATCGGCGCCCCGCAGCATGGCGGCGTCCCAGGCCAGCCGATGCGCGGCGGCCACCTTGTCGGCGTCCGCTGCTGCGCCCCACGCGCGCTGTGGGAGGCTGGCGTCGACCGCGGCGCGGAAGAGCGCGTCGGTCCTGCGAACGCCGAGCGTATCGGCCGTCAGGCCCTCGACGATGGACGTGGCCAAAAGCGTGCGCGTGACCAGCCGCGCGCGACGCGGCGACAGGCGGATGCCGCCGGATCGCAGCGCGGTCACGAGGGCGCACACGTAATCGACAATCGGCGCGGGACAGTGGTCCACCCGCTCCTCGAACGACTGCCGCCACACTGCCAGGTCCGCCTTCAGCCGTCCGCGATCGTCGGCCACCCGGCCTTCGCCGGCGGGGTTCGCCACGAACTGTTGATCGGCGGCGCTGAGGGTGTCCCAGTCGCCGATGTCGAGGACGACTGCGAAACGATCGGCCAGTGCCGGGTCGAGCGGTTCGGCGCCGAGATATTCCTCGGCCACCGACTGGTCGGTCGTGCATGGGTTCATCGCCGCCCAGCGATAGCGCAGGCTCGCGAGGGCGATGCCCTGGATCTTGCGCTCGTGCACCAGCGAGAACAGGCGGTTCTGGTGCTCCGGCTTGCAGCGGTTGATCTCGTCAATCAGCACTGACTGAGCGCCCCACACGGTGGCCGGCGTTTCGAGGAAGCGGACAGAGGCTTTGGCCTCGTCCGGATAGGGAAAGCCAACCAGGTCGTCGAAGGAGATGAGGCTCGCGTTGTAATGGCGGTGTTCGAGCGCGAGCGCTTCACTGATGGTATTGAGCAGGAAAGTCTTGCCCGTGCCGCTGCGGCCGATCAGCAGGATGGGGTCGCCGCTCACGAGTGCCGCGAGGATGACAGGTTCCTGCCGCTCGAAGCCGTAGGCGCCAAGGGCAGACAGGTAGGACCGTGACGAAAAAGAAATGTCGGACATGCTGGCCTCATCGTTCGCGGCATTACCACCGACTCGGAGCCGGTTGGTGATCGTCGTAGGGCCACGTCCCTCGGATCGTCTGGATGACTAACAGCTGTGTCGAATGACAACAGCAACATCAATATATAGCGATGTGATGATTGATGTCAACTCGTCGACCTCGGCCCAGCCCGTACTCCGCGCGTGAAAGCTGAGGCAGTAGTCGACAAAGCCGCAGAACGGCCGCCAGTGCCAGTCGACCACGGCGGACGACAGGCGCCGTATTAACGGCCTCTCCTGTTAACGGCACGCCCGTTCTCAGGCCCAGTAGTGTTGAGCTTCCCAATCATCAGCGCCTTAACTTCGTCACTCACTCCGTAGCACTTCGAAAAAGCAACACCAATGGTGCCACTCGCAAGTGGGACTGAACTTCACCGAATCAGCTCGGTCGAGTGGAGTATCGACGCGATCCGACCGTGAACCCGCCGGGTGACGGTTGACATCGGTGTAAACGGGCAGGATACTGCCGGGACTTGAACCTCGTGTCCCGGGAGTGCTGATGACGTCACGCCGCATGTGGGCCAGTTCGGCGGCCCTGCTCGTTCTGCTGGTCTTTGCCACCGATGCCTTCGCCCAGATCGATACCGGCGTGATCGTCGGACGGGTCGTCGACGATAGCGGGGCGGTGCTGCCCGGCGTCACCGCGGTGGCGACGCAAGACGGCACGGGTTTGGCGGCCACCTCGGTCACCAACGATCGCGGCGAGTTCATCTTTCCCGGCCTGCGCGTCGGTGTCTACGTGGTCACCGCCGAGCTTCAGGGCTTCCGCCGCGCGGTCAGCCGCGAGGTTCGGGTCAGCGTGCAGACGCGGGCGCAAGTGGACCTGCAGCTCAGTGTCGGCGCGCTGACGGAAGAGGTCATCGTCACCGGCCGGGCGCAACTGCTGCAAACCCAGTCAGCTGACATCGGCAGCGTCATCGACGCCCGCCAGGTTCGCGACCTGCCGCTGCTCGGCCGGCGCTACTCGGAGCTGGCATTTCTGTCGCCCGGCGTCGTCGCCGCTCCCGCCGGCATCACCAGTCGCGGTGAAGACACCTTTTTCAACGCCAATGGCAACTACGCCACCTGGAACAATTACACGCTTGACGGAGCCGATAACAACTCGTTCTCCACCAACCTGCAGGAGCGCAGTCCTCAAGTAGTGCAGCCGCCGGTGGAGGCGCTGTCGGAGTTCAAGGTGCAGACTCGCACCTACTCGGCCGAGTTTGGCAAGGCGGCCGGCGCGGTGATCAATGCCTCGATAAAACAGGGCACCAACAAGTACAGCGGCTCGCTGTTCGCGTTTCTTCGCGACGAGGCGCTGAACGCCAACACCTGGGATAACAACCGCGCCGGCCGCGCCAAGGGGCCCTTCAACCAGTTGATTGCCGGTGGCACCTTCGGCGGGCCACTCGTGCGCGGCAAGACGTTCTTCTTTGGCGACTACCAGTCGTCGCGCACCGAGCGGGCATTGTCGCAAACGGCGACGGTGCCGACCGCGCGCATGCGCGCCGGTGACCTGAGCGAGCTCACGGGCAACATGGTCGCGACCAACGCCTTCGTGCGGCCGGGGTGCGTAGACGCGGTCAACAAGGTCATCAGCGCCGGTTGCTTCGATCCGGTGGCCGCCAAGTTGATCACCCTCTACCCGATGCCCAACGTTCCCGGCGCGGGCTTCTTCAACAGCAACTTCATCTCGAACGGCATCCTCAACAACAACGTCGACCAGTTCGACGTTCGCGTCGATCACAGCCTGGCGGCGGGACGCGACCACCTGTTCGCGCGCTACAGCTTCCAGAACACCAACCGGACCGAGCCGCCGCTGCTGGACGACCCGGTGGCATCTGGTGACTTTGCCAGCGACATCCTCAACCGCGGCCAGAGTGCGGTCGGCGGCTGGTCGCGGGTGTTTGGCGGCACGGTCTTCAACGAAGTGCGCGTGTCGTATAACAAGGTGCGCTCCGACGTGATGCACCCGGCGTTCGGCATCGATGCCAACAGCCAGTACGGCATCAAGGGTGTGCCGAAAGACGATCGTTTCTTCGGTGGCCTGCCGCATATGCCGATCGCCCGCTTCACGCGCCTCGGCGGCCCGTTCTTCCGGCCGCAGTTCCAGGATTCGCAGGTCTTCCAGTTCGCGGAGAACCTGACCTGGCAACGCGGCACCCACGCCATGAAGTTCGGCGTCGAGTTCCGCCGCGACAACCTGAACTACATTGACCTGCGGTCGCTGAACGGCGAGCTCGGGTTCAACGACGGACGCTACACGGGTTTCGGCCTCGGTGACTTCCTACTCGGCCTGTCGAGTACGCAGCGCCTGACGCTGTTCCACGAGCCCGACCTCTACGCCAACGGCTGGCAGTTCTATGCGCAAGACAACTGGCGCGTGCGCTCAAACCTGACCGTCACCGCCGGCGTGCGCTACGAGATGTTCACGCCGCTGCTGGACCAGAACAACCTGCTGACCAACATCGATCCGGCGACCGGCCGCGCGTTTACCGCCAAGGCCGGCAGCCTGTTCGACCGCGCGCTGATCCATCCCGATCGCAACGACATCGCGCCGCGCGTGGGTCTCTCGTGGAGCGTGTCGCCACGCATGGTGGTGCGCGGCGGGTTTGGCATCTTCTATCAACAGACCGATCGCTACGGTAGCGAAAGCCAGTTGGGCCTCAACCTGCCGCAACTGGTGGATGCCTCGATCACCGCCAACTCCGGCGCCGAGGCGCCCGCCTTCACGTTCGCGCAGGGCTTCACACCGCTGACCCCGCAAACCGTTAACCCCGCCATCGTGCAGTGGCGCATCCAGGACCCGAACCAGGACACGCCGGTCGTGCGGCAGTTCAGTTTCGGTCCGGAGTTCCAGTTCGCCACCAACATGGTGGCGGCGGTCGAGTACATCGGCAACCGCACCCGTAACGGACGCCGCCTGCGTAACCTGAACGAAGGCCAGATCGTCAACGGTGCCGTGGTGTTCCCATACGCGCAGTACGGCTACGGCAGCGCGTATCTCGAACAGATTGTCACCAACGGCCGCGCCGACTACGACGCGCTCCAGGCCCGCATGCAGAAGCGCATGGGCGGCGGGTTGGCGTACACGGTGGCCTATACCTGGAGCAAGGCGCTCGGCGATTTTCTCGATCACCTGAGCGCCGGCGGCGGCGCCGTCGGCAACGCCCCTGGCTCAACCTACGCGATGGAGAAAGACTATGGTCTGCTGGCGTTCGATATTCCTCAACGCCTGGTCACCAGCTTCATCTACGAGCTGCCGTTTGGTCCCGGCCGTCGCTTCGAACCGAGCGGCGCGGCGGGCGCCATTCTTGGCGGCTGGTCGGTGAACGGCATCCTCACGCTCAGCGACGGCCGTCCGCTCACCGTCACGACCACCGATCAGGCGGGAACCGGTCCCGGCCGGATTGCTCGCGCCAATTGCATCGGCGACGCGGTGCCCAGCGGGTTCAACCAGGGGCTCGACTCGTGGATGGATCCAGCGGGGTTTGCGGCAACCACGTCGCGGACCTATGGCAACTGCGCCAACAACACCGTGCGCGGACCCGGCTCGAAGTCGATGAACCTGTCGGTCTTCCGGTCGCTCCGCATGGGCGCCGACCGGCGCGCCGAGTTGCGCGTCGAGACCTTCAACCTCTTCAACTGGGTGAACTACGGTTTCCCGGCAGCCAACATTTCGAACCTGGGTACCTTCGGTCGGATCACCAGCTCGATCGGCGACCAGCGGGAAATTCAACTCGCTCTGAAGTTTTATTTCTAAAACGTGAACCCGAAGGCGACGAAGTGCTGTTCGTGTTGCCTGTTCTGAAATCATCATGCGAAAACTCCTATTACTTGCCGGCATCTGCGTCATGGCGGCGGCCGTCGCTCAAACGCAGTCAGTCCCTCGCCAGGACGGCGCGTCCGAAGTCTGGCAGAAGCTGCTGAAGCTGCGGACCACCGCCAGCGTGCTGCATGTGACCGCCCACCCAGACGATGAGCATGGTGGCGTACTGGCGAAGTTGAGCAGGGGCGATGGTGCGCGGATGGCACTGCTCACCCTGAATCGCGGTGAGTCGGGTGACAACGCCATTGGCCCGCAGCTGTTCGACGGCTTGGGCCTGATCAGGACCGAAGAGCTGCTGACCGCCGACCGCCACTACGGCGTTGACGAGCAGTACTTCACCACCGTCGTCGACTACGGATTCTCGAAGCGACTCGAGGAAGCGCTCGATAAATGGGGGCGCGACACGGTGCTTCGCGACGTCGTGCGCGTGATCCGCATGACCCGGCCCACCATCGTGCTGTCGCGGTTCCAAGGCAACCAACGCGACGGCCACGGGAATCACCAGACCGCCGGACTGATGGCGGTGGAAGGCTTTCGTGCAGCCGGCGATCCGACGCGCTATCCCGAGCAGATTGCCGAGGGCCTGCGCCCATGGCAGCCGAAGAAGGTCTACATCGGCGGCGTTCGCGAGAACGAAGACTGGACGGTGCGCATCGATAGCGGCGAGTACAGCGCGCGGCTCGGTGATTCGTACGACAACGTCGCCCGTTACGGGTTGAGTTTTCAACGGTCGCAAACTAGCGGGCGATTTTCGCCTGGCACCGGAGCCAATTGGGGATATTACCAACTGGTCGGTGCATCAGGTGCCAGGGAAGCCAGCGTGTTCGATGGCGTTGCGAGCTCACTCGAGTCGACGATCAGCGCGTCCTGCAAGCCCATTGATGAGATTATCGCCAAGGCGATGGCCGATTTCCGGATGAACGATCCGTCGGCCATTGTGCCCGCGCTCGCGCGCGGATTGCAGCTCACGCGCGATGCAGCGGCCGCCAGCAAAGATCTCGAAGCACGGTTCCTGCTCGGCATCAAGGAGCGCCAGTTCCAGGATGCGATCAACTCGGCGCTCGGCATGGAGCTGACCGCGATGGCGCAGCCGGCCGGCCTGCCGGAGCCGGCCGGTCCCGGAGCCGCGTTCGCGCCGCCGGCAGTGATGGCGGCGCCAGTGCCGGGACAGACGTTCGAAGTGCGTGCCCGGCTGGCGAATCGTGGCGGGATCACGGTATCCATTCCACCGGCAGCGAGCGCGGCGATTACGATCGAGGGCGACCGCGGCTGGCAAATAGCCGTGGGACCCGCTGCGGGTGGGCCGAGGCTCGAGCGGCATCAGCAGGCGACGGCTCGAATGACGGTGACGCTGGCCGAGACCGTCGCGCCCAGCACCAAGCCATACTTTGCCCGTAGCGGGCTGCAGGAGAGCCGCTACACGCTGAGCGACGCCAGTCAGTTCGGCCGGCCCGCATCCTTGCCGCCGCTGCGTGCGGTCGGCCGCTATTTCGTCGACGGGGTGCCGATCGAGATCCGCGAAACCGTCAGGCGGCGTGAAGCCAAGCTGCCGTACGGCGATGTGCTGCGCGAGGTGCGGAGCGTGCCGCGCCTTGCCGTGATGCTGTCACCGACCCACGCGGTGGTCCCCTCGTCAGCCACCATTAGGCGCGTCGAGGTCGAGGTGTCGCTCCTGCACAATGCCGAAGCGGCCTCCACCGGACAGGTCACATTGCGGCTGCCGGCCGGCTGGACCTCGGAACCGGCGGCGCGCCCGTTCTCGTTCGGTCGCGGCGGCGAGCGCGCCTCGTACCGCTTCACCGTCAACGCGGGGAGGGTGGGCGCGGCTGCCGAGAACTTCACCATCGAGGCGGTGGCGACGGCAGCGGGCAAAGAGTACCGAGAGGGCTACGAGACTATCGACCAACGCGATCTCGAAGTGCGCTACCTGTATCGACCGGCCACCGCCGAGGTGCGGGCTGTCAACGTGACCACGGTCGCCGGCTTGATAGTTGGCTACGTGATGGGTGTCGGCGACCAGGTACCGCTCGGGCTGCAACAGCTCGGCGCCCAGGTTACCTTGCTAGGCGAGCAGGAGCTGGCCACCGGCAACCTGTCCGCTTATGACACGATTGTGACTGGGACTCGCGCCTATGCGGTGCGCGACGACCTCAAGACTTACAACCAGCGGCTGCTCGACTACGCCAGGGCCGGCGGCAACGTAATCGTGCTTTACAACACCCAGGAACTGGTGCCGAACACGTTCGCGCCGTTCCCCGGGGAACTGCCGCGCGGCTCGGAGGAAGTGTCCGAGGAAGACTCGCCGGTGACGATCCTGGCGCCCACGCAGCAGTCGTTCACATGGCCCAATCGCATTACCGCCGCCGACTTCGACGGCTGGGTCGAGCAGCGCGGCTCGAAGTTCTTCACCAAATGGGATGCCGCCTACACGCCGATGATCTCGACCTTCGATAAAGGGCAGCCGCCGCAGAGTGGCGGGTGGCTCACCGCGAAGGTGGGGAAAGGTAACTGGACCTACTTCGCCTATGCCTTGCACCGGCAGCTGCCGTATGGCGTCGCGGGCGCCTATCGAATTACCGCGAATCTATTGGCTCTGAGCAAGACGCCAGTACGCTAGCCCCAGAGGACACAGAGGACTCAGAGAAACAATAACAAAGAAGCTGAAAACGACTCGCTTCGAGCTGGCTGACGCGGCGGCGGGCGCCACCCTGACGGATTTGCCGTCTGACGGCCGCGGGCACCTCGAGCAAACCCAGAAGCTCGTGGACACTCTCAACCTCTTGTTTCGCAGTGTCATTCAGAGTTTCTTCGAAATACGCGCGCTCTCCTCGACGGCCCTGCTGACGGGCGCCTGATGGCGCGGCGATCAAGGCGTGGAGTGTTCAGCCCGGAGACCGGGAAATAATTAGGTGGTCTCGGTGTTCTCTGTGGCTAACGTTCGTGATCGGAAGACACCGTATGCCAGCACACCGGCGGCCAGGAAGCTGAAGGAAAAAACAATGCCTCCAAGGGGCCCCGTGAAAAAAATGAACAACCACAGGGCGCCCGACAGGATGGCTGGCCACGGGTAGAGCCACATCGTGAACGGCTGCGGAATATCTTGCCGGTAGCGCCTAAGCAGGATCACCGCCGCGCATTGCCAGATGAAGCGCAGCAGCACCTGCACCTGAATCAGCCAGCTTACCAACTGCCCAAGCGAGAAGAAACAGAACGGGATCGAGACGATCGCAATCGTAACCAGCGAAACGTCGGGAAACCGCTTGGTCGGATGCAGGTGCGCGAAGGCCTTGAAGAAGTCGCCGTCGCGGGCGGCGGCGTAGGGCACACGCGAGTAGCCGAGGATGGTGGCGTAGAGCGAGGCGGCGGCGACGAACAGGATCAGCCCGGTCATCACGATGCCGGCCGTGCGGCCCGTCTCCGGATTCGAGAAGGTGCGCTCAACGAACACCGACGCGACCGTGCGCGACTCCTTGACTTCCTGCCACGGGATCATGCCGAGGATCACGATGGTCATCAGCATGTAGAGCGCCGCGACCAGGAAGGTGCTGAGGAAAATCGAGCGCGGAATAGTGCGCGACGGATCCTTGATCTCGTCGCCGATGTTGCACACCTGGTTGTAGCCGCCGTAGCTGTACATCGCCAGCACCGAGGCGGCGCCCACGCTCATCAGCAGGTTACGATCGAAGGTAAACGCCTCCGGCGGGAACGCGAACGCCTGCGTCGGCGAGAACGTGAACAGGCCGGCGACGATCACCCAGCCCACGGTCACCAGCACCACGATCAGCATCACCACGGCCAGGCGGCCGATGTCTTCGGTCTTGCGCCACAGCAGGGCGGTGGAGACGATGCACACGGCGGCGGCGACCAGGTTGTGCTCGAGCGCCGACATGCCGACCCAGACAAACTGCAGGTAGTCGGCAAAGCCCACTGCTCCGCCGGCCACCGAGAGGGGAGCGATCAGGATGGTCTGGAAGATGAAGAGGAACGCCATCGGCTTGCCGAGGCCAAACGGCTGGAACGCCTCGCGCAGGTAGAGATAGCCACCGCCGCTGCCCGGCAGTGCAGCGCCCAGTTGCGCGTAGACCAGGCCGTCGGCCAGCGCCAGCACCAACCCGGCGAGCCACGCGTAGATGACGTGTGGCCCGTTCATGGCCGCCACCATGAACGGAATAGTCAGGAAGGGGCCGACCCCGACCATGGAGATGACGTTGGTGGCAGTGGCCTGAAGCAGGCCCATGGACCGGATGAGGGCCTGGGGCTTGGGACTCGGGGCTTGATTGCTCATCAGTGCAACAACGCCTCAACCAGTTGCGCGGACTGGTCACGAGCGGTCACCAGCGGGTTGAGCGCGAGAGCGTCGATCAATTCTTCGCGGTCGCCGGTCAGCGCCGCTTTCACCGTGGCGCGCTCGTAGACCTTCACGCGCTCGATCAGCTCGCGCGGGTGATCGGGAATGGGCGCCACCGCCTGCGGCGTGGGCCCTTTCTGATCTACCCGACACGGCACCTCGACGATGTCCTCATCGTCCAGGAAGGGCAGTGTGCCACGATTGGCGACGTCGAGCGGGATGATGGCGCCCTGGTTGTGGACGATGGCCCGCATGGTCATCAGCGCGATGCGATCGTAACCGGACAGTTCTGCCCAGTCGGGCTTGATGCGGAGCGTGGCGGTAGCGGTTTCGATTTGCATGTAGCTGCCGTCGCGAGCGGCCAGGTAGTCGCGATACGCAGTCACGGGGTCAGAACCATCGGAGCCATTACCACTCGGGGTCAGACCCCTGAAGAACTCCTCGGTCAGTTTTGCCACGGCGGCACCGCGGCCCGAGCCGGCGCGCTTCATGTTTGCCAGCGCGACCTCGGGACGGTAGTAGTAGTAGAGATACTCGGTCGGCAGCAGCTTCAGTCGCTGCAGCCGCTCCGTCTCGAACAGCGGCGAGCGGTAAGCGGACTTGAGACGTGCTTCATCGTTCCAGATCCGATGCAGCTCGCCCTTGCCTTCGAACAGCACATCGCGTAGCCAGCCGAGGTGATTAAGGCCGAAGTAGTCGTACGAGCACACCGAGGCGGGCAGGCTCAGTGCGTGCGCGGCGTCCTCGAACATCTCCATCGGCGTGTCGCAAATGCCGATCAGCCGCGCGTCGGTTTCCTGGTGTACGGCCTGCGTGATCAGGCTCACCGGGTTGGAGAAGTTGATCATCCACGCCCGCGGCGCGAGCCGGGCCACGAGGCGGCCGTACTCGACCATCGCCGGGATGGTGCGGACCGCCATGGCAAAGCCGGCCGGTCCAACGGTTTCCTGCCCGATGCTATCGAGCGCGATGCAGGCGGCTTCGTCCTTCGCGCGTTGGGCGGCGCCGCCGACGCGGATGCTGGTAATCACGAAATCCGCGCCCTCGATGGCCGCATCAGCCGTGGCCGCGCAGGTCACGCGCACACCGCCGGCCATGCGCTGCGCCAGGTCGGCGATGATGACGAGGCGGGCCCGATCGAGATCGTACAGCGCGATCTCGGAGATTCGCAGGTCGGAGCGCGACAGCCCACCGGCCAGCAGGGGCACGCGGACGCCGGCGCCGCCGATGATGGCAATCTTCATATGCCTCCGGCCTTCACGGTTGACTGCGCGCCAATCTTGTTTCCTGCCGCGAGGCACCGCGCCGGGGATTGTCCAGCGAGCCAGGCCACCAGGAAGCCGGCGTTGAACGCATCGCCGGCGCCGGTGGTGTCCACCACCTTCACCCGCGGTGCCGGGAAGTGAATCTCGCGGTCGGGCGCGATCCAGGTCGCCCCGTTGTCACCCTGTTTGACGATGGTGATGGCGCGGCGCTGACGCCAATGCAAGATGGCGGCTTCGAGCGTGGGCTCGCCGGTATAGAGCCTGGCTTCCAGTTCGTTGACGAACACGAAGTCGAGCGCGTCGATCAGATCGGTGAGGCCGCGGTCACCGGTGAGCAGCTCGTTCCAGCCGAAGTCCCACGACGTGGTGACGCCGCGCTTGCGCAGGCGTGCCACGATGCGGGTCCACCGGGCGCAATCGTGGGGATAAAGGCAAAGGTGAACATGCTGCGGGGCTTGGCGCGCCGACTGGCCCGCCGAGGCCTTGGCGGAGGCGGGAGCCTCGGCGAAGGCGGCAAGGGCCGAGGCGAGTCGTGATTCGAGCTTGGCGTTGACGCCATTGAAGGTGACAAACGCGCGATCCTCGTCAGTCGAGAGCACCGCCGTAATGGCGTGCGGCTCGTTCGGCTTGCGGAGGTTGGTGACGCTGACGCGCTCGCGCTTGAGGCGAGCCACCGCGGTGTCGCCAAGCGCACTGACAATGCCGGTGCGGATGCCGAGCCGGGCGGCATGGACCGCGGTAATCACGGCGCCGCCGCCGACGGTGGCGAGGAAATGGTTGGTCTTGAGCTCTTCGCCGAGGTCGGGGAGGCGGTCGAGGGCGAAGAAGACGAGGTCTTCGAACGCCTCCCCGGCACAGAGCAGCTTCATGCGCACACTAGCTACGGGCGGCCTGCGCGGCCTCGCGGGCGCGCGTGAGATGCGGCACGATGCCGACCATGCGCTCGATCAAAAACAGCTGCGCGCGGTGGTGCATCTCGTGTTCCTTGAGCCCGAGCAGCATTTCGAAACGGCTCTTGGCGCCCATCGGCAAGCTCACCTGTTCGCCCAGTTGCGGTTCGCTCATCGTCTCGAGGCCGGTGGCAACTGCTTCGCCGTTCGCCTTCAGCGCCTCGATGATCGCGGCCTTGGTGGTGAGCGTCTTCGAAGTCGCGCCGATTTCGCCCATCCACTTGCCGAAGTCTTCCATTGCCACCGACGTCTTCCTTTCGACGAAGTGGCACTGGATCGCCCAGTGCGGCGTGGCGGCCAGGTGCGCGAGAATCTCGGCGACGCTCATGGTGTCGGGCGCCGCGCGGAATGTGTATTGCTCTTCCGGTATGTCTTCAGCGACCTGAAGGGTGTTCTTGCGAACGGTGCGCCAGCTATCTGCCAGATCTTGCGGGCCGTAATAAGTCATGTCTTCTCCAGGAATCGGGGTTTGATTTCTGAATCATAGCGCCATTACCGGACGGCCCAGCAGCGCGATCCCCAACAGGGCGCCCGTGACGATTAACCATGCCATGCCGATCGCGATCACCACCTAGCGCGCCGTGGCAACGAGGGCGCTCGGCTGGTTGCCGCCGGTGGCGCGGTCGAGCAGACAGCCGAGCAGCGGCAGGGCCCGCACCGCCGTCGGGTTCGGCAATCGAGTGCGCGTTGTTGGCCACCACCATCAAGCCGGGCAGCACACTGGCGACGGCCTGGCGCAGCCGGGCTGGCGCGCCAGCGAGCCGCCGCGAGTGATGCGAGCGCGGCGTGACCGGACGTCGAAGGGGGTGGTTTGAGCCCTGGATCGAAAGGCCGCGGCGCGGCACGATAGAACGCCGGACAAATCCAGCGCAACGCCGTTGTAACGGTGCTATAGTTCCCGCAGTTCTGACCGGCATTTGCCGGATTCCTAACTTTTCCCGGAGGCTTTAATGGTCAAGTATCTTTGCGCCCAAGGGTTCCTCGCGGCGCTGTTACTCGTCGTGCCACTGACGGCGATGGCGCAACAGAACGCCACCATCGCGGGCGTCGTGACCGACGAATCGAAGGGCGTCCTCCCGGGCGTGTCCGTGACGGCCACCGACCTTGGCACGGGCCGTGTCGTGTCTGCTGTGACCGGCGCGCAGGGCGAGTATCAGATTCGCAACGTGCCGCCGGGCCGCTATTCGGTGACCGCCGAGCTCTCGGGCTTCGGCACCGCCACCGTGCCCGTGCTGGAACTCCGCGTCGGCCAGAACGCCACGGTGCCGCTCGCACTCAAGGTGGGTGCGCTGGCCGAGACCATTACGGTCACCGGTGAGTCACCGCTCGTCGACATCACGTCGTCGGAAGTGGCCGGTAACGTCGACCGTCGCCAGATGGAAGAGCTGCCGCTTGCTGGCCGCAACTGGATGGAGCTGTCGCTGCAGGTCAAGGGCATCACCGCCAACAACGTCGACAACCGGCCCGGCGTCGGCGACGACAACGCGTTCCAGCTTAATCTCGACGGGCAGCAGATCACCAACAAGGTGGCCAGTTCTGGCTTCGGCCAGCCGAAGTTCAGCCGCGAGGCGATTGCCGAATTTCAGATCATCACCAACCTCTTCGACATCACGCAGGGCCGCTCGACGGGTGTGCAGGTGCAGGCGATCTCGAAGTCGGGCACCAATAACCTGCGCGGGTCGCTCTACGGGTACTTCCGTGACGACAAATGGAACAGTGCCGACTTCGTAGCCAAGCGGGTGCTGCCGTATCAGAACCAGCAGACCGGGGCGTCGCTTGGCGGGCCGCTGCGCAAAGACAAGCTGCACTACTTCCTGAGCTACGAATATGAGCGTGAACCGGGCACCGTGTTCTTCGCGCCGGTGAACCTGTCATCGGCGATTCGCTCGTCGGCCGCCGACAAGCAGGTCAACCACAGCGCGCTCGGCCGCATGGACCAGGACTGGACGGCCAATTCGCACCTGTCGTACCGTTATTCGTTCTGGCGGTTCGACCGTCCCAACGACAAGCAGGCCGAACATCCCACGCAGTCGGCGGCGCGCACGCGCAAGGCCGACAACTTCCTGGTCAGCTGGTCGCATGTGCGATCGTCGAGCGTGGTCGAAGAAGTGCGCGTCGGCTACAACACGTTTGGCTGGACCAACGGTCTGGCGCTGGCCGACCTGGCCACCAAGGCGCCTGCCGGCTGGCGCGGCACCGGGACGCCGTCGTACAACTTTATCAATGGCACGATCGGGCCGCCCCAGAACTTCCCGCAGGAGTTCAATCAGAATCAGATTACGGCGCGCTACGACCTGACCTGGAACAAGGGCACGCACGACATGAAGATCGGCGCCGAGTTCCTGGGATGGAAAGACTCGGGCGAGTGGCACCTCGGCGAGCGCGGGGTGTTCAACTTCCGCGCCAACCCCACCGACATGGACCGCCGCTTCCCCGGCAATGACCCGACGCAGTGGGACATCACCGGGCTTGACAGCTTCGCCACCAACTTCCTGCAGAACACCGGCAACTGGGAAGTCGACATCCCGCGGCCGACCTATGCCCTCTGGTTCGGCGACAACTGGCGGGTGGCCGACCAGTTCACCCTCAACTACGGTCTGCGTTACGACCTCGACCAGGGCGCCACCGACCCGCCAGACACGAAGAACTCGACGGTGTTTGCGCCGTTTGGCGGGCCGCTCTTCAAGAGTGGGATCCGCGACAACAACAACATCTCGCCGCGCGCCGGTTTCGCCTGGAACGTCGGCGGCGGCAACGACCTGGTCGTCCGCGGCGGCACCGGCCTTTACTACGGGTCGGTCGTGTCGAACGTCACCTTCAGCCAGCAGTCGTTCGGCAATCGCATCATCGTCAACAGCTTTCCCAACGACAACCAGCCCGGCTGGTTCCTGAGTCCGACTCGCAACTTCACGGCGGCCCAGATCGCCAGCGGCGCCGTGCCGCAGGCGCCGCGCGTGATCGCCCACGACTTCGAGTTCCCGGTCACCTGGCAGAGCGCCATCGGCTTCCAGAAGCAGATCACGCCGGTGCTCGGCATCGAAATGGACCTGACCCACTGGCGCGAGTACAACCGCACGCGCGGTGTCGACATCAACATGGTGGTGGATCCGGCCACGGCATACCCGGCGCAGGGACGCGTGGCCGACCCCAACTGGGGGCCGATCGTCTGGATCGAATCGGGCGGCAAGGCTGACTTCCTATCGCTGGCCAACGGCATCACGCGCCGCTATGCCAACAACTTCCAGGCGGGGCTGACCTACACCTACACGTTCTTCGCGCGCGACAATCAGCCGGCCAACGGCTTTGGCCCGAACGCCGACAACCCGCTCAACATCGACAGCGACGACGAGTGGGCCACGTCGCAGGAGTTCCAACGCCACACACTACGTCTGAACGGCATCTGGGCGCCGGGCTGGGGGCTGACCTTCTCGGGTGCCTATCAGTTCGGGTCCGGGAACTACTTCAGCACCTCGGTAGGCGGGAATCCCTACGGCAAGAACCGCGCGGCGCTCTCGCACACCAACCGCCTGTATGTGGGCACCGCGCCACTCGTCGTCAACACGGCGCTCGCCGGCGACCGCTACGACGGTCCAACCACGCTCAACTCCGGCGACCGTGTGCCGCGTAACGCCCTCCGGGGCGCCGCGATTCACAAGGTCGATGCGCGCGCGACCAAGGCGTTCAAGATCAACAATCTGAGCATGTCGGTCGTGGCCGAGGTGTTCAACCTGTTCAATCACGAGAACTTCGGCAGTTACAACGCCGTGGTCACGTCGCCGCTGTTCGGCCAGCCGCAGCAGAACATCGGCAATGCCTATCGCCCGCGCACGGGGCAGCTGGCCGTCCGCGTGCAGTTCTAGCGGCGCCGCTGGGCACGACATCTTTCACGGAGGGCCCGGCATCGCCGGGCTCTTCGTGCCTACTGGCCGTGAATCAGGCGCGCGATCACAGGTAGCTCAGCCACCAGTGGCTGCGGCGGGTCCTGACGCGCGAGAGCCAGAGGCAGAACGGGTAGAGCGCGGTCACCAGCGCGATCCACGCGACGTAGACCCAGCCGAGGGAATAGCCGAGGTCGGGTGGAAACATCTCGCGGGCGCCACCCATCGACGGCAGCGGGTGCCAGAAGAACGTCCACGCATCCGGTCCGTAGCGCAGGAAGGTCGCCACCGACGCGACGGCGTGTAGCAGCCAGAAGTGGACCACGTAGTAGGCAAATGGCTCTCGGCCGAAGACGACAAACGGATGGCGCTCGCCCGGCGACCGACGTTCGAGCCAGGCCAGCAGGAGCGCCGCCGGCCCGAGCGTCATCAAGAGGAAGACGAGCGACGGCGGGTACTTCGTCGTGTTCAGAAATGACACGAGCGACATGGCCGGTGAGCCCTGCTGGAACCACGGCGACGGATCGCCGTAGCCGTTGATGAACCGCAGCACCACGAAGCCGATGATGCCGGCGGTGCCCGCCAGGCGCAGTACGCGCAGCCGCCGCTCGGCCGTCCAGGTATAGATCTCGGCCGCGCTGAAGCCCGCTGCCATTACGCCCATCCACGGCAGCACCGGGTAGCCGGCCACCGCGGTGATGCCGCCAAACGACAGTACCCCGGGCTGATGGACGATAGTCCATAGCCACGCCAGTGGGCCGAACTGCGCCGGCGTCACCGCGTCGAGCGTGTTGTGCAGAACGATGACGGCAAGGCCCAGAGCGCCGACGGCGCGCGGTGGCAGGTAGACGAGCGCGGCCAGCGCGATCATCGACCAGCCGAGCGCCCAGAGAATGATCAGGAACACGGGATAGCGCAGATCAAAGGTGTAGTTCATCGCCAAGCGCATCACGGTCACTTCGATCAGGATGAGCCACAGCGCGCGCGTTGCCAGGTACCGCGACATCTGCCGGGGCGCGACGCCGCTCTCCATGCGCAGGCGCGCCGCCATGCCGGCAGTGAAGAGGAACACCGGCGCGCAGATGTGCGTGACCCAGCGGGTGAAGAAGAGGGCGGGCGTCGTCCGCGCCAGCGTTTCGGGCGAGAAGTTCATTGCCTCGTCGCTGAGGAAGTCGCGCGTGTGGTCGAGAGCCATGACGATCATCACCAGGCCTCGCAGGGCGTCGACGGCCGTGACGCGGAGCCGCGATTCGGTCATGCGCGTAATCCTGCGTGACGTCCCCATGGCGTTGGTGTCGTACTTCGGGTAGACTCGCACCCGCCGCCGCAGCCTTCCCGCCGGTGGTGTAGTTGTGCCGTTAGCATGGAGGCTAGCATGAAGACGCGATCTTCCCTACCAGGCGTCGCCGCCGCTGCGGCGTTTGCCATCGTTGGCGGCTGGCTCGCCGCGCAGCCCGCCGCACAATCGCAGACCAAGCTCGTGGCCATTCCTATGCAGGGCGGATCACTCCAGCAGGGTACTCGCGGCGTTACTGGATACCCCGCGGCGAGGACCGGCGGGACCTACATGCACAATTTCTACTTTCCGCCGGCGGTGTCGTCGACGCCGTGGTGGCCAGACTGGTCGCCCGATGGCTCGTGGATCGCGGTGGCGATGCACGGGTCGATCTGGCGGGTGGACCCTGCCACGGGGCGCGCCAATGAGCTGACGGCGGGACCGACCTATCATTCGTCGCCCGACATCTCACCCGACGGGAAGTGGCTGATCTACACGGCCGACTACGACTCGCGGAAGATTCAGCTCGAGATCCTGAATCTGGCCACCGGCGCCACCACCGCGCTCACGAGCGACGACCAGATCTACACCGACCCGGTGTTCTCGCCCGACGGCACACGGGTCGCGTACGTGTCCACGGCACCGAACGGCTACTTCAACGTGTACGTGCGACCGATCACGGACGGGCGGTGGACCGGCGCCGAGGTTGCGGTGACGGCCGACCATACATATCCGAGCGACCGCCTCTACTTTGGGAACGTCGACGTCCATATCAGCCCCGCATGGATGCCGGACGGCAAGGAACTCCTGCTTGTTTCCAACCGCAACGTCGCGCTCGGATCGGGCAACATCTACCGCGTGCCGGCCGTCGCGAAGGGCATGGAGAAAGCCGTCGTCGTGCGGGCGGAACAGACGCTCTACCGGCCACGGCCCGACGTGTCGCTCGACGGCAAGCGCTTCGTCTACGCCTCCACGTCCGGCGCTGCCGATCAGTACAACAACCTCTACGTGCAGCCGACCATTGGCGGCGAGCCCTACAAACTCACGTTCCTCGAGCACGACGCCTTCCATCCACGCTGGTCGCCCGACGGCGAGTGGATCGCGTTCATCTCGAACGAAGGCGGGCTGCCGCAGCTGGCGCTGCTCGAGACCTACGGCGGCGCGCGGCGCACCGTGCACATCACGGACCGTCACTGGAAGCGTCCAATCGGCACCCTCTCGGTGCGGGTGGTCGACGACGACACCGGCGCGCCGCTTGCCGTGCGCACGCACCTGATGGCGGCGGACGGCAAGCAGTACGTGCCGAACGACGCCTTCGCGCGCGTGTCCGGGATCGGCGACCGCCTCTTCCACACGCCGGGGCCCTTCACGGTTCAGATGCCTGCGGGCAAGGTCACCATGACGACCGTCGCCGGCTTCGAGCGTCCGTTCGTCACCACGGACGCCGAGGTCCGGGCCGGTGATGTGACGCTCGTCACCGTTCGCATGAAGCGCCTGACCGATCTCAACGCGCGCGGCTGGTACAGCGGCTCCACGCATGTCCACATGAACTACGCCGGCAATCTGCACAACACGCTCGAGAACCTGATGATGATGTCGGCCGCCGAGGATCAGGACGTCGTCAACGAGCAGGTGGCCAACAAGGACAATCGCATCCTCGACTACCAGCACTTCGTCCCGGGCGGCGGCGCGCATCCACTGTCGACCAAGGACCGCGTACTCGTGGTGGGCCAGGAGTACCGGCCACCCTTCTACGGCCACGTGTTCATGTTCGGTCTGCGGGATCACCTGATCTCGCCCTTCACCACCGGCTATGAGGGCACGGCCATCGAGAGCTTGTATCCGAGCAACACCGACATGCTCCGCAAGGCCAAGGCGCAAGGCGCCACCGTGGGCTACGTCCACGCATTCACCACCGATCAGGATCCGCTGGAACTCGGCCTGGGTGGCGGCAAGGGCTTCATGGTCGATGCCGCCCTCGGCACGACCGATGCCGTCGAATGGTCCGACGCCGGTCGCGGGTCGTTCGTGCCGTGGTATGCGGTACTGAATAACGGCTTCCGCGTGACCGCCACCGGTGGCGAGGACTCGATCAGCAGCATGCACGCGAGCAAACTCGTAGGTTCGTCGCGCACCTATGTCTACACCGGCGACCGCGGCCTCACGATGGAGGCCTGGTTCGACGGTCTTCGCGCCGGCCGGGCGTTTGTCACGCTGGGCCCGCTCGTGACGCTGACCGTCAACGGCCGTGGCCCCGGCGATGAGGTCGTGCTGCCGGCCGGTGGCGGCACGGTCGAGATCGCGGGCTGGTCGCGCTCCCTTACGCCGCTGGTCGAAGCGCTGCTCATCTTCAACGGCGAGGTTGTGGAGAAGATCCCGTTCACCGGCGACCGCACGACGCTCGACTTCACCCGCTCGTTGAAGGTGACGAGGAGTGGCTGGTATCACCTGCGCGTCGAGGGCGCGCAACGCGAGCGGTTCCCGCTCGATGCCGGGTTCGCGCAGGCCTTCACCAACCCGGTCTGGATCAGCGTGGGCGGGGCCCCGGTGCGCAGCGCCAACGCCGCCGCCTACTCCGTGAAGTGGGTCGACATGCTGCGGCTCATGGCCGAGGCGTGGCCGGGTTGGCGATCGCAGAAGGAACGCGCGCATGTCTTTGCGCAGTTCGACGAGGCGAAGAAGATCTACCAGCAGCGCGGAGCCGAGGGCGTCGGGCGGTGAGCCTCCGGCTGCCGCTCGCCGTTCTGGGGCTGCGAGGCCGGGCGCCCGCGGTCGATCCGGCTCGAACGCCTCGAGGACAATAGACGGTATTAGCGGCCTCTTCTGTTAACGGAACGCTCGTTCTCAAACCCAGCCCTGACCAGGCTGCTTCCCAGCCTCGCGCCGTCAGCGTCAGCTCTCCCAGTCGGCGGCCGACGGCATGTCCGTCGTGTGTGTGGTGAGGTAGGTGCGAATCACCCCGGCCGCCCTGTGTGCCGTCTCAGGACCCAGGCGCGCGCTCAGCGCGTGTTCTATGAACCGGTCGATGGCCAGGTACGGATCAGCGATGGGCGCCGACACGCACGCCTCCCGTGCAGCCTCGGGGAAGGCGTCTGGCCCCTGCAGCCGATAGCTCAGGCCGATATTGGATGAACACACCAGATGGGTCAGCAGCTCTGGGTCGTCGAGGTACGCCTCCAGGTTGGGAAGGCAGCCAACCAGTTCGGCCAGGTCGTCGGCATAGCGCGTGTAGTGGACGAGCGTGCGGGTGTGCTTCGAATTGGCGAAGAAGTCCTCCTCGCGCGCACAATCTTCGTCGATCACACGCGTCATCTCGCTCTTCGCGGGCAACTCTCGCTCCCCGCTGCACAGCAGCGCGAAGTGCCGGGCCAGCAGTTCCGAGAGCACCGGAAGCCCGCCCTGCCGCGGGCGCGCCCAACCAAACAGCGCCACGCGCCTGCCGAGATCGGGATGAAACGCATGCTTGTACAGCCGGCGGACATCGGGAATCTCGACGTTCGTGAGCCAGCCGCTGGGGATGGAACTCTCTTCGTAGCCCGTCGAGAACATGATCGCGTCCACCTCGAGCGACGATTGGTCGTTAAAGATCACCGTATCGCCCTCGATGCGTGCGACCGCGGCCGGAGCCCGCACTTGAATACGTCCATTGACGACATTGGCGACGACGTCGTCGTTTTTCTGCAGGGAACGACGCCCGCCGGATCGCCGATTCCATTCGAAGACCACCCGATCGTGCTCGCTCAATGTCCGCGTCGCTCTGAACGACCGCTTGAACGTGTAGAACTCGGCCCGCTGTTCGACCGACATCCAGTGAAAGAGCCGCGTGGAATCGACGTCGGTGGTGCGCCGGTCGGGACCGCGATAGCGCTTGATGATTTCGGGGAACGTCCGCATGCTCAACGTGCACGCGGCCGCCACGTTGGAAATCTGCAGCGTGATGTCGGCCGACGTTTCACCCATGCCCACGCACAGCACGCGCAGGCCCCGGAACGGCTCGGGGTCCTTATAGGTGCCGCTGTGCGCCACGAGGCCCGGGAACGTGTCCAGCCCGTCGATGCGCGGCAGGCGCGGAGCGCTCGCGCGAAAAGCGCCCCGGCAGATCGCAACCGAGTCGAACAGCTGCGTGCCGGCGTCATGGACGTGGACCCGCACCCGGCCATCGAGCGTGGGTGCCACCGCCGTCACTGCGGTGCCGAAGTGGATGTGGGGCAGCAGGCCGAATCGTTCGGCGAAGGCATGGAGGTACTCGGCATACCGCCCTCGCGTCCAGAGTTCGCGCTTCTCTCGCGGCGGCGGGGGCATCCATGTGAAGCACATGAAGTGCTGCGAGACGGTCAGACGCAGGTCGTCGTACGCGACGCCGGTGGGATAGTTGAAAACGCCGCCTTGGCGCTCGGTCTGCTCGTAGCACGTGACGTCGTGCCCCTTCTCCAGCAGCTCCTTCATCGCGATGAGGCCCGACATCCCCGCGCCGACAACACAGACTCGTTCTGTTCTATTCATGCCTGTTCGCTCTTCAGCTGCTCAAGTCCAGATCGCGTCAGCGGACCTCGTCGAGCAGCCGCCTGGTCCCCGGATCCCTGGCACCCGGGAGCACGAGCCCTCGGCTCAGCAGGTCGTACAGCGGCGAGGCCATGCCCGTCGTGACCACCGCCATCATCACCATGATGGTGAAGAAGGTCGGTGTGATGACGCCGCGCTCGAGCCCGACGTTGAGCAGGATGAGTTCCATCAGGCCGCGCGCGTTCATCAGCGCGCCGATCACGGCCGCGTGCTGCCAGGTCTCGCCTGAGAGACGCGCCGCGACGGTGCAAGCTACTCCCTTGCCGAGGATCGAGATGAGGATGACGACCGCCGCGACGAGCCACAGTTCCGGCGTGTTAACGAGTCCGATCCGCGTGTTGAGGCCGGAATAGACGAAGAACATCGGCAGGAAGAGCGAGGTGGTCAGCTGTTCGATCCGCCAGGTGAGCGCGTCGGCGAAGGCGCCCTTCGGCATGGCGGCGCCGCAGACGAAGGCGCCGAACACCGCGTAGATGCCGATGCCGTCGGTGATCCAGGCGCAAACCATCAGCAGGATCATCACGCCCGTGAAGACGTCCATCGAGAGCGTCCCCTCGCGTGCGAAGGCCCGCTCGAAGCCGCGCAGGAGTCGGCGACCGACGGTGAGCATCAGCACCCCGTAGGCGATGCCGCCGCCGACGGTCAGCAGCGCGGCCTGGGGCTCGGAGCGGAACAGCGCGAGGACCAGGGCGAGCAGGCACCACGCGACCGCGTCGTCGACCGAGCCGGCGGCCAGCGTCAGCGTGCCGAGGCTGGTACTCGCAATCCCGCGCTCGTAGAGAATACGCGCCAGCATCGGGAAGGCCGTGATCGAGATCGAGGCACCGACGAACAGCCAGGCCACCAGGAAGCCGACGCTCGGGGTGAAGAGGTCGTTGCGGGCCATCAGGTAGGGCAGCACCAGGCCGCCGACGGCGAAAGGGACGAGGATGCCGGCACCCGAGACCACGCCCGCGCTGCGCATGCGCCCTCGCAGGAGCGAGAGGTCGAACTCCAGCCCGATGACGAACATATAGAGCACCAGCCCCACCTGTGCCAGAGCGTAGAGGACCGTCATGTTCGGGTGCGCCACCACGACGGCGCCGCCGGACGACGCGATCTCAAGGGTCTTCGGGAAAAGCCAGCCCTGGGCGTCGGGCGCGAGCAAGCCGAAGAGGGACGGGCCGAGCACGACGCCGGCCACCATTTCCATGAAGACCTGGGTCTGGCCGAGGAAACGGCGGCCCAGCCAGCCCACCGCTCGGCAGGTCGCGATGATCACCGCGAGTTGGAGGAAGAGGTGGATGCCGATCTCGAAGTTGCCCATGCGCCGACCGTTTCCCCTCCGCCTAGCCTATGGCGCAGATTAGCACGAACCCGATCGGCGACGGGCGCGGAGCATGAATCCTCCGCGATGGCGCATTGGACGAGGGCGAAATGGGCGAAGGTTGACCGAAGAGCGCCATGGAGCCACTTTGCGGAGCGCATCGTGTGGGGCGCTATTTCACCCGCCGAAGGATGCAGTATTTCAAGTGGTGCGTCTCGGGCCCGCCGACGAGCACGGGATGGTCGCGCCCCTGCATCCGCTTCTCGAAACGATAGACCGTATGAGCGGCCTCTTCTGTTGACGGACCGCTCGTTCTCAGACCCAGCGAGGATCTCCTGCCCTTAGCATCAAGGGACGTCGTCGCAGTAGGCATACTGTGAGCATTGCAAAAGATGAACCGCTTCCCAAACCCGACCGTCCTCATCGCCATCTGCGCGCCTGCGCGATTCTCTGCGTGCTCGGGTTACCGCCTGGACTGATTACGTCGCCTGACTCGGCGGGTTATCTCGGGTTCGCGCCCATTCACACCCTTGCCACATCCGCTGCCCGCCCGACTTCATAGGCTTAGGGTAGCCTGATTTGTCACCTGTGTTCACGTGGGCTTTTCCTTGACAGGCTGCGGCTTGGTCGCAAGGATTAGATGCATGCGCGCCACCGCATGGCTGTTGTGCCTTCACGGCTGCCTTCTGTGGGCGGTGGTAGCCCACGCACAGACGCCCGCGCCGTTGCGGTGGGGCGGCGATGCCGAGGGTGGCGCCCCGTTTGTGGAGGCTGATCCGTCGGACCCCGCCAAGGTGTCGGGTTTTGACGTGGAGATCGCGGAGCTGGTGGCCGCGCAGCTCGGCCGCTCCGCGCAGTTCATCCAGATCGCGTTCCAGTCACTCGATCAATCGGCCGGGCGTGGCGATTTCGACATCGGCTTGAGCGGCATTGAAGACATCCCCGCGCGCCGCCAGTCGCTGGCCGCCAGTGTGCCGTACTACGAGTTCCGCGAAGTGATGACGGTGCGTGCGGCTGATCGCGAACGCTTCCGCACGCTCGCCGACCTCAGGGGCAAGCGAGTAGCGACGCTCGGAGGCACGATGGCTTACGACCTGCTGCTCGACGCCGAGCGGAGTCACGGTCTTACCGCCGTGTCGTACGACGAAGACGTGCATCCCTATTCGGACCTGGCCAACGGCCGCGTGGATGCCGTGGTCCTTGACCACGTGCTGGCCGAACGCGCCATGCGCCGCAATACCGGCCTCGTCACCCATGCGGAGGCCCTGGCGATTGGCCACTACATCATCATCACCGCGCCCGAGAACACGGCCCTTCGCGACCGCGTCGACGCGATCCTGCGCGAGGCGATGCGCGACGGCACACTGGAGCGCATCTTTCGCAAGTGGAATGTGTGGAACACCGATCAGCCGTCGCTGTTTGCTCGCGTGCTTGGCACCCCTGGTACCCCTAGCACCCCTAGCACCCCTGGCACCGTCAGAGCCACCAGTGCGCTTCAGTTGTATTTGCCGTCGCTGTTTCGCGCGGCGCTGATCACGCTGTCGCTCAGCTGCTTCGCCATGGCGTTGGCGGTGGCCCTCGGATCGCTGATCGCCGTGGGCCGTGTGTACGGCGATCCGATCAGCCGGGCGCTGCTGACGGCTTACGTTGAGGTGATGCGGGGCACGCCGCTACTGCTGCAATTGTTTGTGATCTATTATGGCTTGTCGTCCGTAGTGCGGTTGCCGGCGTTCATCGCCGCGCTGCTCGGACTGGGCTTGAACTACGCCGCTTATGAGAGTGAAATCTACCGCAGTGCGCTTGAGGCCGTGCCGCGTGGCCAACTGGATGCGGCGCGCATTCTCGGCTTCACCAACTTCCAGGCCTTGCGGCTGATCCGCGCACCACAAGCCTTTCGGCTCGCCTTGGCGCCCATGACCAATGACTTCGTCGCGCTGCTGAAGGATTCATCCCTCGTCTCGGTGATCACGGTCATCGAGCTCACCAAGCAGACACAGATCTTTGCCACCAATGTCGGCAGCTGGCTGGTGCCGGGATTGCTGTGCGCGGCGATCTACCTCGTGATGTCCCTGCCGCTCGGCTATCTCGCGCGCCGCCTTGAAGAGCGATGGAGGATGCCGGGCGCATGACGGCCACGCTGATTGTTCGGGACCTGCACCTCACGCGCGGCAATCGCGCCATTCTAAAGGGCGTCAACCTCGACGCGCGCGCCGGGGAGATGGTCGTGTTGATGGGACGGTCGGGATCCGGCAAGACCACCATCCTGCGAGTGATCGCCGGACTCGACACGCCTGATTCCGGACAGGTCACCGCCGGCAAGGTCGGCATGGTGTTCCAGTTCCACCACCTCTTCGAGCACCTGTCGGCCCTCGACAACGTGACGCTGGCGCCGCGGCATGTGCACGGGGTTGCCACCGGAGAGGCACAGCGCCGCGCCCGGGGCTTGCTCGATCAACTCGGGGTTGGCCACCGCGCCGGCGCGGTGCCGCGCGAGCTGTCGGGTGGGGAGGCGCAGCGCGTGGCCATTGCCCGTGCCCTCGCCGTCGATCCGCCGCTGCTGTTGCTGGACGAGCCGACGGCGTCGCTCGATCCCGCGCGGAAGAACGATCTGGGCGACGCCTTGCGCGCGCTGGCCGCATCGGGCCGCGCCCTGGTCATGGCGTCGCACGACGATGACTTCGTTCGCCAGCATGCGACCCGCATCGTCGTCTTGGCCGATGGCCTGGTGGTGGAGGAGGGCGAACCACGGACGGTTCTTGACCATCCTCAACACGCGGCCACCCGGGAATTGCTGCAGATGGAGCGGACGCGGCACGGTGTACAATAAATATTTCGGGCTGGTAGCTCAGTGGTAGAGCACTCGGCTTTTAACCGATTGGTCGTGGGTTCGATCCCCACCCGGCCCACCAACCTTTGCCCTGGTTCACATCAGGGTTGCCCACCTTAGCGGCGAAGCCGCGACGGTGGGCCGCGGGTACCTGCTGCGAGCTTCGGCTCGCAAGCCATACAAACTGAACGCTCGCCTGCAGTCGTGCCTCGACGAAGCCGCGGGAAAGCTCGGCAGATGCTTGGCTCGGCGAAAAGTACTGGACTACCCGATCCGCGGTGCCCTGTCAGTGAATCAGTGGCTCAAGTTCCACCTCGTTCACACCACACACCACGCTGCGCTGTTCGACTATTCGGCTCTAGCGTTCCCCTAGCGATAGGACGACACTTTCGTTGTGGTCAGAGAAGTGTCTTCCGTAGTCCTGGTCGTCGAAGACGACAGTGTCGTACGTCAGCCGCTGGTGAAGCTCCTGCAAATGCAGCAGTACACGGTGGTCACGGCCGAGACGGCCTGCGATCAGAGTCGGCCGACCTCGAAACGTTCCGACCGAACACGCGGCTGGTCGAAAAGCCCTACAGGCTGATGATGCTGATGGACACGCCTGAGGACATGCTCGAGGAGTCGAAGGACAGCAAGAGCGGCTTTGGCCTGCCCCGCCGGCAATGCGAAACGCCGACGCCCCCCCCGGCGCCGACCCGGACCCACAGGAAGTGGCCATCCTCTTCAGAGACGGCCAACTGACCCTTGTCAGCCGCTCTGATGCTGTCCAGCAGCTTGGCCAGGGCCGGTTCAACCGAAGCAGAGCTTGGGACGTGGGGCTTGGGGCTTGCTGACAGGGGCTTGGGGCTGGTCTGGGCTGACAGGTTCGCAGCGGCCAAAAGAGCTACGAGAAGGGCAGCTCCGCGAAAAAAACATACCCCATTTCTAGCCGGGGTGCTGTGACACGCGTGTTATAGTGCCATTACTCCCCAGACCACAACCCCGAAGAGGCCATTAGTGAGCCCGATTCTTACCCGCCCGGTTCGCGAACAGCTTGAGCACGACCGGGTCATTCGCTTGCTGCAGGCGCGTTATAAGCGTAAGACCGAGGTCATTATTAATCCTGGCAGCGAACAGAACCAGTCGGTGCAGGTTGAAAACCTCGTCCTGTTTCCAGACGTGCTGATTTTCGCCGAGGGCGGCAAGAAACTCGTCGGGACGGTCGAGGTCGAGACCGGTGAGTCGGTCACTTCCCTTGAGGCCCGCGCCCAGTGGGCGAGATTCGCCAAATTACGGGTGCCGCTGCACCTGTATCTGCCGTCGACGTCGGTCGACGCTGCCCGGCGGCTGTGCGCGGAGTATGACATTCTCGTGTCGGAAATCTGGACCTTCCAGACCACCTACGACAACCAGGTGCGCTTCAGCATGGTCTTCCGATCGCCGAATGCGCCCGTGGTCAAGCTGAGCCCGGCTTCCCCCAAGGCTGTCGTGAAAGCGAAGCCGGTGGCCAAGGCGAAGGTGGTGGTCAAGGCGAAAGCCAAGCCCGCTTCCAAGGCCAAGCTCGCAAAGGCGGCCAAGCCGGTGGCGAAGAAGACAGCCAAGCCGGCACCCAAGAAGAGCGCCGCAAAGAAGCGGCGTTAGGGAGGCGGCGTGCCATTCCTCCGTTTGACCCGCGATCGCCGGGGCACCGAAAACACCTTCCTGCTTCACGCCGATCGCCCGGGCGATCGGCCGAAGCTGCTGTACTGGTATCGCACGGCGCCGGGCATTCTGCTGGGCCGCGCGCCGCTCGACGAAGATGCGATCCGCACCATCGAAGACCAGCATCCCGAAATTGAGTTCGACTGGCCGGCGATTCTCGCGCTGAGCGAGGCGATGACGCCGGAAGACGAGGCCCCGGCTCGTCCGCGTCCACCGGAAGGCCGCCGCCAGCGGTCGCGCGACCGGTCGCCTCGCCCACGCCAGCAACCCGCCATGGCACCGGTCGCGGTTGATGCCCAGAACGAGGCGGCCGACATCGGGGCCGACGAGGCCATGGTGGATGAGCCATTGCTGGATGATGCGGATCCGGACGATGACGTGCCGGTTGCGCCACGCCACACGCATGGTCTGCTCGAGGAATTGGTAGGACGCGAAATCGCGACGCGCCTGCGTGCGCGCCATTCCGAACTGTCAGCGCGCATTCACGAGCGGCATACCGAGGCCGGCGATCGCGATCGCTGGATGGCGCGGGCCGAGTCGCTGAACCCGGACATGTGGCTCACGCCGGAGGCCGTCCTCGACGGCGTGCGCGGCGCCGACGGTCTGTTCGAATCACTCCGGCACGAGCTGCTGGGATAATCAAACAGGAGTCAAAAAGCTCAGAAGAAATATTTCTCCTGTTTCTGCGGATCCCTGGAAACTTGCCCGCCGCCATCGCCGCACCGGCGCCACTATCGCACCCTAGGACGCCGCGGTCGGCCTGTCCGTTGCGAATGGTCTGGGCCACTGCCGCCGCGATATCCGGGTAGTCCACGGGCGCTGTCGAGTGCGTGCTTTGGTCAGTGACTTCGTGCCCGCCCTGGGCGAGGTGCCCGGCCAGGTCGTGCTTGATCTCAAAACCGGCGTGGTCCGCCCCGCTCGCGATGCGCATAAGGGGATTGTCGGGCAGGTGGGGCCAACCGGCCCTGCCAGCCCTAAACTCGTCCTATACTGTCAGAATGAAGATGGCACGCCCTCGCCTTGCAGCACTCGCCACCCTGGCCCTGACCACGGCCCTGGGCGCCCAGGCGCCGGCGTTACCGTCCCAGGGCGGCCAGCCGCAGTTTCGCGTCGCCATCGACTACGTCACGACCGATGCCATCGCGCGCAACGGCCAGGACCAATTCGTGGCCGACCTGACCAAGCGCGATTTCGAGGTCTACGAGGACGGCGTCAAGCAGGAGATTACCGGCCTCACGCTGGTGCACGGCGGCCGCGTGCATAACCTGGCGGCACCGCCTGCGCCGTCAGCGCAGGAGGGCATCATCCTGCCGCCGTCGCGCCCCAAGAACGACACCGCCGGCCGCATCTTCCTGATCATCGTCGACGATCTGCACTTGGATTTCCGCAACACCGGCCGCATCCGCGACCTGTTCAAGAAGATTTCGCGCACGCTGATCCACGAAGGTGACATGTTCTCGATTGTCTCGACCGGGCCCTCGTCACTGGCGATCGACCCGACCTATGATCGCAAGATCCTGGACGAGGCGATCAAGAAGGTCACCGGGAACGGGCTGAAGCCGGCCGATATCATCCAGGGCTCCGATGGGGCCCAGGGCCCAAGCGAAGTACGTTACCGGGCCAACGTCGCGTTCTCGACGGCCTACGACATGCTGTCGCAGATGGAAAAGATCAACAATCGCCGCAAGGCGGTGATCTGGGTGAGCAACGGCTACGACTTCAACCCATTCGCCGAATCACGACTGGGCGAGGACCCGGTGTTCGGTGGCCGGTTCGGGCAGACGCGCGAGGAAGGCCGCCAACAACAGGGCCAGTTCAGCGGCCAGCAGTTCTCTGACGCCGACCTGGCGCGCGAGCTGGCGGAGGTGACGCGCACGGCGAACCGCGCCAACGCCACGCTTTACACGATTGACCCGCGAGGCCTGGTGGCGGGCGCCGACCTCGACGAGCAACTGGACCCGGTGGAGTACAGCGAGCACGTGCGCAAGACGCAGGACAGCCTGCGCGTGCTGGCGGAGGAGACCGGCGGCATCGCCGTGGTCAACCAGAACAATTTCGACAAGGCGCTGAAGCGGATTGACGCCGAAACGAGCGACTACTACGTGCTGGGCTACTCGTCGACCAACCCCGACCCGCTCAAGCGCACGCGCAAGATCGAGGTCAAGCTGGTGGACAAGCCGGGCATCAGCGTGTGGTCGCGGACGTCGTATTCGTTGCGGCAGCAGCCGAAAGCGCCGTAGTGGGTTCGACAGCGATAGCGAACGCTACGGCGTGAGCTTCAGCTTCGGGCGGACCCGCTCGAAGGCCTTGATCACTTCCTGCACCGCGCGCGGCGTCCGGCTCATCTTCGGGTAGATCCAGCCCGTCTCCCGCACTAGCGACCGTCCCTCGATGCGGGCACAGTGCATCTGGCCGCTTGTCACATCGCGGGCCACCGCCTGGTACGGGATGATCGTGATGCCGAGGCCGTTGCGGACCAGCGCCTTGATGATCTCGACGTTCTCGGTTTCCATCACGATTTGCGGCTCAATGCGCGCCGATACGAAGAACTCGTCGATCGAGCGACGGCTGTTGGATCCCGGCTCGAAGAGCACAAACGGCTGGCGTACCAAGTCCTGCGGCAGCACCTTCTTCTTGCGAGACAGGGGATGCTTCGCCGCCGTCACCACCAGCAGCTCCTCCTGCAGCACGGGCACCGTCACGAGATCGGGCTGCTCGACCGGCAGCGTCAGCAACGCCAGGTCGCCGGCGCCGGACCGCAGCCGCGCTAGGCACTGCTCCGAACTGCCCGACATCAGCTTCAGTTCAATCTCCGGATGCTGGCGTCTCAGTTCGGTCAGCAACGGCGGGAACACATACAGGCACACCGTCATGCCGCCGAGCAGGCGCACCGTGCCGCGCAGCGAGTCCTGGCTGTCGGTGATGCCGGCGGTCGTGTCTTTCAGGTCCTGGAAGACCCGGTGGCTGAGCTGGAGCAGCGATTCACCCGCCGGCGTGATGCGGATCCGGCGGCCCACCCGCAGGAACACCGCCTCTTTCAGTTCATCTTCAAGCAGCAGAATCTGGCGGCTGATGGCCGACTGCGACACGTGCAGCTTGTGGCCGGCAGCCGTGAACGACCCTGTTTCGGCAATGGCTCGTATGATTTCCAGTTGTCGAAGGTCCACGAATCACTCCTAGGATGCATCAGAGCATATATCTTCGGCGGAGATGGATTCAAGGACAACTATGGCCCGCGCTTGTTGAGCGCGGCGTGGGCTACTTGAGCGCGGCCTCGGTCCGAGCCACGGCTTCGGCCAGATAATGCTGGTCGAGCTCGATGCCCACGAAATTCACTCCCAGCTGGGCGCAGGCGACGGCGCTGCTACCCAGTCCCAGGAATGGATCGAGTGCGAGGCCGACCCGCGGCAGGCCATGCAGCTTCAGACAGGACGCCGGCAGCCGCCACGGGAAGGTCGCCGGGTGCGGCCGTTCCTTGTCGCGGCTTTGGATCGTTTCATACGGCAGGAACCAGGTATTGCCCCGGCATCGCAGCCCCGAGCCCGCGCCCTGCCAGCGCGTGACGTTCGATTGGTCCTGGTACTTCACACCCACCGCGCGGCGGTCGAGCGGCGTCCGGCCGGTCGGGCTGAAGTGGAAGACGAACTCGTGGCAGTCGTTGACGAAGCGCGCGCTATTGATCGGCTTGTAGTGGCCGACGGCCAAATCATCAACCAGGCCCGAACCGGAGCCTGCGAGGGACTTCTCGATGGCGATGGATTTGACCCAGTGCAGAAGGTTCTGGAGTTCGAGGTGGGGCCGCACCGCCTGGGCCACATCAAGTGCCGTCCAGGGGTCCTTCGGCTTGGCGCCCACATTCAGGAACAGCGAACCTTCACGGGCCAGCACCCGCTTGACTGCCTGAATCCACTCGCCGGTCCACGCCAAATACGCCGGCCGAGGCAGCTCATCGTCGTATGACCGGTACTGAATACCCAGGTTATACGGCGGGGATGTGACGACGACGTCAATTGAGGCAGGGGAGAGCCGGCCGAGAATGTCCAGGGCGTCGCCGTGGAAGAAACGTAAACGCTGGCTTCCGCGACGCAGGTCGGCAAAAGGTTTCGGGAGGCGAGGGGGCACGTCGGTACGATTGTACCGTGCGCCTCAGTATGGTATCCGGCCTCGTGCCGGACTTTACGACGCTCTGGCGGCCAGCGTGGTCATGGCGACGGCGGCAAACCGTTCGCGCTCTGCCGAAACCGTGTGGTTGCGACGGTGCGCGTGGCTGTCACAGCCAACGCCTTTTTCTTCCACGTAGATGACCTCGCGCGTGCTGGCCACGTCTCGGTAACGACCGACTACGCACCCACAGCGCAACGTCGAGAATCCCAGAATTCGAACGACACTCATCGAATTGCTCCCCCGGTCGAACTACCAAGCAAAGCTCGTGCCGAGGTCTGATCCGTGGATCTTCCGACTAAAACACCTCTTTGTGCAGTCGCGGGGCTGTCTCGGGACGTGTCACTTCTTACACAGCTGGTGGTCGAGCGCACACAGGCAGGAGAAGCCGACCAGAACAGGTACTCGGCCAGCTTGGATCAAACTTCAGTGAATTGGATAGCCCTTAGCGAGGTGATTGAAGTGACGCGAGTCCTTCGCGGGCGCTTTGCGATAGCGGATCAACCGTCAGCGCTTCGGCAAAATATTGCCGGGCGCTCGCGCGATTGCCGGCCTGAAGCTCGAGATTGGCGAGGTTGGTATACGTGCCCGAGTCGCGAGGGTCGACCCGGAGCGAGGCTTCGAATGCCGCCCGGGCGGCGTCGGCCTGGCCGATGCTGGCCAGGCACGCGCCGAGCAGGTTGTGGGCCTTGGCGTTGGTCGGATCCAGGCTGATTGAATTGCGGGCCGCCTGCGCGGCCATGTCGAGCCGGTTCTGTAAGAAGAACAGTGAGCCCGCGTAGTAATGCGCCCAGGTGTTCTTGGGGGCCTCGGCCATAAGCTTGGCGACGACTGGCTCCAGGCGAGCCGCGTCGCCGACGTCAGAGAGCACCGAGGCCAGTTGTTCCAGGGCGGGCACGCTGCCGGGGTCGGCCTGGAGCAGGCTGAAGGGGATGCGGACGGCCTGGTCCACGGCGCCCTGCGACGCCAGCACTTTCGACAGCGCGAGCTTGGCCGACGAGTTTGCTGGCACCGATGCCAATTTCGTCAGCACCGCCAGGGCATCGTCAATCCGACCGAGCGCCGCCGCCGACCGAATCAGCCCATCGAGCGACACCGGGTCGTTGGGGTTGGCCGAGAGGGCCTTGGTGAAGTCGGCATAGGCGGGACGCTGGGCATCTGATTGCAGGAACATGAGCCCGCGGTTCCGGTAAGTCGCGGCGGTTGCAGTGTGCTCGCCGGCGGTGACCGCGGCCGGTTTGGGACTGCTGTTGGCCAGCTCTCGAAGGGTCACGGCGTTGTCATCCCTTGAGGCGCCGAAGATATTGCGCGGGCCTGAGAACTCCAACCGCGACCGATCGTCGGTCTGCAGAAAGGCGCCGGCGGCCCAGGTCCTCAGCGCGTCGCCCTGCGCCACAAATAGCGAGGTGATGGCGTAGGGTTCGCGGGCTCCAACCGAGGCGAGATCGGCGGCCACCCCGCGGCGCTGCCACGCCTCGGCAATACCGGCGATCCGATCATCGAGCGGCCCCGTCGACCCCACCAGCAACACGTCGGCGTCGCCGATCAGCCACATGGTTCCCTCGGGGAACGCGGTCAGGAATGTCGCGACGATCGAGCGGAGGTCGTCGCGGCTGATGTCGTAGGTGTGCGCCCACTGGCAGAGCATGCCGCCGGGGGCCAATCGCGCCTTGGCGCCCTCGAAAAACTCGCGCGTAAATAGCGAGGCGATGCCAGCCATCCACGGGTTCGACGGCTCTGACACGATCACGTCGTATTGTTCGCGGCCGAGCATCAGGTGGGTGCGTCCGTCGCCGACGATCAGCCGCGTGCGGGGGTCGGCGAGGGCGCGATGATTCTCGAGCTCGAAAAAACGCGCGGCGTCCACCACTTCGGGCGAAATCTCGAGGACGGTGACGGCCTCCAGTGGATGGGTCAGCGCCGAGCCGAGCGTGACACCGCTCCCCAAGCCGAGAATGGCGACGCGCTTTGGTGCGGGATGCAACAGCAGCGGCACGTGCGCCAATAGCCGCTGGGTCAGCATGTCGCCGGCGTTCGAGGCGTCAACCTTGCCGTCGATGGCGAGCGACACGGTTCCCGCCAGGCGTCGGACGGCCACTGTGCCGGTGGCGCCTTCGCGATACGACAGCAACTCGCCGGCCGCCAGCGCCGTTTCGAGGCTGGGGCCACGCAGGGCGGCGGCGTACTTGTAGGCTCCGCTCGAGAGCAGCAGCGGATCCCACTGGGGCAGCGCGAACCCCGCGGCTAACACCACTGCGGTGAGGACGAAGGCGGCCAGGCGGCCGCGCGCCGGTCCGGCGAAAACCAGCAGGCCGACGGCCGTGAGGCCGACGACCAGGGCGACAATGCGAATGGTCAGGTGCAGGCCGATCGCTGGCACCAGCACAAACCCCGCGAGCAGGGCGCCGGTAATCGCGCCGATGGTGTTGACGGCGTAGATGCGGCCGAGCGACTCGGTGACGGCGTCGTCCGAGCCGGTCGCCAGTGCGACCGCGAACGGAAACGCGGTTCCAAAGGCAATGGTCATCGGCAGGAGCAACGCCGTGACGAGCCACACCTCGCGCAGCATTACGTCGAAGAACTGGAACCCGGGTCGCGCCACGATCTCCGCCATGGTCAACAACGCCCAATCGACCGACGCGGCCGCGGCCAGTGACAAGCCGGCGCTTGCCAGCAGGCTGATCGCGAGCCCGGTCGCGGCGCTTCGCACGCGCGACACCAGCCACGAACCCACCGCCGCGCCCGCAGCGAGGCCGATGATGAAGATCGCCACGACGATACTGAACGCGTAGGTGGTGGGGCCAAGGATCTGCACGAGCAGCCGCGTCCACACCACCTGCAAGATCAGCGAGGCAAAGCCCGAGGCGCCGAGTGCCAGTGCGGCAAGCCATGGACTGCCTTCAGGTTGCAGGCGTGGGGCCGAACCTTTAGCCTCGGCCTTCCCACCTGCCCGCAGGCGTGGCGCCGAACCTTTAGGTTCGGCCATCGACTTCGCCGCACCCCGCGCGATCGCGTAGGCGCCGGCCGCGGCGGCGATGTTCAGCGCGACGCCCACCCAGGTCGCACCGCTCAGGCCGAGCGCGGGGATCAGGACAAAGCCGGCGAGCACGGCGCCGGCGGCCGCACCAAGCGTGTTGGCCGCATACAGGCCACCGGCGTCCTGCGCCGCGCTCGAGGCGGCGCGCACCATCCAGCGCGACGCGATTGGAAACGTCGCGCCCATGGCCGCCGCCGGCACCGCCAGCAGCAGCACACTGGTCGCCAGCCTCAAGAACGCGAAGGCCGTGCCGCTCTGGCCATCAGCGTAGGCGCCGGCGAGCAGCGGGCGCAGGGCGGTCAGTGCGACCGGGAGGAGCAGCGCCAGGACTCCGATCGCGAGTTCGAGGCCGGCGTACACCGTGAGCGCGCGTTCGGGGGTGAGGCGACCGCCGCGGCGGCCCGCGACCGCGGTGCCCACCGCCAGGCCGCCCATGAACGCGGCCAGGACGGTGCTGGCGGCGGCGATGCCATGCCCCATCTGCAGCGTTAGCAAACGAGTCCAGACGACTTCGTAAATGAGGGCCGCGGCGCCGGAGACCGCGAACAGGAAGAGGAACGGGCCACGCCGCATCGCAGACAGAGTATCAGAAGGGCGCGCACCGATCGGGTGCGCGTCGGGCTCGGCGCTACCGGCCGTCGTCGGCAGGCCGGTACAGCGTCAAGTGCTGGTCGCGCTGTAATTCTTTGAGCGTCCAGGCCTCAATCACCGCGGCCACCGATTCTTTGGATACGAATCGCCGATCGATGACGACGTAGCCCAGGCCGGTACGGGCCATGAACCCGGCCCCGCGCTCACGCAGCACTCTCAGGTCGTCATCGGTGAGCGGCTGTGGCTCGCTCAGCTTCATCAGGATGACCAGTGTCGGGCGCCCATCGCGAGTCTGCTCGACTTGCCGCGGCGAAATTCTTGAAAGGTAGCCGCCGATGAGCGGCTTGGTGTGGCGCGTCTGGTTGAACTGCGAACGCGGCCGGAAATTGCCGATTGACGACACGCCGTCACGAATGCCGAACGGCAACGTCAGCACGCGCACGTCGCGCGGGTCGGCGGCAATCGTGTCGTAGATGGGCGAGATGGCGGCGGAGTAGAGCGTCCGCGGTGCCGGCCACAGCTCAATCGCCAGCAGCACCGCGACCAGTGCCGTAATAGCCCGCCGGCGCTGTGGCCACTTCGTGCCGATTGCCGCCAGCGCGCCGGCCATCAGCATCGACAAACCGAGCGCCGAGACAATCGCGAACCGCGTGGGCGTGCGGGCGAGGCTCATCGGCGTCACGTAGCGCAGCAGCGCCCATGGCCCTGGGATATGCGTGTTGGCCCCCGCCACGTAGATGAAGGGCCCGAGTGCCAGCAGCGCAAAGCCAATCGTGATCCACCACCAGCTCGCCTTCGGGCGGAACCGCGCCAGCCAGATCCCGGCCACGACCACGGCAATGGCGACGAGGCTGAACGAAGCCGTGTACTCGACGAACAGTGTCGGCGCCGACCCCTGTCCGTCGCCTAGGAGCGATCGCATGACCGGATGATTCGGATTCGGGGTGATCAGCGCCAGCAGGTCCACGCCGCGAGGGCTGCTGCGCCAGAAAATCCTGGGGCTCACGAACCGGCCATCGACAATGCGCTCGACCGTGCCATAGAGGACGGGGGAGAGCGGGCCGACGCAAGCGATGATTCCGACCAGAACCGTCTTGATGGGCATGGGGCCGAAGTCGGGAATGCGCGAGAGCTGCGGCCGCCACCAGATCATCAGCCGTGCCGTGACCAGCACGGTGAGGATCAATACGGGGTTGTAGAGGCTCCGCACGTGCACGACAATCCCGAGGATCTCGAAATCGCCGCCGCGGCCGAGCGTGAGACCCGCGACCAGCCCGCCGAAGCAGACGATCAGCACATCGAGGAGCCACACCCACGCCCGTCTCGGCGCCGGCTCGGTCGCGCGGGTGACGCGAACCGCAATGGTCGCGCCGTACAGCACGGTGATCATGACGCAGTAGACGCCGTAATACGCGTCGCACAGCGCCGCCCAGGCCATGCACAAGCCGACCAGCGCCGCGTTGCCGGGCGTCCGGTTTTGCTCGGCCCTCACGAGCGCCCAGATGAACGCCGGGAGCGGCGCTGCTGCGGCCAGGCTGAAGTGACCCGTACTGCGGGCGACGAGGACCGGCGACCAGGCGAACACGGCTCCGACGAAGAACGCCTCGACCCGCGTGACCGTGAACACCGCGCGGGCGAGCCCATAGGTCATGAGCGACGTCAGGATGCTTGTGAACAGGTACACGAGGTTGAACGACGTGACCACGCCGAACCACGAGATCAGCGGAAGCGCGAGCAGGTTCAGGAAGACGGTGTAGTTGTGCTGGGACAGGTCAATGCGCTCGGTGAGCGAGAGGATCAGTTCGGTCCCGAAGGGATTGTTGCCGCGGAGAAACTCCTTGTGGAACACCCACTGGTTCCACAGGTACACACTGGTATCGCCGCCAGGGTCACCGGTCAGGTGGGTCCCCAGTTGAACGGGCAATGGCCACGTGAAGGCGCTGGCGACCAACACGTAACCGAGCACGACGGCGAGCTGGGAGGCTTGCTTTCGTCGCATGGGCAGGTGCATGAGGTTTGTATCACAGGGGCGGGTGGGGCAGGCAGCGTTCGTACAAAAAATAGGGCGAGTGGTTGCCCACCCGCCCTACCAGTCTTACCCGTCTTAGCTAGAAGTTGAAGCGGACGCCGAAGCGGATGACGCGCGGGTTAAGGATGGCGAGCACATCGTTGAACGGCGCGGTCGCCGTATTGGTCGTGCGCACTTCGGTCGGTACACCCGAGTTCATCACGTTGAAGACGTCGAGCATCGGCTGGATCTTGCCGAAGCGCTTCAGATCAATCGACTTGTCCAGCCGTAGGTCGAGGATGGCGACTGACGGATAGCGATTCGAGTTAATCGGCTGAACGCGGATTGTCCGGTTGCCTTCGACCGGCATGGCCACGCTGATGGTGCGAGCGTAGTTAAAGCCACTCTGCACCTTCCACGAGCCCGAGAAGCCGATGTCCAGCGGCAGCACGTAGCGGCCGACCAACTTGTAGTTCCACAGGGTGTCGGTTTCCTTGCCGCCGTCTCCGAACAGCATCTCGGACGGACGGTAGACGAACGCGCGCCCGCCGCCCGCGCCATGCTGCATCATCGACCAGGTGTAGCCGAATGAGGTGAGCAGCATCCACTTGTCCGAGAAGCGGCGGTTCAGCGCGAACTCCGCGGTGTGGAAGTCGGCATCGTTGCGTTTGTCGTTGGTGTAGACGCGGTCAGTGCCGGCGCTGGCGGCAAGCGCCGTTGTCTGGAAGGTCTGGTCGTCAGCCGTGCCGGCGATCCGGTCGGCCCCCGGGTCGCTGATCGTGAACGGCACGGTGTAGCCGGCGGCGCGCACGACGTCGACTTCGCCCCACACGTTGCGCATGTTCTTGTAGACCCATGATGCGCGCGCCGAGAGGCCAGTGGCGACTTCGCGCTCGAGGTTCAGCGAAATCTCGTTACTGGTCGGCCGGATGAGATCGCGGTCGACGCGCACGGTGCCGGCCCCTCCCAGTGACTGCTGAAAGGGACCCAGCTCCGCAGGTGAGCTGACGAGGCGGTCGCCGTTCACGTCGCAGCCGGTGGTCTGACCCGCCGCGCACGACACAAAGGCGTAGCGGAGCTGCGCACGGCCCACCGGATTCTCCTGATTGGCCAGCGTGTCGGCCGAGTTCCAGCGCGACTGCCCAACAAAGCCTTTAATGACCGTGCGGTTGTCGCCGGTCAGGTCATAAGCAAATCCGACCTTCGGCGCCAGAGTTGTGGTGTTGGCGACGGTTGTGGCCGACACTATGCGTGGAGCCACGAATGCCCTGTAGCGCACATCGGTCGAACCGGCGAGCGCCGGAATGCCGTTTGGCGCGAATTCCTGGTCCGGCCACTCATCACGGTAGCGTTCGACGCGTACACCCAGGTTGAGGGTGAGGCGGTCGGTCAGCTTCCAGGTGTCGTTGATCCAGCCGGCGGTGTAGACCACGTCGTTCGTACCAGTGACTGAGGTGTTGTGTAGATCCACTGCACTCAGATTTCCGTTGTTGTCGCGATACTGAATGTCGAACGGCTGGTCGTTGAAGAGGCTCCGGCGGTCGCGCTTCCAGTCGACGCCGATGCGGAAGTCGTGGCTGCCTTTCCAGCCATCCTGGAAGTACGACAGGGTGGTGTAGAACTGGGGTTTGAAGCGCTTCTGGTCCTGGTAGCCGCTGTTGCCGCCGCGCGGCGAGATCACGCTGGTTGCGGTGTCAATGCGCGGCGCTTCCCACGGGCCGTCATACAGGCCGAAGTCGCGGACCGGACGCAGCGGAAAGAAGTTGTACCACTGGGCGGCCAGCACGTCGAGGAACGCCCGGCTGCCGAGCACACTGGTCCACTCGATTTTCATCGGGTAGTTACGTGAACTCTGATAGTAGGCGGCCGACAGCGGCGTCGTTAAACTGATGCCGCGCAAGTCCTGCAGCTTCTCGCGCTTGTTGAGGAAGCCGATGATCTGGTTGCTCTTACCGACCTGGAATGTGCCCTTGAAAGTGTATTTGTTCGACAACTTCGAGCGCTGCGTCTGGTCGCCTAGGCCGGTGATGAACTCGTACTTGTCGTTCAGGCGCCAACTCGTGAAGAACCACGCCTTCTGCCGCCACAGCGGCCCGCCAAGATCGCCGTTGAGGTCGGATTGCTTCTGCGTGGCGTTGCCGCGGCAGATGGTTTCGCCGCTGCGCTGGAAGCACAGCCCGAGGCGCGAGAACATGCCGTTGTCGTCGGGTGTGTTCAGCAACCGCAGGTTGTCAGGCACGTTATCGGTCAGCTGGCTCTCGCTGATGTAGTCGCTATACCAGGTGCCGCGGAACGCATCGCCGCCCGACTTCACGCTGATACTGAGCACCGCGCCGCCCGCGAAGGCGCCCGAGTCCGCGCCCGCGCCGCCGACCTGGAACTCTTCGAAGCTGCCGAAGTCGAAGTAGCCGGCGTTGGCCGCCGTGCCTTCCGTGGTGTCGATACCTTCCACCCGCGTCTGGTTCTGCGTGTCGAAGCCGTAAGAACGGAAACCGGTCTGGTTGCCGGTGTTCGAGCCGCCGACGTCGAAGCCAGTCATCTGAATGCCAGGCGCCTGCGCCATGGCAGCCCACACGTCGCGGGCGTTCGGAATCTCGGTCAGCAGTTCCTTGGTGAAATTCGTGGCCATCGCGGTCGTCGAGGTATCGACGACGGGCGAGGCGCCGGTTACGGTGACGGTTTCCTGCAGGGTGGCTACGCTCATCTGCTGGTCAACCGTCAGTGTCTGGTTGATCACGACGCGGACGTCGTTGCGTTGCACTTTCTGGAAGCCGGCCAGGTCGAATTCGATCGCGTAGACGCCGGGGTTGAGCGCGAGGAAGCGGTAGCTGCCATCGGCGCCCGTCACTTGCACCTGCGGCTGAATCATCGCCGGGCTACTTGCCGTGACCGTCGCACCGGGCAAGATCGCGCCAGTGTTATCAGTCACCACGCCGTTAATTCGGCCTCGAAATTCCTGTGCGAAAGTGGGAGCCGCTGATGAGAGCAGCGTCACGCACAGGCACAACACTGTCAGCCCGTTCAGTCTAGTCATTCGTCCTCCAACCAAATACCACACGAGTAAAACCGCAAACGCCAATCAGATCGAAATCGTAGCCCCGAGACGGGAGCATTGCAAGTTTAGGTAATCCGTATTTTTGGATCAAACGCAACGGCTGAAGCCCAAAGACGATCGACCTAGGCTCCAAGCCCCAACCTTTAAGCTTTATATAGCGACCGGAACTGTTCGAGTTCTGCCGCGCGCTGCGCCCGCATGGCGCGGTCGGCATTGAACAGCCAGATCATGAAGGCGACGTGTGGCACACCCAGTGCTGCCATCTCGATAGGCGTCGCCAGGGGCTGAGCCAACAAGACAGGCAGGGTGTTCACGATCGTCGCCAAGAAGAATACGGGGACGAATAGTGGATGGCCGCCCACTCCGGGGACGGTGCTCAGCTTCATTGAGACCCGTTCCCACGATGGCGTCTCAGCCAGCGGCCGTTCAGGCTGGCCGTCTTCTTCATAGAAGGCCTGGAGATACCGCCCAATTCGCTCGGCACCAAAGTGCAACGGCCTGACGACTTCGAAGGTTGCGACCAGCGCGAGCAGGGAAATGATGGCGCCCAAGGGGTAGGGGATCCACGCCAGCACAGCCACAAGTAACAGTGCCCATAGCCCAAGCCCAGACAAGGCAAGCGCAGAACGGAGGCCTCCTCGGGAGGCAATGGTTTCCCTGAGGATTCGATACTCTGTCGCAGCCGGGCGTTCCATTAGGGGTTAGCTTAACTCAAGGAGCCATAAACCCTCTTGATTCTTGGGGATAGTGTAACTACAATTCCCGCAAGTTACTGATGGCGAAGCTTACTCGCGTCGCGAAACTGGCCGTGTCCCTGACGATTGCTGCCGTGGCGATGGTTGGTGTACCAGCCCAGGCGAGCGCCGCGAAAGCGCAGGCGACGAGTAAGACGAGTAAGCAGACCAAGCCGGCCGTCAAGGCGCCGGTACGATCGACTGCCAAAAAGACGACCTATTCGGCGACCAGCGCCCGCACCCGTCGCGCGCGGCTGGCGAGCGCTCGTGCCGCCGCGCGTGCCCGTGAACTGCGCGACCTGCAGACGCCGCGCTTCCGCGTGGACGAGCTTGGCCGTGAAGTGCCCGACGTGCGGGCTGAGGCCGCGATCATTTACGACCCGACTACCGGTGAAGTGCTCTGGGAAGATCACGCACAAGAGCAGCGATCGATGGCGAGCATCACCAAGGTGATGACCGCGCTGGTGTTTCTCGAGAGCGGCGCGCCGATGACCACGCCGGTCACCGTGCAGCGCAGCGACGTGTCGCGGGCCTCGACCACTTATCTGCGCACGGGCTTCAAGCTCACCGCCGATGATCTGCTGAACCTGCTGCTGGTGGGTTCCGACAACGCGGCGGCCCGCGCGTTGGCGCGCATTTCGCCCTATGGCTCGGAAGGCTTCATCGCGAAGATGAATGAGAAGGCCAGCGAACTCGGCCTGATCAACACGCGCTACGCGGACCCGTCGGGACTGTTGGCCGAGAACGTCTCATCGGCCTACGACTTGGCTCGCTTGATTGCGCATGCTGCGGCCGACGAGCGGGTCGGCGGCATCATGCGCCAGACGTCGTATACGACTCACTCCGGCAAGACGGCCATCACCGCTCGCAGCACCAACCAGATTGTCCGCAGCGGTGACATCGACGTGGTCGGCGGCAAGACGGGATTCATCAGCCGCTCGGGTTACTGCCTGGCGACCTTGCTGCGGCTGCCACAAACCGGACAGCAGGTCGCGGTGGTCGTGCTCGGCGCGAAGTCGAACGCCAGCCGATTCTGGGAAACACGTCACCTGTTCAACTGGATGAGCACGCGCACCAAGACGGTCCTCGACGGCGACGCGCAGCACCGGCAAGAACAGGAATAGTTCACTCCTTATCTTGTTCGTCGCACCACTGCCGCGTCCAGCGGCAGCGTCACAATCGGATCAGCGTACGGCAGCAGCGGGCGGAGAGATTTCCGGCCGTCCAGCGCCTTGAGGTAGCGGCCGCACGGGTTGCAAATGGCGACGCGGTAGATGCCGTCGGCCGTGGCCATTGACGTAATGGTGGAGCGGTCGCTGTTGCCGCAGTACGGGCAGTCCGTGGCGGCGAAGGGCCACCGCACCTGGCAGCGCCCGCAGACGAGCAGCCGCTCGCCGGTCGCCATGATGACCGCGAAGTCGGGTTCGGCGGCGCAGGCCGGGCAGCTGCCCCGGCGCCAGCCCTCGAAGTTCACGCGTTGCTGCAGCACTTCAGCCGTTCGCTGCAGGTACGGCCGGGCCGCCCAGGTCAGCACCTCGTCCAGCATCTCCACATCGGGCGAAGGGGTGCCGTTGAACCAGGCGCGCATCCGATCGGACAGGTCGGCGGCGCGACCGACGTTGTGCAGGGCGATCACACCGTCGGCATCGACGGCATCGTAGCGGCGCAGGATGTCGGCGATCTGCCGAATCAGCAGCCGCACGTCGTTCCACTCGAACAGGATTTGATCGAACTCGAGCAGCGACTGTCCGTTGGCGAGGCGTGCCATCAGCGTCTCGGTGCTCAATTCGAGCCACGGGGTCGTGAGCCGGCCCTGGACCCGGCGAACCGTTTCGATCAGGCTCATTTGAAGTTCGGCGGCCGTCGCCAGTTCGGGCTGGCGCTCGGCCAGCGCCTTGAGTTCGGCCAGGTCGCGCGCCACTGCCCGCGCACTACTGGGGGATGAGCCAGACACGCGGGGATCATACCGGGTTCCGGGATCCGGGAACCGGCTTCGCGCATCCAGGCGCTTATCGGCCGGTTCCCGGCCCCCGGTTCCGAGCTCCCGAAATACACTGGACGAGCATGCCGAAAAGGGCGGAGCCGAAGACCGCAGCGAGTCGAAACCGCAACTTGCGCATCCTGATGGTCGCCTCCGAGGCGCAACCGTTCTCCAAGACCGGCGGGTTGGCCGATGTGGTCGCGGCGCTCCCCAAGGCGCTGGGGCGGCTCGGGCACGACGTCACGGTGATCACCCCGCGCTACCGTGGCGCGCCGGACGGACCGGTGGCGGCCACCGTCGCACTCGAAATGGCGGGACACCGCTTCCATGCGGGCCTGCTCGAGCACGCCATCGGCGTCAACGCTCGCGTCTTGTTGCTGGACTGCCCGGAGCTCTACGATCGCGCCGGCATCTACTACGAAGCCGGCGGCGACTACCTTGACAATCCGATTCGCTACGCGTTCCTGTCAGCGGCGGCCGTCGACTACGCGGCGCAACAGGCGCAGCCCTTCGACATTCTGCACGCGCACGACTGGCAAGCCGGCCTTACGCCGATCTACGCCCGTCTCGCCGAAGCGGCCTCCGGCCGCGCAGGCGGACACCCGGGCACCGTGCTCACGATTCACAACCTCGCGTACCAGGGAATCTTCGACAAGTCGTGGGTGCCGCGGTTGGGGTTAGGGTGGCCGGACTTCACCGTCAGCGGCTTCGAGTTTTTCGATCGCCTCAGTTTTCTCAAGGCCGGGATCACCGCCGCCGAGGCCCTCACCACGGTGAGCCCGACCTACGCCGACGAAATCCAGCGCCCGGAGTACGGTCACCGTCTCGATGGCGTGATCCGCGCGCGGCACGATCGGCTGACCGGCATCCTGAACGGCATCGATGCCGACGAGTGGAATCCGGCCACCGACCCGTTCCTGCCGCAGCCTTTTGATGTTGATCGGCTGGGGGCGAAGGCGGCGTCGAAACGCGCGCTGCTGGAACGCTTTGGCCTCGCCGTGACCGACGAGACCCTGGCGCGACCGATTGTCGGCATGGTCTCGCGCATGGTCGATCAGAAAGGCCTGGACCTGATCGCTGCGGTTGCGTCACAGCTCGCGTCGCTCGACGCCACTTTCACGATTGTTGGCACTGGCGAGCCTCACTTCCAGGAGATGTGGCGGCGCTTGTCGCAATGGCGCCCCGACCGCATCAGCGCGTTCATCGGCTTTGATGAGCAGCGCGCGCACCTAGTTGAAGCGGGCGCCGACATGTTTCTCATGCCGTCGCGGTTCGAACCGTGCGGCCTTAACCAGATGTACAGCCTCCGCTACGGCACGGTCCCCATCGTCCGCGCCGTTGGCGGCCTGGTCGATACCGTGCGGCCGTACCACCCGAAGACTGGTCAAGGCAACGGGTTCCTGTTTTCTGAATACGACCCTGGTGTGATGCTCCAGACGCTCGAGGCGGCGTTGGCCACGTTTGCCGACAAGAAAATCTGGTCGCGGCTGCAAAAAAACGGCATGCGCGCCGACTACTCGTGGGATCGATCGGCGGCTGAGTATGTCAAAATATACCGACGAGTGCGCCCCGCGCGTACCACGCGGCGGGTACCGGCATCGAAAGGGTAGAGGGACGTGAATGGCATCCGAGAATGTGAAGGCTTTGACCGACGCGGATTTTGGCGAGTCGGTAAAAAAAGGCGTGGTGTTGGTGGATTTTTGGGCGACCTGGTGCGCACCATGCCAGCGCATTGCGCCGATCGTCGATCAGCTGGCCGATGAATACAGCGGCCGCGCCACCGTGGCCAAGGTCGATATTGATGCGAACCCGATGACGCCCGGCAAGTTCATGGTGCGCGGGATTCCCACGCTGTTGCTGTTCAAGGACGGCGATCTCAAGGAAACCGTGGTCGGCCTTGCGAACAAGGACGACCTCGCGAAGATGATTGACAAACACCTGTGAGCGAGCGACCAGTCATCATTATCGGGTCCGGTCCGGCCGGACTGACCGCGGCGCTCTACGCCGCGCGAGCCAACCTGACGCCGCTCGTGATTGAGGGCATCGAGGCCGGTGGTCAGCTCATGCTGACCACCATGGTCGAGAACTGGCCCGGCTATCGCGACGGCATCATGGGTCCTGACCTCATGACCGAACTGCGGGCCCAGGCCGCGCGTTTCGGCGCCGAGATCATTCAGGGCGACGTCTCGTCGGTGGACCTGTCGAAACGGCCGTTCACCGTGACGATGGGCCAGACGCAGTATTTCGCGCAGACGGTGATCGTCGCCACCGGCGCGTCGGCCAAGTGGCTGGACCTGGGCGTCGACAAGAAGCTGTCGGGCCGCGGCGTGTCGACGTGCGCGACCTGTGACGGGTTCTTCTTCAAGGGGCGCCCGGTCGCCGTCATCGGCGGTGGCGACACCGCCATGGAAGAAGCCATTTATCTGTCAAAACTGGCGACCTCGGTCACCGTGGTCCATCGCCGCGACAGTCTGCGCGCCTCGAAGGTCATGCAGGACAAGGCCATGTCGATGCCGAACGTCTCGTTCATCTGGAACACCGAAGTGGTCGACATCAAGGACCTCGACAAGGGCGTGGTCACTTCACTGGTGCTCAAGAACACGCAGACCGGCGTTGGCAGCGAGCTGGCCGTCGATGGCGTGTTCATCGGCATCGGCCACGTGCCGAACACCGAGCTGTTCAAGGGGCAGCTCGCGCTGCACGACAACGGCTACCTGAAGACCCACGAAGGATCACGGACCAGCGTGGCGGGTGTGTTTGCGGCGGGTGATGTGCAGGACCACATCTACCGCCAGGCGGTGACGGCCGCCGGCTCGGGCTGCATGGCCGCCATCGACGCCGAGCGCTTCCTGTCAGGGACGTTGCACGAGGTCGCGGCAGCCCACGCGTAGCGTCAGTCGATCCAACCGCCGCCCAGGACCTCGTCTCCGTTGTAGAAGACGACCGCCTGGCCTGGCGTCACCGCAGTCTGGGACGTGTCGAACTCGAGTTCGACGCGCCCTTCGTCCGTGGCCCGAACTCGCGCCGGTGCCGCGGCATGACGATGGCGAATCTGCGCGGTGATCGGGAGCCACGCTGACGGCGCGACGCCGCTGACCCAATTGACCGTTGTTGCCGTCAGCGCGGTCCGGCCTAACGCATCCTTCAATCCCACCACCACCTGCGCTTCGTCCGGCTTGATCGCCAGCACATACAACGGCTCGCTCGTCGACAAGCCCAGGCCCTTGCGCTGGCCGATCGTGAAGCGATGCACGCCACCGTGCATGCCCAGCACGCGGCCCTCGCCATTAACCACCGTCCCGGCACGCAGGGCCTCGGGCGCCTGGCGTTCCACGAACGCGGCGTAGTCGCCGTCGGGTACGAAGCAAATCTCCTGGCTGTCCGGCTTCGAGGCGACGCCCAGCTTCAACCGCAGCGCGTGCGCGCGCACGGTGTCCTTGTCGAGATGACCGACCGGGAAGGCGGCTCGCGCCAACTGCCGCTGCGTCAGTGAAAACAGGAAGTAGGTCTGGTCTTTCGAATTGTCGGCGCCGCGGTGCAGGTGATAGCGGCCGCTCGCATCCTGTTCAATGCGCGCGTAGTGACCGGTGGCGAGCTGGTCGGCATCGTAGGCCCTGGCGCGATCCAGCAGCTCGGCGAACTTCAGCTCGCTGTTGCAGTGCGAGCAGGGGATGGGCGTGCGACCAGCCACGTACTCGCGTACGAAGTTCGAGACGACGTGGTCGCCGAACTGCGATTCGAAGTTGACGATGTAGTGGGGGATGCCGATGGTGGCGGCCACCCGTCTCGCGTCGTAAAGGTCGTCGATGGTGCAGCACGTGCCGAACGCCTTCTGGCCCGACACCGTCGTCTGGCCCTGGTCATACAGCTGCATCGAGACACCGATGACGTCATGACCCTGCTCGGCGAGCAGGGCCGCAGCGACCGATGAATCGACCCCGCCCGACATGGCTACAACAATGCGCATAAGAAACAGGAGGTCAAGAGATCAGGAAAAGCTCTTTAACTGCTGATCTCCTGCTCTATTTTCTGCCGCCGACCGTGGTCAGGCTGCGGAGTTTCTCGACGAGCGGCGGCAAGACCTCGATCACCCGATCAATGTCGGCGTCGGTGTTCGCAGCCCCCAGGCTGAAGCGGATCGACCCGAGCGTGCGTCCGTGCGAGAGGCCCATGGCCTTCAAGACGTGCGATGGTTCGAGCGTGCCCGACGAGCAGGCGGAGCCCGATGACACCGCGATGCCGGCGAGATCCAGGCCAATCAGCAAGGACTCCGATTCGACGCGCGCGATACTCAGATTCGTGGTGTTCGGCGTGCGCGGACTCGCGGCGCCGTTGCGCTCGCTGCCGGTGACCGTGGTAAGAATGCCGGCCTCGAGTCGGTCGCGAAGGGCGCCAAGTCGGGGACCTTCACTCGCGAGTTTTCGCTGGGCCACGTCCGCGGCCACACCGAGGCCCACCAAGGCCGGCACATTTTCGGTGCCAGCGCGGCGATTGCGCTCCTGCTTGCCGCCGCTCGCCGGTGGCACCAGGCGCACGCCGCGCTTCAGCCATAGGACGCCGGTGCCCTTCGGACCATAGAACTTGTGCCCGGCAATCGACGCCAGATCGACGCCGAGCGAGGTCATGTCCAGCGGTAGCTTGCCGGCGGACTGCACCGCGTCGGTGTGAAACAGCGCTCCGCGTTCATGCGCGATCGCCGCCAACGCCGCGATTGGCTGGATCGTGCCGATCTCGTTGTTCGCGTGCATCACCGAGACGAGCGCGGTGTCGTCGGTGATCGCCTCGCGCAGGCGGTCGGGCGAGACAACACCCGAGGCGTCGACGGCGAGGATGGTCACGCGCCACCCGCGCCTGGCGAGCGCCTTCATGGTGTTCAAGACCGCCTCGTGCTCGATCGCCGAAGTGATGAGGTGTCGCCGGCCGCCTGGCTCGAGCGCCTCGGCTGCGCCGCGAATGGCGAGGTTGTCGCTCTCGGTACCGCCAGCGGTGAAGACGATTTCTGAGGCATCGGCACCCATGAAGCTGGCCACCGCCCCCCGCGCCTCATCCAGGGCCGCCTTAGACTGTTGACCGAAATGGTGCACGCTGGACGCGTTGCCCCACACCTCGCGCATGGCCAAGGCCATCCGGTCGGCGACCAGGGGGTCGAGCGGAGTGGTCGCGTTATGGTCCAGGTAGATGCGCATGGGTGAAAAAATTGATCGTAACATTCCTGCTAAGTCTCAGCAATAAAGGGACTAGACAACGGTTTACGGGGCCTTCTATACTGGCGGGGTTTTCATTAGGACAGCTCACTTCCCCGGGTTTCTAATAATAATTGGCACCCTCGGGCGGGATTTTCCAGCAGAGGGGGAGGTTTCAGCGATGTGGAAGCGGGATGAGTCGGTCAAACCGGCCAAGCCACTGGCACAGACTCCGGTGACGACGCCCTCGTCGCCTGTTGCCGCTGGGTCGGTGGTCAGCGATTCACGTACCCAACTGGGGAGGGACAACGTGAATATCGGAAAGTCCGTCATCATTAAAGGCGAGTTAAGCGGTAGTGAAGATCTGACGATCGAAGGCTACGTCGAGGGCCGGATTGATCTGAAGGGCAACGCCCTGACGATTGGTCCCAACGGCAAGATCAAAGGGGAAGTCTTCGCGAAGGTGGTCGTAGTACTCGGTGAGGTCACCGGCAACGTCACGGCTTCCGAGAAGGTTGATATTCGCGACAACGGCTCGGTAGACGGCGACATCGTCTCTCCGCGGGTGGCCATTGCCGAGGGCGCGCACTTCCGCGGCGCCGTGGACATGCAGCGCGCCGGCGCGAAGGCGCACGCCAAGCCTGAGGCACCGTCTCAAGGGCAGGCACCGCCGCAGACCCAGAAGTCCGGCGCGTAACCGAGCGTCATGGCTGACGCCAGGTCGCTGACGGACTTGTTCGGGATTCTCGGCCCCCGCCGGGTGGGCGAGACCACGAGTGTTGGTGATTCCTCCGTGACGCAGGTCACAGAGGTGTCGTATCCGACGCAGGCCCTTCAGAAGTTCCTGCGGTGCCTGAGGGGTGCCGACAATCCTCTCGTCCTCGATCTCGGGCCCGGCGTCGGCACTAACGTCACGTTCTTCGGCGAGCAGCTAGGGTGCCGCATTCGCGTGGAGGATGTCGCGTCGGACATTGACGCGCATGTGAAGGAGGGCAAGCTCGAACGGTTGCCCGAGTTCTTTGCCGGACGGTTTACGCAGGCACCCGGCTCGGTTGACGGCATTCTCTGCTGGGACATTTTTGATTATCTCGATCGGCCGGCTGCGCAGGCGCTCGCGACGGCGCTCTGTCGTTTGCTGAAGTCCGATGGCTGCCTGCTCGGTCTGTTCAGCACGGCGGAGACACCCGGCCAGGCCTACACGAAGTACGTGGTCGTTGATGAGTCGACGTTGCGGTACCGCCCCTATCCTGGCCAGCGACAGCGGCAACGCAACTTGTTGAACGGCGACATCATCAAGTTGTTCAAGGACCTGCGCGTCACCGACTCCTTCCTGATGAAGAGCAAGCTCCGCGAGATGCTCTTCCGTAAGCCCGCGCCCCGGGCCTGAGGTTCGGGCATTCATGGCCCGACCGATGCCCTTAGCCACAGGACACCTTGATGGAATCTGATCTTTCGCTTGAGTTCCTTCGCGTCACCGAACAAGCCGCTATTGCCTGCGCCCACACCATGGGACAGGGCGATCGCCATGGCTCCGACCAGGTCGCAGTCGAGGCGATGCGCCGCGAGATGGACACGGTGCCGATTGACGGCACCATTGTTATCGGCGAGGGCGAGCGCGATGAAGCGCCCATGCTCTACCTCGGCGAAAAAGTCGGTCTCGCCCAGAAGAAGAAGAACAGCGGTCGCGTCTTCGACGAGGTCGACATCGCGGTCGATCCACTCGAGGGCACCAACCTGTGCGCGACCGGCGCGGCCAATGCGATTGCGGTGCTGGCGGCGTCTGAGAAAGGTGGCTTGCTCCACGCGCCAGACCTCTACATGGAGAAGTTGGTCGTCGGGCCGACGTCCAAGCACCTGGTCGATTTGGATGCGCCGGTCCGCGAGAACCTGCGCGCGATCGCCCGCAGTCTAGGCCGTCAGATTGACGAGCTCACGGTGGTTGTCCTGGATCGTCCCCGCCACGACAAGCTGATTGCTGAGATTCGCGAGACCGGCGCCCGCATTCGCCTGATTGGTGACGGCGACCTGTCGGCCGGCATTGCGGCTGCGGTCTCGGGCACCGGCGTCCATGCCGTCATGGGCACCGGTGGTGCGCCCGAGGGCGTGTTGACGGCGGCGGCCATGCGCTGCTTGAACGGCGAGATCTTCGCCCGCCTGGTGGTTGCGAAACCGGAAGATGAAGAGCGGTGCCGCGCCATGGGGATCAAGGATGTCAAAAAGATCTACAAGTCCGAGGACCTGGCCTGCGGCAAAGACATTGTATTTGCCGCGACCGGCGTGACCGACGGCTCGCTGATGAAGGGCGTGCAGTTCTTCGGCGCCGGCATTCGCACCAGCTCCGTGGTGATGCAGACCAACCCCCATCGCATCCGCTTCATCGACAGCATCCAGGTCTATCCCGGACCGTCGGTCAAGATTCGATTCTGATTGGACCAACGACAGTCCCGGCGAAACGTCTTTGCCGCGGCGGCGGCTGGCGGCATTGGCTTCACCGGCTTCACGCTGGTGATGCCGTTTCTCCCGCTCTACATCGCCGAACTGGGTACCACCGACCTCGGTGAAATTGCCATGTGGACGGGCCTGACCCTCGGGGCGACCCCAACCGTCACGGCGATCAGCGCGCCGTTGTGGGGCCGGGTCGGCGACAAATACGGCAACAAGGTCCTGGTCATCCGGTCGCTGACCGCATTCATTCTCACCAAGGCGGGCATGGCGTTTGTGACGGCGCCGTGGCAGTTGTTTGCCCTGCGCGCGTTGCTTGGCGTGTTTGCCGGCTACGGCGCGCTCACCATTTCGATGGCCGCTCAGTCAGTGCCGCGCGATCGCATGGCGCGGGCGATTGGCGCCGTGCAGACCGGTCATCGCCTCGGCCCGGCGATCGGACCGGTCATCGGCGGCCTGCTGGCGCCACTGGTGGGTCTGCGCCACTCGTTCCTGTTCGCGGCGGCCTTCTATGCGGCGGCACTGGTGCTGGTGCTGGTGCTGTATCAGGATCCGCCGCGGCAGCCGGCCACTGAGAAGGCCAGAGGTGGCTGGGAGGTCTTCTCGCACCTGCTGCGCCTGCCCGGATTTATGCTCGCTCTGTTTGTGATCTTCGGCTTGCAGACGGTCGACCGTAGCTTCGGTCCGGTGTTACCGCTGTTTGTGGCGCAGGTCGGGATTGATCCGCAGCGCATCCCGATCGTGTCGGGCATCCTGTTCTCGCTCGGTGCGGTGTCGGCGGCATTCGGCTCCCAGCTGGCGCCACGGCTGCTCGGTCGTCGGTCTGCCAAAGACGTGATCGTGTCGGGCACGGCGGTGGCCGCCGTCGCGATGGCCGCCATCGTCGCGGCGCCCTCGCTGTGGGTCGTGGGCCTGTCGATGTCGGCGGTGGGACTGGCGATTGGTGTCGCCACGACCACCATCTACTCGGTGGCTGGCTCGTTGTTGCCCGCCGACGCGCATGCCACGGGCTTCGGCATCATGACCACGGCGTCGCTGGTCGGCCTGGCCGTGAGTCCGGTGGTCGCCGGCTTCATCGGCGGGTCGGGACTGCGCATTGTCTTTGTCGCCGATGTGGCGCTGCTGATTGTCCTCGCCGCGCTGGTCGCCCGTCGTCTGCGCGCCGAGCCGGCAGCCCCGTCAACCGGGGCGCCGTTGGCCGACAGTTAGCGAACTCCTAGATCCAGCGGAACATCGCCGCCGCGATCAACGTCGGGATGGCCGCGGCCAACAACAAGCCCCTGGGGCTGATGGCGCCGTCGAAGTAGCGGCCGAGCAGTGCTTGACCCGCGGGGTTGGGAGCGTTGGCAATCACCGTCAAGCCACCGCCGGTGACGGCGCCTTCGACGACCGCCGCCTTCAGGCCGTCGCTCAGGTTTGGCACTAACGTCGAGAGATACGTAATCAAGGCGTTGTCGTTGAACGCCGTCAGCACGGTCGCGCTCCAGAACATCGGTTCCTCGCTCAGGCTGGCCAGTACCGGTGCGATCCACCACGCCTGCAATCCGCCGTGGACGACAAGGCCGGCGAGGAACAAACCGACCAGCAGTGGAGTCTTGATGTCGACCGCACTCTGATAGGCCGACGTGGCCTTGGCGAAACCCAGGAAGAACATGAAGCCGCCGACCACCAGCGCCGGGTAATGCAGGGTGGCCACCGACCAGGCGATGAAGGCCAGGTGCACCACCGTGACCCACCAGGGCACCGGCAGCAGCGAGTAGCCGACGACGACGTCTTCGGCCGGCTGTTCGATGTCGGGCGGCGACAGTCGCGTGGCCAGCCCGGCGAACTCACGCCTGAACAGCAGCGCGTAGCCCAGTGTGGACACCACGATCGCCGTCGCCGCGCGCCAGCCGAAGTGGTTGATCATGAAGGGCGTGTCCCATCCCCACGGGCCAGCGACCATCAGCACCGGCGGCGCCGCGAAGTGTGTCAGGGTGCCACCGATCGACACGTTCACGAACAGCAGTCCCAGCGTGGCGTAGCGCAACTTCAGCGATGGTTGCCGGTCGAAAAATTTCTGCGCCAGCAGCAGGGCGGCAATCGTCATCGCTGCGGCTTCAGTGATCAACGATCCCAACAATGGCGCGACGATCAGGATCGTGATCCACCACGCCATCGGCGTGCCGCGGCCCAACTGGGCGAGGCGCTGCAGGATCCCTTCAGCGAGATGCAGCACTGGCCGCGTCGAGGCCAATGCCATGATCACCAAGACAAACAGCGGCTCGGCATAGCTGACCGTGCCGTTGATGTACGCGACGGCCGTGTGCCAGTCCCGGGATGCGGCGATCGCGCCGATCAACGGCAGGGCCCAGATCGCGAAGACCACCTCGATCTCACCCAGGAAGTGGAGCAGTTCGGCCACCACGCCGGGTCGCAACGGCCGCCCCGCCGCCGCGGCCGCCGCGTCGTGACGCGCCTGGACGTGGTGGGACGCGGCGGTGAAGCGCGCGGCCACAAAGGTGTGGCTCACGGCCAGGACGAAGATCGCGGTCGCGACGGCATTGAACGGATCGGCCTCGATGCGAGTGGCGAGCAACTGCCAGAGCGTCTGACCGGCGATGGCCGGGTAGGACCCGAGCGGCGTTGGAAACGGCGAGGCAAGGTCGTGCATGCGCGTGCCGATTATAGATGTTGGAGTAAAATCAAAAAGTAGATGAATATACGGCGTCCAGTGCTGGTGGAGCGGGTGGCGCTCGTTGGCCTGGTCACCGGCGGCGCGCGGCGGATTGATGCCGAACATTCGCTGGAAGAGCTGGGCGGCCTCGCCGAGGCGGCGGGCGCGCGCGTGGTGCTACGCGTCCTCCAGGAGCGTCCCAAACCCGACTCCGCGACGTTTCTCGGCAGCGGTAAGGTCGACGTGCTGGCGGCGGCCGCCTCAGAGGCCGACGCCGACGTCGTCATCTTCGACAACGAGCTGTCGCCGGCCCAATTGCGCGAGCTCACCAAGCGGCTCGATCGCAAGGTCGTCGATCGCACCCAGCTGATTCTCGACATCTTTGCGAGGCGGGCGCGCAGCCGCGAAGGCAAGCTGCAGGTCGAGCTGGCACAGCTCAAGTATTTGTTGCCGCGGCTGATCGGCGCGAGTACAGGATTGTCGCAGCAGGGCGGCGGCATTGGCACGAGGGGGCCAGGGGAGACCAAGCTGGAAGCGGATCGCCGGCGTATTCGGGTCCGCATGAAGGTGCTCTCAGACGAGATCGACGTGGTCCGTCGCCGGCGTACGCAGTTGCGCGAACGGCGCCACAAAATGGATGCCCCGACCGTCGCGCTGGTCGGCTCCACCAATGCCGGCAAGACGACGCTGTTCAATCGGTTGACCAAGTCCAACGCCGAGGCCTCGGACGCGCTGTTCGTGACCCTCGATCCGTTGGTGCGCCGCGTCTCGTTGCCCGATCGACGTGAGCTGCTGGTCAGCGATACCGTCGGTTTCATCGATCGTCTGCCGCACACGCTCGTGGCCGCTTTTCGAGCCACGCTCGAGGAAACCGCCGACGCTGACCTGGTGCTCCACGTTATCGATGCGGCCAACCCGGAACGCGAACGGCACATGGCGGCCGTGACGCGCGTGCTCGAGGAGGTGGGCGCACACCTCGTGCCGCGGATCGAGATCTACAACAAGGTGGATCAACTCTCACCGGATGAGCGACGGCGGGTGCAGGCCGCCGATCCCTCGTCGTTGTCGATTTCTGCCGTCACCGGCCAAGGCTGCGCTGAGCTGCTCGAGAGTGTTGCCTCGCGCCTTGCGCTTGACCAGCAGCGGGTCACGCTCGACCTTGACCTTTCTGATCCAGCCCAGGCCGGGCGTCTCGCGTGGGTCTATCGTCATGCCACGGTCCACAGTCACGCCACCATGGGCGATTACGCGACCCTGGAAATCGACCTGCCACGCCGGCTGTTGCCCAAGGTCAGGATGGCCACTCCGGCGGCGCCAACGGTGAGAGGCCGTCGTGCTTAGACGCCTGCTGTTGTGGTCGACGTGTCTGTCGGTCCTGGCGATCGGCGCCTGTGCGCCGAAAGCGCCACCAGCGGTCGTCGGTGCGCCCAAGCATCCGGAGTTCATGTTTCCCGCGGCGCCTGACGGCACGCTGGCGGCGCAGGCGGCGCGCCTTGACCGCGGTTGGCAGTACCTGCAACTGGGCGACCTGCGCAATGCCGAGCGCGAGTTCGCGGCCGCGCTCAAACAACAAGCGGCATTCTTTCCCGCAGACGTGGCGCTGGCCTATGTCTGGCTTGCGCGCGGCAACGAAACCGACGCCCTGGTACGGTTCGAGCGGTCCCTGGTTGGTGACGCCGCCTATGTTCCGGCGTTGGTCGGTCGCGGGCAGGCACTGCTTCAATTGGACCGCGTCGGCGAGGCGCTGGCGAGCTTCGAGATGGCGCTCGCGAAGGACGCCTCCCTGACCGACCTCAAGTCTCGCGTGGATGTCCTGCGATTCCGTGCCACGCAGGACATGCTCACTCGCGCCAAGTCAGCGACCGAGGGCCAGCGCTGGGACGAGGCGAAGGCGGCGTATCAGCAGGCGATTGCCGCCTCGCCGGACTCGGCATTTCTGTACCGTGAGCTGGCCGTGGTGCTGCAGCGGGCTGGCGATCCCGTGGCTGCGCTCGATGACTACCGCAAGGCCGTCGAGCTCGACGCCGCCGACGCGCGCTCGTGGGCGGCAATTGGCGGATTGCTGGAAGGGAACGGCGATGTGGTGGGGGCGTTGTCGGCGTATGAGCGCAGCCGCGCGCTCGACCCGGCCGAAGTGCCCGAGGGCGCCGTGGCTCGAGTGCGGGCTCGGGCGGCGCTGCTGAAGTTACCGGCCGAGTATCGTGCCATTCCCGGCAACGCCGGGGTCGCGCGTGGTGAGATCGCCGCCCTGATCGGGATTCGGCTGGAGGCGCTCGTCGCTCGTGCGCGACCGCGTCAGTTGATCATTACCGACATCCGTGGCCATTGGGCGCAGGCGTGGATCAACGCGGTGGCCGGCGCCGGCATCATGGAACCGCTGCCCACCTACGAGTTTCAACCTGGGTTGCGCGTCCGTCGCGGTGAACTGGCATTGACGGTGTCTCGCTTGCTGGGCTTGATTGGCGCGGCCAAGCCGGGCCTGGCCAAGAAGTGGGACGCGACCACGGCCGCCGTGAACGACGTGCCGGTCGGACACCTCAGCTACCGGTATGTGTCGCAGGCCGTGGCGGCCGGGGTCATGCCCCTGAACGCCGGCAACTTCGACCTGTTGCGCAACGTGACCGGCGCGGAAGCGATTGAGATCATCAGCCGCCTCGAGGCGCTGGCCCGGCCATGAGCACCCAGGTCTTCACGCTGGCGAATCAGCTCACCATCCTGCGGATCCTGCTGGTCCCGGTGTTCGTCCTGCTGACCCTGTACGGAAAGTCCGGCTGGGCCCTGATGACGTTCATGTTCGCGGGCATTACCGACCTGCTCGACGGCTTCGCCGCGCGCAAGACCAGCGGCAAGACCGACCTGGGCGCGTGGCTCGATCCGATTGCCGACAAGTTGCTGATCGGCGCCACCTTCATCGTGCTGACGTTGCCGAACATCGGCCTCGTCAATCGCCTGCCCTTGTGGCTCACCGTCACGGTGATCAGCCGCGATGTCGGCATCCTGCTGACCGTCGCGATCGTCAATCTGGCGATTGGCCCCCGCACGTTTCGCCCGTCACCACTGGGCAAGCTGGCGACCGCCATCTTCGTGCTGTCGTGCGTGGTGGTGATGTACTTCAACTACCGTGGCCATTCCTCGGTCTGGGTCGACGTAGCGATCTGGACGTCATTTGTCGTGACCATCGCATCGTGGGTGGATTACGTGTGGCGCCTCGCGCGAATCATCAACAAGTAGGCGCCTCGCCTACGTTCGTCCGCGCCGCGGTGGCCCGCTGCGCTGGCCGCCTGGGCCACGCGGCCGCCACGAACCACCAGCGGCACCACCAGGCCGATGACCACCGGGGCGCGCGTGCGACCGTCCACCGCCGGGCGGCCGATGTCCGGTGCCTGGCGCTCGATCCGCAGACGGCGTTGGGTGAGGCGTGTTCGCGGCAAACCCTTCGAGCTTACGTCGCGTGATGCCGCGACCGAGAACGCGCTCGAGCCGGCGCAGGTCGTCCATCTCGTCGTGTGAGACAAAGCTGATGGCGTCGCCGATGGCCTGCGCGCGGCCGGTGCGGCCAATGCGATGCACGTAGTCTTCAGGCTGTGGCGGGAAGTCGTAGTTGATGACGTGGGAGATGCCGTCGACGTCGATACCGCGCGAAGCGATGTCGGTGGCGACGAGGACGCGGATCTCGCCGTTCTTGAAGGCCTGCAGGGCGCGCTGACGCTGGCTCTGTGAACGGTTGGCGTGGATGGCGGCGCAGCTGATGTCTTCACCCTGGAGCTTGCGGCAGACGCGATCGGCACCATGTTTGGTCCGCGCAAAGACGAGGACGCACTTAAGGGCTTCGTCCTTGAGGAGGTGGTGCAGCATGACCTGCTTGAGGGCACCCGGGCACTCGTAGAGCAGCTGGGTGACAGTCTCGGCCGGGGAAGTACGACGGCCGACCTCAATCATCTGAGGGTCGCGCTGATACTGCTTCGTGAGGGTCTCGATCTCGCGGGAGAGCGTGGCGGAGAACATCAGGGTCTGGCGTTCCTTGGGCAGCGCGCGGACGATGGTGTTGATCGCGGGGAGGAAGCCCATGTC
>SXGR01040003.1_pt1 | contig 60288 bp, 48 predicted proteins | sample 3174711 | NCBI WGS metagenome assembly SXGR01 (sample SAMN11356860, study PRJNA531348) | freshwater metagenome | isolation source: freshwater sample F1-60 | place: China: Fuxian Lake, Yuxi | collected 2017-12-25 | reverse complement strand
CGTCGTCGTCATCGTCGTCGTCGTCATCGTCGTCATCCTCATCGTCCGAACCACTGCTACGCCCGCCGCCAACGCGTTCTTCCTCCTCATCATCCTCCTCGTCAGCCTCTTCAAGCTCCTCGTTCGGGAGCGACTGAGGCTCGAGGTCCTCCTCGTCACCAAAGTCATCGTCTTCTTCCTCGTCTTCCTCCGCGTTGGGATCCTGCTTCGGCTTCGATCCATCCTCGTCCTCGCCAAAGCCATCCTCATCGCCGAACTCCTCATCCTCAAAGTCATCCTCTTCCTCGAGATCGAAGTCCTCCTCGTTCTCCTCCTCCTCGTCGTACGCCATCGGGAGCGGAAACGACATCGATCGAGAGCGTTCCATTGCAGAGAGAGGAGCGCAGCGGGAGGCAGCCAGAAGACCAGCCAGAGGACTCGGGGGATTCACGATGGGATTCACAATCATGCTTGGGGAGCGTCGGCGCGACGACGCGGGAATATCCCCGCCCGACCGCACTGTGTCAACTGCGATTTATGGCAGCGAAACCGCGACGGTGGATTGAGGACCGCCCAGCAACAGCCATCCATCGAGCGCAGCCGCACGGTCCAGTTTCCCCTGAACGAAATCCACTTCGAATGCAGGGCCGAGCAGGCGCGCGCCTTCGCTCCACCCCAGCCGATGCAGAAGGACCTGCGATGTTCCAGGTGCACCCATCCCGCGAGCCGCCGCTGCGCGCCCCACCTGCTCAATGCCCAGCAGCGCCGATGACTGCGGTACGACACCATCGAGCATGCGTTCACCATGCAGGGCAGAGAGTCCCCGCAGCGATCCATCAAGCCCAAACAGAGCGACTCCATCCGCGTTCCACGAGATGATCAGATCGCCCGATCGCATCCAACGCCGGAGCGGTTCACGCACTCTCACTCCGCTCGGCGGAGAAAACCGGTCCGTCTTCGGACGCCCCGTGTTCCAATCCGTGGGGACCGTGCGATCCAGGACGTCGGTCGTGATGCACACGGGCCCAAGAACCTGACAGCTGCCCGTGGCACGCACGCGGGCAGCAGTCGACTGCCAGGCGATTCCACCAAGGGGACCGAATGCATCCCAACGGGCCATGCCACGAAGGGATCCGAACAGGACCGTCCCAGGGCTCGCGGCGCGTACCCATCGAATCTGGTCATCCACAACTCCAAGCTCACTCAATCGCTCACCGGTCTGTCGGTCACACAGGAAGATCAATGATTGGCTCGAGGCCGGTGCCTCGACCATGCCAACGACCGCAATCGTTGCCTCCGTTGCATCGAGTGCGAACACTTCGCCAAGTCCAATGTCGCGCGACCAAAGCAATCTGCCATCCGAGATGCTGATGCTGCCCATCCATCCGTCATATCGCGTCACGATCAGATCGCGCGTTCCATGCATGATCGGGTGCAGTCCCGCACCGGTCAGGGGACGCTCTGGAGCGATGAACAGTTCCACGTTGTCGATGCCCCACATCACGGAGCCATCTCCGTCGACGCGCCGCAGCGCGCAGACACCGCGCTCGGGCTGCTCAATGATGATCGCGCCCTCCCCCGACGGAATCACGAAGGTTGCCTCGGAAGACATTTCGAGGGACCACCGTTCGGTCAGTGCGGGTCCCTCCACACAAACCAGCGCGCGTTCGTCCTGAAGGAATGCTTGCCCATGCAGTGAACTCTGATCGTGCCCGATGCCCGTGGGAACGAGCTTGCCGCGGAGCACAACCGCTTCCGGTCCAGCGCCGCGTGACGAGTCCGCAGATGCGGACTCGGGGCGAGGCATCCCATCGACGATCCACCGCGCCCACTCGGGAACGGGACGAAGTTCCGCGGCGGCATCCCAATCAGTCGGCATGACGCCGCAACATCGAACGCGGTCGACCGCTTGCGCGCGAGCCACGTGCAGATCCGCAGAGGCCAACAGTTCGAGCGCAGCACGCAGAGTCTTCAGCAGCGCGTCCGGTTGTCCGCACAGGATCGATGCCTCCAAGGCGCTCAGACACGATGCAGCGGCGACAGCCGTTTCGCCGCCGCCAATCTGCAGGCGCGCGGCCTCCAGCCACGCGCGCGCCGACTCCACGGTGCCCGATTGCGCAGCGGCCCAGGCGGTCAACTCGGCAGCCGATCCCCTCGTGGGCATCGGCGTCGTCTCACGGATCGGACCGCTTCGGCGAATCACCTCGCGCAGGCGCGTGAGAACTGCATGCCAGCTCGCGATTCGAAGCGCGCCATCTTCCCCTTGCGCAACCACCATCGCTCTCGACATGTCCGTGGATGTCAGCACCTGCCGCCATGCGGCGACCGCGGCATCGATGCGCCCCGACTGCTCCAGCCAGTCACCCTGCGCGAGTACGACAAGTGCACGGTCCGATGGCGCGCACTGCGATGCGGCCAACTGAGCAAAGAGCGCGTCGGTCCCCTCGCGCCCGAGCAGGCCGCTGCGAGCCGCATCGATGAAGGACTGGATGAGCTGCGAACGGCGTTCCGGCTGGTCGCCCACACCTGCGATCGCGGCAGACGTGGCGTGCGTCGCGAGCCGCAGCGCATCGACATCCTTGTTCCGAAGCGCGAACTCGACCAACCCGAGCAGCGCATCCGAGTCAGTCGGGCTGCGCGCGATCGAGTCCGTGAGAATGCTGCGGGCTCGCGTCGGGTCCATCAGCACTTCAATGGACTCATTCCCGACCGCCGTCACGATGCCGTCTCGGATCGTGACGAGCGCAGGTCCGCGGATGGGCAGCGTCAACAGGCGCGAGCCGTTCGAGGCATCGAGCAGAACGCTGCCTCCGGCAAGGGGGACCACCAGCGCGGTCCGACCGTCTGGAAGCCATCCGACCTGCGCGCGACCACGAATCGGCGACCGCGCGGTGGCCATCAACAGCGCACCCTCGTCACTCTCGTCGCGGAAGCGCCAGAGCGGACGGCGGAGATCATTCACATCGACGGCGGCGACCGAATCCCCGATGAGGAAGAGCCGAGTTCCCGTGCGATCCGCGATCACGCACCGCACCACATCGAGGACGGTCCCGCGTCCGATCGGCACACTGTCGATCTCATCACCCGTTGCCGCATCGAGGAGTTGGAGTCGCTGACTGCCCGGTGCAATCACCACAACCCCACGCTCGGTGAGGATCGGACCGCCCATCTCCCACGGAGAGACATCGAGCAGCATGTCGCGGATGGGCACGGGATCACGCCGAACCCATCGCACACGACCATCCACCGCATCGAGGCATGCGACCGCACCGGCACCGCTCGAAACGAACACCGTGTTTCCTGCGGCTGCGGGAGTCGTGTACGGACGGGCGGATGCGGCGCGGATGCCCGGGGCAACACCGACGGGCGCGACCCAGCGGACCAATCCCGAGCGAAGATCAACGCCGATTGCCGATGAGACGGTCTCGAGGCGCGATGTGACCTTTCGCCCCATGAGCACGACCGTATCTCCCACGACCGTTGGCGCACCAGAGAGGAATGTGTCATTCAGCCCGTACTCGGTGGCGATGCGGTCCAATCCAAACTCCCACAAGCGCCGCCCAGTCATCAATTCGACACAGACCAACCTTCCCCCACCCGACCTCTCATTGCCCAGCGCATGTCCTGAAAGCGCGAGCACTCGATCACCAGCGACGGTCACGATCTGCAGATCGCCCACCTGCGAGTCGCTGCGGGGCGCATTGGCCGCACCGATGAACTGGTACCAGCGCGGCTCCATCGAAAAGGCGTCGTAGGCGCGCAGCACGTAGCCCTCATTGACCAGAACCGTCGAGCCCGCGATGGTGGGCATGGAAACGAGCAGACGCCCACTCGAAAGGGAATCGGGAATCGGATCAGACTGAATCCCGCCCTCCACGAGGTCACGCAGTCGCGCAGCGATGGAGTTTTCGAGCGGATCGCTCCACAGGCGCACGGCGTTCGCCGCCACCATGCCAAACGGACCAGCAATCAGCGGGTTGATCGGCGCACTCTCGGCAGGCGGGAACGCCGCGATGACTGCCGACAAGCGCTCTGCCACCGCGCGCGTCGATGGACCATCGATCGCTTGCAGTTCACCCGCGATGCGCATGGCGCGTTCACGGTCGCCAAGTCCTGCGGCAGCAAGCGCGCGGAGAGTGATGAACACTGCTCGATCTACGGTTGCGAAATCGGGGTGACTCGCCACGGATTGCAGGAATGCCTGTGCCTGTGCAAAGCGGGCGGAGTCGATGGCATCCTGCGCGAGCCGCATCGCGGCGGCGAGACCAGCCGTGGTCCACAGCCGAGTGTCGTACACAGAGCGAATGAGTCCAGCGTCCAATTGGCGCTGGGCATCACTCGAATGTGCGGAGCGAAACTCCTCCAAGACTCGTGGCTCGGCGAGCAGGAACGACTCGCATCGCGCGCGCGCGTCGCAGAACTGATCTGTCCTTCCGTCCACATGGACGAGGCGTCGTCCGAACTCGTCGAGAACGCGTGCGATCAGCCGCGCGGACTCGTCTGGATTCCCCTGCGCCTGATCCTGGGCCTGCTCGAGCATCTGCTCCGCCGTGGGCGAGTCATCGACAACCACGACCGCGAACTCCTGCGCGTGCGAGGGAACGCACACGACCGCAGCAGCAATCACACTGAGAATCCGCAGCCAAAGCAGCGTCGGCAACGCCTGTTGCATCGCAGCATCGTAGAGGCGCGGCAGCGCGTAGATTGACCGTCATGGGAATCCGTGCATGTGTCCTGCTGGTCCTGTCCGTGGTGACGGGATGCACGACATCTCCAGAGGTGCGCATCTTGGCGCTTGATCGCGTGTCGACGGGCGGCGCTGCCGACGAGTTCGCGATGCGAGTCGAACTGCGAAACCCGAACACGATTCCTCTCGTCCTGGACCGCTGGACCTATTCCGTCTCGACGCCGACGGGATCCTGGAGCACGGAGTGGATTGCCACGAGAACCCTGCCAGCGCGTTCCATCACCCTTGAACGCCTGCCGGTCGTGATCCCACATGCCGCTGCGACAACTCCGCTCGCCGACGCAACCCCGGCATCGGTGACGGATGCGATGCCGCTGTCCTGGCGGGTGAACGGATCGCTCAGCTACCTGCTGCCCGGACAACTCGCGGAAACACTCTTTGATCTGGGCGTCAGCCGACCGGACGTCGGTTTTTCCGGCTCTGGGACTTCTTCGACTCCGGGGGCAGAGGCTCCTGCAGTCGACCGACAGTGAGATCTCCCTGGGCTGCGCTGCTCCCTCGTGAGGCGACCGCAAGCGCATCAGCCATCAGGCGCGCATGGACGCCAAGCCTGCGCGGATCGTCCGCGGACAGCGAGTCATCCTGCAGCCGCGTGTAGGAACCATCGGCGCACAGTTCCCAGGACTGCGCGACATCCTGCAGCGAATACTCTAGGACAGTCCACAGCGTGCGCCGATGCTCGGGACGCTCAATCGGCGTGGAGGCTTCCACGCGAGTCTGCAGGTTGCGGTACATCCAGTCGGCGCTGCCGATGAAGAAATCGCCATCGAGCGGGTTCTCCTTGCCGGCGCCGAACCAGAAAATGCGACTGTGCTCGAGAAAGCGCCCAAGAATGGACCGTACTCGGATGCGTTCCGATACCCCAGGCACCTGCGGACGAAGGCAGCAGAATCCTCGCACGATCAGGTCGATGGACACCCCCGCTTGACTGGCGCGGTACAGCGCGTCCATCACGCCTCGGTCCTCCAACTGATTCATCTTCGCAATGATGCGAGCGGGTTTGCCCGCGCGCGCAAACTCGATCTCGCGCTCGATGAGTTCGAGATAACGCCGCTTCATGTTGATCGGCGCGATGAGCAACTTGTGGAAGGTCGTTTGGCGCGATCGTCCCGTCATGTAATTGAAGAGATCGACGAGATCTTCGGTGATCATCGGATCCGTCGTGAGCAGTCCGATGTCTTCATACAGCCGCGCCGTACGCGAGTTGTAGTTGCCCGTTCCCACATGACCGTAGCAGCGAATGCCATCCGTTTCACGCCGCACCACCAGAGCCGTCTTGGTGTGGGTCTTGAGCCCAATGACGCCATAGGCGACATGCACGCCCGCATTCTCCAGCTTCCGCGCCCATTCGATGTTGCGCGCCTCATCAAAGCGTGCACGCAGCTCCACAAGGACTGCCACCTGCTTTCCGGACTCGGCTGCGCGAATGAGACTTGCGATGAACGGACTGTCGCCACTCGTGCGGTAGAGGGACTGCTTGATGCACAGCACCTTTGGATCGTCCGCTGCCGCAGCGATGAAGCGCTCCACGCTGAGTTCGAAGCTCTGGTACGGATGGTGCACGAGGATGTCGCCGCGGCGAATCTCGGAAAAGATGCTCGCGCCACCCTCGGTCGGCAGGTCCACGGGCGGCAGCGGAACCCAGCGTGGGAAGCGCAGTTCCGCGCGATCGAGATCGGCGATGGCATCGAGGATGCCGTAGTCGATCAGGCCCATCGTCTCGTAGATGTCCTCGGCACCGAGATTCAGTTCCTCCATCAAGAATCGAACGATGCGTGGGCTCGCACCTCCAGCGACTTCGAGACGAACGACTCGCGCGAACTTCCGCTCCTTCAGCTTCTGCTCCACAGAAACAAGCAGATCGTCCGCCGCATCCCGCTCTGGTTCGATCTCCGCATCGCGCGTGATCCTGAAGGGAAGGACCTGCAGGATCTCCATGCCAGGGAAGAGTTCCTCGAGGTGATGCTCGATGATCTCCTGTACGGGGATGAACCTGCCGCCTCCACGAAGCTCAAACAATCTCGACGGCGACTCGGGGATCTTCACCCGCGCAAACAATGTCTCGGGTTCCCCGGGTCGCCGCACCACCAGTCCCAGTGAAACACTCATGTTGGAGATGAACGGGAACCGATGCCCTGGATCGACAGCCAGTGGCGTCAGGATCGGGAAGACATTGCGGCGAAACCATGCCTGCGTCTCGGCGCGCTCGCCTTCGGTCAGGTCCGCCCAGCCGACGACATGGATTCCCGCCGATCGCAGCTCAGGGAGCAGCGTCTCGCGGTAGATCTTGGCCTGCTGGCAGTCCAGTTCCAGAACGCGCGTCCGAACGGCGTGCAGGAGTTGCGCAGGGCTGATCCCGCCGAACACGCCCGCCGACACGCCCTCCTCCATGTCGTGCCGCAGCGCGCCCACGCGCTTCATGTAGAACTCATCGAGGTTGCGCGAGTAGATCGAAAGAAAGCGCACGCGTTCCAGCAGAGGCACCTTCCGATCGTCGCACATCTGAAGCACGCGAGCGTTGAACTCCACCCACGACTGGTCGCGGTTGATGAATCGCTTTGGATCCGCGGGCGAGCCTGCTGTCGCCGCATCGGCCGCCGGATCACGATTGGGTTCGGAGCTCATCGGCAGGGTGCCTCCACCACGCACGGAATGAAGCGCGCCGCGCAGCCAGGTGCCTCGGTGACCCGAACCGCATGGACGCGAACGCTCTCGGGCAGTCGGCGCTCGACTTGCTGCGCCACATGGCGCGCGACCGCTTCCGCGCTTGGGTTGATGCGATCAAAGGGGGGCGTTTCGTTCAGGTTGGCGGATTGAAAGGGCTGCAGGACTTCATCGAGAGTCTGCTCGAGTCGGTGAAAGTCGAAAGCAAGTTCGTCCGCGTCGAGGTGGTCTGTTGCCACGGTGAGATCCACCTGCCAATCGTGCCCATGCAGCACCTCGCGCTCACCGCGCAAGAGCAGCGCGTGCGCCGCCGAAAAGATCCGCCGGACCTCCAGTTCGAACATGAATCCGAGTATAGGGAGGCGGGGTTGAAAGTCCGCACAACGAAAGCCCACTAGCGAAGTCTTGCCCGATAGATTGCGCAGAATGAACGATGCACCGCTCATGCTTTCCGTGTCTGGCGCGCGTGGCATTGTGGGCGCCTCGATGACCGAAGATGTGGCGCGGCGATTTGCCCGTGCGTTCGCGGAGCATGTGCGTGCGAACTCGAAGCGTGCGGCAGGCGCTTCCGCGCCCCGGATGGTGCTCGGCAATGATGGGCGGGGTTCGGGCGGTGCACTCGCGATTGCCGCTGCCGATGGACTGCAAGAGTGTGGATTCGATGTGATCGACATCGGCTCCGTGGCAACGCCAACAGTCGGGCTGATGATCGGGCACACGCAGGCTGTTGGCGGCATCGCCGTGACAGCGAGCCACAATCCCATCCAGTGGAACGGGCTGAAGACGCTGAACGCCGACGGTCTTGCACTGCCGGCAGCAGAGGCCGCGAAGGTGATTGCGACCTTCCGCGCAGGTGACGTGCACCCGCCAGCCGCGCGGCGTGGCGTTCGATCGCTGCAGGGTCATGCCGACGAAACGCATGTCGCGCGCGTGCTGGGGCTCGTGGATGTCGACCGCATCCGCGCCGCGCGATTCCGCGTGGTGCTCGACAGCGTGAATGGCGGCGGCGCGCGCTCCGGCGGACTGCTGCTGCGCGAACTTGGATGTGATCTGCTGCACCTGAATGCGGAGCGAACAGGTTCGTTCGCCCATACGCCGGAACCGATTGCGGAAAACCTCGGCGATCTCTGTGATGCGGTTCGGCGTGATGGTCGCGCAGTCGTTGGGTTTGCACAGGACCCCGACGCAGACCGCTTGGCGATGGTGGATGGCGCTGGTCGGTACATCGGTGAGGAATACACACTGGTGCTCTGTGCGCTACGCATGCTGCAGCGGCATGGAAGGGGTTCGCTCGCGACCAACCTTTCGACGAGCCGGATGATCGACGATGTCGCGGCACGCTTTCCCGACTCGCGCGTGTGGCGCACCGCCGTCGGTGAAGCGAATGTGGTTGGCGGACTGCGCGCCCATGATGGCATCATCGGTGGTGAAGGCAACGGCGGACTGATCTGGCCGCGCGTGTGCTGGGTCCGCGATTCACTCTCGGCCATGGCGCTCACGCTGGAACTGCTTGCGCATGAGGGCACTCCGATCGCAACGATCGTCGAGGGTCTGCCTCGCTATGCGATGATCAAGCGAAAGATGGACCTGGCGTCGGTGGGCGGTCAGGCTGCGGTCGCGCCTGCACTTGCGCGAGTCCGCACGCACTTCTGTGGGCGCGCCGATGCGCGCATCGACGATGCAGATGGCATTCGCATCGACCTTCCCATGGGGTGGGTTCACCTGCGTGCATCCAACACGGAGCCGATCATCCGACTCATTGCAGAAGCGGCCTCTGCACAAGATGCCAACGCGCTCGCGGCGGAGTGTTCGGCTGCTGCGGGACTTTCGGCGGGCTGCTGATCGGCCGATGTCCTTCCTGTCGTAGCATCGATCGCATGAACTTCTTTGGTGCATTCACTGCTCTTGTCACACCCTTCAGCGCCGACGGCGTGCGGATCGATCTTGCGCGACTCGAACAGCAGGTGAAGTTCCAAGCAGCAGGTGGTGTGCGCGGGATCGTCCCCTGCGGCACCACGGGCGAGGCACCGACACTCTCCGAAGCGGAGCACGAATCGGTGGTGGAGTGCGCCGTTCGCATCGGCAGGCCCCTCGGCTTGCAAGTCATCGCTGGCGCCGGCAGCAACTCCACCGCACACGCCATCCATTTGCATCGTCTTGCGCATCGGCTCGGTGCGGACGCTTCGCTGCAAGTCGCTCCCTACTACAACAAGCCATCGCAGGAGGGTCTCTATCGCCACTTCATGATGATCGCCGAGAGCTGCCCGCTGCCCATCATGCTCTACAACATCCCAGGCCGCTCGGCTGTGACGATCACACCCGAAACAGTGGCACGCCTGAGTGTGCATCCCAATATCGTGGCGATCAAGGAAGCGACGGGTTCCATGGATTCCGCCAGCGATATTCGCCGTCGCTGCGGCATCTCGATCCTCTCGGGCGACGATTCCCTGACTGCATCGTTCGCCGCCGTGGGTGCGGAGGGCGTCGTCAGTGTGGTATCCAATCTGGTGCCCGATCGTGTGGCGGCATTGTGCGCTGCGATCGCCGAGGGTTCGCTGCACGAGATGCGGCGTCTCCACGATGCCCTCTATCCGCTCGCGCGCGGACTGCTTTCGCTCGATGTGAATCCCGTCCCGCTGAAGGCAGCGCTGCATCAGCTGGGGCGCGACAGTGGTGCGGTGCGTCTGCCACTGGCGCCGGCATCGGATGCCACACGCAGTGAGATTGCGCGGCTGCTGAGCGTGGCGAATCTGCACGCCGTGGATGCCACGCCACTTCGGACGGCAGCTGTCGAGGCGCGCGCATGAGCGGTGCAGACCGTGTTCAGCCCAATCCGACCGAGCGGCTGCTGGACTGGCCCGAACTGCCCTTTCGCATCGCGGTCCTGGTGTACCTGTTCGATGCTTCTGGGCGCCTGTTGATGCTGCATCGGCGCAAGCCGCCGAACATTGGCCGCTTCTCCGCGATCGGCGGGAAGATCGAAGTGCAGCGAGGTGAATCACCCCATGAATGCGCTCGGCGTGAGACATTCGAGGAAGCCGGTGTGCTGCTGCAGCCTGATGATCTCCGGCTGATGGGCATCATCTCCGAGCGCGCCTACCTCGGCGAACATCATTGGCTGATCTTCCTCTTCGAGTCCACGAACGCGATCGACCACGAGTTGGTGACGCGGATGTCGTTTGATGAGGGCGAACTCCGCTGGGTTCCCGAAGCGGAGGTCGCAGACCTTCCGATACCTGATGCCGACAAGATGGTCATGTGGCCCAATGTGCAGCGCCACCGAGGCGGGTTCTTCATGGCAGAAATCGATTGTTCCGTGCAGCCCACCGTGCACCGAGTGGTCGAGAGCACCCCGGCTCGGGCGGGGTGACGCCGCGCCGTTCAGTCCGCGCAGCACTCGCGCATCTCGGCGACCGCTGCGCGCAGCCCGACAAACACAGCGCGGCTGATGATGGCGTGACCGATGTGCAGTTCCCACACCCCGGGACAGCGCGCGATCGGCGCGACATTTTCCAGGTGAAGCGCATGCCCCGCGTTGAATCGCATGCCTGCCGCAATGATCTGATCCCCCGTTCGCTGCACATCGCGCAGCGCGGCGGTCGCACGCGGACCGAGTTTCCCCTCATCGTGGAACGCGTGGGCGTAGGGACCTGTGTGCACCTCGCAAATCGCAACGCCGAGCTGGGCTGCTGCCGCAACCTGCCGCTCCTCGGCATCGATGAACACGCTCACGGGGATGCCCGCACCGCGCAGCGGATCGATCACGGCTCGGAGCCGCTCCTGCAGCCCGAACACATCGAGCCCCCCTTCCGTGGTCACTTCGTTGCGCCCCTCGGGTACGAGCATGACCGTTTCGGGACGCGTGGCGAGCGCGATGGCCACCATGGCGGCCGTCGGCGCCATCTCCAAGTTCAGGGGAACCGTCAGCGATGCGCGAAGGCGTTCCACATCCGCATCTTGAACATGGCGGCGATCCTCGCGCAGATGCACGGTGATGCCGTGGGCACCACCCGCCACGGCCTCCGCTGCGGCGAAGACCGGATCGGGCTCCCATGTACGACGCGCCTGACGAATGGTCGCGACATGATCAATGTTGACGCTCAATCTCGCCACGGGGTTATCCTAGGACGATGGCATCGTTCGAGTCGAAGCTCATGGAACTCACGTGCCTGCTGGCCGCACAAGGTGGCAGTGTGCTGCGGCTTGTCACACTGGCGGTCGAGGCGTACTTCGATCACAACGAGATGAAGGCAGCGCAGGTCATCGCCCTGGACGATGAAATCGACACGGTGGATGTGGCGATTGAGCGGCAGTCGATCCCGATCCTTGCGATGGGACAGACCGATGAGCACGCCATCCGTGAAGTGCTGACACTGGTCAAAGTCAACAACGAACTCGAACGCATTGCCGACTGCGGCGTCAACATCGCGGAACAGGTCGTCGGGCATCTGAAGCCTGCAGAGTCCATGCCACCCACTTTCCGCGTGATGGCGAACAGTGTGCTCGGGATGCTGCGCGACAGCCACCGCGCGTTGGTGGACAACGACCCTGAACTGGCTCGCCAAGTGCTCCTCTTTGACGACACCGTCGATCGCTTCCGAAACGAACTGCTGCTGCAAGCGCAGGAGCAGGTCGCGCTCGGCAGCATCAGCGTTCACTTCGCCTTTCGCATCACCACGGCAGCGCGAAACATGGAACGCATCGCAGATCACTGCACGAACATCTGTGAGCAGACGATCTACCTGCGGACAGGGAAGATCGTGCGCCACCGACCCGAAGGCTGGTCGGCCCCCACTGTTCCGAAGGTGCAGTAGCCACCTCGGGTGAAGACTCCTCTGCCGTGGCGACAGCGCAGCAACCATCACTCGACGAACGCCGCAGCGCTGCCGCCGAGCGCCTTCGCGCATACGGGCAACAGCACCTGCTGCACTTCTGGGATCGCCTGAACGATGCGGCACGCAGCGGGCTGCTCGACGAGATCGATGCGCTTCCACTGGAGATGCTGCAGCGCGCATTCGCCGACCGCAGCGCGGACGCGAAGCAGGATGCACACGGCATCCTGCCCGTGACTCCAGTCGTGATGGACCAGGTGGATTCGGAGCGTTTCGTGCGAGAAGGATCCGCCGTGATCGCGGCCAATCGTGTGGCGGCGTTCACGGTGGCGGGCGGTCAGGGAACGCGCCTCGGCTCCGACTCACCCAAGGGCACCTTCCCCGCCACGCCAATCCTGCGGAAGTCGCTCTTCGAGGTCTTCGCCGAGTCGATCGGCGCTGCGCGCGCGCGCTGGTCCGCACGGATTCCGTGGCTCATCATGACGAGCCCCCTGAACCATGCGGAAACGGGCCGCTTCTTCGCAGCCCATGACTGGTTCGGACTCGGTGCGGGGAGCGTTCACCTGATCATGCAGGGAACGCTGCCATCGCTCGACTGGCATGGGCGCGTGCTGCTTGCGAGCGAGGGCGCAATCGCCCTCAATCCCGATGGGCACGGAGGCGCGCTGCGCGCACTCGATCAGGGTGGATGGCTCGATCGACTCGCACGCGAGGGCATCGACACGCTCTCTTACTTTCAAGTGGACAATCCGCTGTGCAAACCCATCGATGCACTGTTCATCGGTCTCCACCATGCCCACCCCGAGAGTTCGGCGGAGGTGTCGAGCAAGGTGGTCGCCAAGGCATCCGCCGCCGAGAAGGTGGGCGTGTTCTGTCAGCGCGGCGGCTCGCGCTTCGTGATGGAGTACAGCGACATGCCGCGTGAGATGACCGAGCTGTGCGATGCAGACGGCGCGCTGCTCCACCGTGCAGGTTCGATTGCCGTGCATGTCTTTGGCGTTCCATTCCTGCAACGGCTTGTTCGTGAGGGACATGGCCTGCCCCTGCACCGTGCGCGGAAGAAGGTGCCGTGCATCGATCCCGAGACGGGCGTTCACACCGTGCCGACGGAACCGAACGCGATCAAGATGGAGTCGTTCATCTTCGATACGGTGCCTGCAGCGCAGCGCGCGCTGGTTGCACAGACCACGCGAGTCGAGGAGTTTGCACCGATCAAGAATGCGGTCGGCGACGACTCCCCCGCCACGAGCAACGCTCTGCAGACGGAACGCGCCGCACGCTGGCTCGAGGCCTGTGGTGTGCAGGTTGCGCGCGATGCCGCGACGGGTCGCTGCCTCGCCGAGATCGAGCTTTCGCCCCGCACCGCGCTCGATGCTGCAGCGCTTGCGAAGTGCACCTCGCTTCCCGCGCAGGTGGGCGCCGGAGAACGCCTCACACTCTGATTCTGTGCAGACGCCCGATCACGCGCAGTCTGCGACATCCGCCACCTGCAGCGCAGGGCGATGGCGCCCACTCCACGAATCCACCTGCGGCGAACCGATGATCTGAACGCCAAGCCCACGCGTCAGCCTCGGCGACTGCGAGGCTTGCCGCCACCAGATGCAGGAGAGTTCTGCCGTCGGCAGGTCGCCGAGACGCACGAAGAAACTGATGTGGTCACGGTCCTTGCCGAAGACGCGCGGCGTGGAAGTGATGACGGCATCCTGCGCCCAGACGGTCGGCGATGGGAATCCACGACCAAACGGACCGAGCGCCTGCACCGCCGCGAACGACTCCGCCGAAATGTCACCTCCCACGAGCTTCACATCCGCGCGCACCGATGGACCTGCGTTCGGTGGGCGGTGTGCGGCGGCGTGCGCAGACAGTGCCTCACGGAATGCGGTCACATTTCCCTCAGCAACGGCGACACCAGCGGCAGCTGCATGCCCGCCGAAGCGTTCCAGATGCTCGGCACACGCTTCCAGTCCGCCCAGGATCGAGTACCCGTCGATGCTTCGCGCGGAGCCATGTGCCGTCCCTCCGCCCGATTGCATGAGCACCACTGGAACATGCAGGCGATCGGCGAGCCGCGCACAGGCGGTACCCACGATGCCACGCGACCACATCGGATCCGCCAGCACGCATGCTCCGCGTGCCGCGCCCAGCCCCTCCTCCTGCCGTTCGAGGGCTTGCTCGAAGATCTCTCGCTCTTCCGCCTTGCGCCGCTCATTCAGCGCGGCAAATCGCTGCACCCACTGCACAGCCTCGCGTTCGTGGGATGCATCCGTTCCATCGACCGTGTGCGGCAGTGCAAGAAGTTGCATGCCGTCCATCGCGCTCCCGAGTCGACCGCAGGCGTTCAAGATCGGTGCGAGGCCGAAGGAAATTCGCTCACTGTCCACGCGGTCCTTCGGCCCGATCCCTGCCTGCTCTGCGAGTGCGCGCAGCCCGGGCAAGCCACTGCGCGCGATCCGCGCCATGCCAAGTCTGGTGATGACACGGTTCTCGCCGACGAGCGGCACGATGTCCGCCACCGTCCCGAATGCCGCGAGCGCAAGCGTTTCGACGAGAAGTTCACGCAGTTCCGGAGTCACATGATCGGTACCGCACCACGCGCGGCAGAATGCCAGCCCCACTTTCCATGCGACTGCGGCCCCGCAGAGCGTTCCATCTCCACCACCGAATGCGGGATGTGCGATCGCGTGTGCATTGGGCAATCGACCATCACTCCGCATGGCATGGTGATCCGTGATGAGCACCTCAACTCCCAGATCTCGCGCCAAGGCAACCTCGTCGAGCGCCGTGATCCCGCAGTCCACGCTCACGAGTACCTGCGCGCCGTCGACCGCGAGCTGACGGACCGACTCCATCGAAAGCCCGTATCCCTCCGTCGCGCGTTGCGGGATGAACACGCGCGGCGCCTGACCACCCTGCACGTGACGGATCAGGTGCACCAAGATCGCGGCCGCGCACATGCCGTCCGCGTCGTAGTCGCCGAAGATCGCGATGCGTTTGCCCGCGCGCACGGCAGCGGAAAGTCTCCCTCCGACTTCGACCGCACCAAAGAGATCGCCGGGTGGCTTCAACTGATCGAAGGTGGGCGCCGTGAATCCAGCAAGCGCATCGGCAGCGATCCCGCGCGCTGCAGCGACACGCTGCACGAGTGTGCCCCGCGTTGGCCGATCCGCTGGACCCTCGGGCAGAATCCACCGCTTCAGCCAACCTTGCATGGAAGGGAGACTACGCGGATCGTGCCGTCGGGGGCGCGCCTTGGTGGGCGGAGCGCGCGCCTGCATCGCATCCTTCGTGGGTTACCATCGAGCGTGAAGGAGATTCCCCCATGACCGACCGCTACAAGTCCGTGTTGCTCTTTGGCGCACCTGGCGTCGGCAAGGGAACACAGGGCAAGATCCTCGGCAGGATTCCCGGCTTCTTTCATCTCGCGTGCGGCGATGTGTTCCGATCGCTCGACATGACGAGCGAGCTTGGCAAACAGTTCCTCGCCTACTCCTCGCGAGGCGAACTCGTCCCCGATGAGCTGACGATTGAAATGTGGCGGCAGAACATGCACGCGCAGACGGTGCTCAGCCTGTTCAAACCAAAGCAGGATCTGCTGGTGCTCGATGGCATCCCACGCAATGTCGCGCAGGCAAAGGCGCTGCACAAGTCCCTGGATGTCCTCAAGGTCATTCACCTCTCCTGCGGCGATGAAGAAGCGATGATGCAACGGATGCGGCGCCGCGCACTCAAGGAAAACAGGATGGATGACGCGGATGACAAGGTCATTCGCCACCGCTTCGAGGTCTATCACCAGGAAACACACCCAGTCCTTGACTTCTATCACTCATCGATCGTGGTGAACATCGATGCGGTGGGTTCACCAGCGCAGGTCTTCATGCGCGTCCTCGAAGTCGTCGTGCCCGTTCAGGACGCGCACTTCAACCAACCCGCGGCTGCCGCGAACTGAACGACCGACCTGTTTGCATCGGCGCATTCCTGCATGCGCCCTGCCCTGCGCGCCACCATCACGGTGCGCCCGGCACGTCGGGCTCGTTGGGCATTTCGCCGCCGCGCCTGAGGACTGCGATCGGCTTGGGGGCAAATCGCTCCTCCGCCTGCTGCAGGGCGAGCAGGCGCCGCTCCAAGACGAGACTCCGAGACATCGACGGAAACTGCCCCTCGAACTTGTCCAAATCGGCTGCAGTCGTCAGTTGCATATCGACATGCATGCGCTGCTCGACGAAGCCCCCTTGACCATCGAGTTTCGGTCGCCCGCGCTCATCACGCTCCGGGCGCGCCACGCGGAGCTTCACGCTCTCCCCCGGCAAGCGCGACTGGATGAGGTCCACCAGATCATTGGAGTTGGTGATGGGCTTTCCATCGATCTCTTCGATGCGGTCGCCCACCTTCAGCACCGTGCTTGCAGGCATGCCGGGAAGCAGCATGATGATCTCGACACCAGGTCGCTGCGGATCACCACTCGGTTGCATTCGGATCCCCAGCGCACCGCGAGGCAGGGCAATCACCTTCTCGCGCACGACGCCAAGCAGGCGCTCACGCTGTTCCGTACTGAGTGTCTCGCGGTCGAGCACGGCGAAGAGTTGCTCCGGCGCCACGGATGCGTCCGTCAGAACGCGGCTCGCCTCACTGCGCTCGTTGAACACCGAGGAGTCCAGGGCGGCAACCGCAGCCCGAACCTTCCCCGATACTTTCACGGACGAGAGCACTTCTGGCGACCACAGGCGAAGCACCTCGGGAGCCGGCGTGACGGGCTGCCCCATCACATCGCCCCGCCACGCTTGCGGCTGCTGGACCGCTGGCTTCACGGGAACCTTTCGCATGTTCCCCCCTTGGGCATCGCGCAGGGCATCCTGACTGGTCCATGCGAGCGCGGTGGAACCCATCGCGGCAAGAAGCGCGGCCGCGACTGGCACGCTTCGACATTGCAAAGAGGGCGCGACGCGCGAACCGCGCCGCAGCGGCTCGGCATCATTCGACATTCTGCGCCTGCTCCTTGATGCGGTCGATGGCGGTCTTGATGTCGACGACCTGCTGGGCAGTCTCGACATCCGCCGACTTGCTCGCGATCGTGTTCGCCTCGCGCAGAAGCTCCTGCGCAAGGAAGTCGATCGGTCGCCCCACGGGTTCGCCGTTGGAGGGATCCAGAAGCCGTTCGAGTTGATCGATGTGCCCAGCAAGCCGAACCAACTCCTCCGCGATGTCGGACCGCTCGGCGAAGATCGCGACTTCACGAAGCAGGTCCGATGGTTCGACGCTCTTGCCAACCTCTTTCAGCATGGCATCCATGCGTTGGCGCAATCGCGTTTGGTAGGCCTCGACCACCCTCGGCGCGCGCGACTGAATCGCCATCGTGCGCGCGCGCAGCGTCTTGGCACACTCGACGAGATGCGTGCGGATCGTCTCCCCCTCGCGAGCGCGGGTCTCGAGCACCCGGTGGCACGCCTCATCGACCAGCCGCAGCACGGTCGGGCGCAAGTGCTCGAGGAAGACCTCTCCACCATCCTCCACCACCACGCCCGGCAGCGACAGAAGTTGACCGCGGTCCACCTTTCGCGCCTCCTCGGAGCCGAGCATCTGCGTCAGCTGCGCGATGTAGCTGTTGAGGACCTCACCGTCGATGCGCGCACCGCGGCGCGCGGCCGACGCAACGATGCGCAGCGTGACGAGAACGCTGCCGCGTGCGAGCCGCCGCGTGCATGCAGCCTCCACATCGCCCTCGAGTGCCGAAAGTTCCTCGGGAATGCGAAGCGTGCACTTGAAGTGTCGATTGTTGACGGATCGAACCTCGGCCTCGACGGGAACGCCGTCGACTTCACCGCGCGCGACTCCGAAACCGGTCATCGAGCGGATCATTGGCGTGTCCTCCCGGCGGTCAGGGATTCGGTGCTGGCGCGGGCGCTGGCGCTGGTGCTGGCGCGGGCGCTGGTGCTGGCGCGGGCGCTGGCGCCACAAGCGGCTGGTCCACCGCGGGGGTTGCGTTCACATCGACTGGCACGCCAGTACCAGTTGCAGTACTCGAATCTGCGGGCGTGGCGGCTGGCTGCAAAAGATTGGTGCCCGTCTCTGACACCTGCACGGCAGGCTCCACGACCGGCGGCTCCGCCGATGGGTTGTCCATCACATTCAGCGCAATGGCAATCACGAGATAAATGGAGAAAGCACCGAGAGTGAGATAGGTCAGGACATCGCCAGTGCGACCACCGAACGCGGTATCCGTCGCACCTCCACCTGCACCGCCGAATGCTTGGGCAAGTCCACCGCCCTGGGGGCGTTGCACCAAAATGATGAGCACCAAGATGACGCTCGAGGCGGCGAACAGGAAGGTGAGCAAGTTGAACCAGAATCCCATGGATGCGTTCCTCGGCCAGTCTCAGCTGGCTGCAACTCCGACCGTCGCCGCGGCGCACAGGGCCAGGAAGTCGGGCGCCTTCAAGGACGCGCCGCCAACAAGCCCACCATCCACGCCGTCCACCGCGAAAATCGACTTCGCGGTGGCCGGCACCAGCGACCCGCCATACACCACGCGGACGCCAGAAGCGAGCCGCGCATCATAGCGTGCCGCAAGCGCAGAACGAATCTCGCGGTGCGCCTCGCCCGCATCCGCTGGTTGCGCCGTGATGCCCGTGCCAATCGCCCAAACTGGCTCGTAGGCGATCACGACATCGACCATCGCGGCCGCATCGATCGCAGCGAGCGCTGAACGCAACTGCGCGGCGATGACGTCGTGCGCCTTGCCTGCATCGCGCTCTTCACGCGTCTCGCCCACGCACAACACGGCACGAAGTCCGCTGCCGAGCGCCATGGAAAGCTTGTCCGCAATCAACGCATCGCGTTCGCCGATCTTGTGACGGCGCTCGGAGTGACCGATGATCACCCACGAAGCGCCCACATCGCGCAGCATCTCCGCACTGACTTCTCCCGTCCGCGCACCGTTCACCTCGCTCGACAGATCCTGCGCCCCGAGCGCAACAGGCGAGCCGACGATCGCCTCCGCAACAGGCAGCAGGTACGGGAAAGGAGGAAAGACCACGAGATCCCCGGCCCACTCCGCGGATGTGCCCTCCACGATCGCATGCGCAAGCATCTGTGCACTTGCGAGATCGGTGTTCATCTTCCAGTTGCCGCCGATGAAGGGACGCCGCATCCCCGAGATGGTAGGGACTGCTCCGCGGCGTATCCTCCCCGCTCTCGCCATGTCACAGCCTCGACGCGCAGTTGAAATCAGGTCCGCGTTCATCGACTTCTTCCGCAAGAAGGCGGGGCACACCTTCGCCCCTGGCAGCGCCGTCGTGCCCTTTGACGATCCCACGCTGCTCTTCACGAACGCGGGCATGAACCAGTTCAAGGATGTCTTCCTCGGACGCGGTTCCCGCCCGTTCACGCGCGCAGTCAACTCTCAGAAGTGCTTCCGAGCCGGCGGCATGCACAACGATCTGGAGGATGTCGGCAAGGAAGTCTATCACCACACATTCTTCGAGATGCTCGGCAACTGGTCGTTCGGCGATTACTTCAAGCGAGAGTCGATCCACTGGGGCTGGGAACTCCTGACGGAGGTGTACGGGCTGCCGAAGGATCGCCTGTATGCAACCTATTTCGGCGGGAACAAGGGCGCCGGGCTCGAGCCCGACGAGGAGGCGCGCGAACTCTGGTGTGCACACTTGCCCGCGGACCGCGTGCTGCCCGGATCGATGAAGGACAACTTCTGGGAGATGGGCGAAACAGGTCCATGCGGGCCTTGCTCCGAGATCCACTTCGATCGAATCGGTGGACGCGATGCGGCGAAGCTCGTCAACAGCGGCGATCCCGATGTGCTCGAGATCTGGAACCACGTGTTCATTCAGTTCAACCGCGAGGGTGATGGCACGCTGAAGCCGCTGCCCGCAAAGCATGTCGATACGGGCATGGGACTCGAACGATTGGTGAGTGTCATTCAAGGCAAGCGTTCGAACTATGACACCGATCTGTGGAGTCCGATCTTCGATGCGATTTCGCGCACGACGGGAGCACGCCCCTACAGCGCGTCACTGACCGATCCCACGGACATCGCGTATCGAATCATCGCCGATCATGTGCGCTGCCTGACTGCGGCAGCCTGTGATGGCGCGGGACCCGGCAGCGATGGCCGCAACTATGTGCTGCGGCGCATTCTTCGCCGTGCCGCGCGGCATGGGCGTCAGACGCTCGGCATGGAACGGCCGTTCGTGCACCTGTTGGTACCCGCCGTGGTGGAAACGCTCGGTGATGCGTTTCCCGAGATCGCCGCGGGTGCTGAGAAGGCTGCCCAGACGATCCGCGCAGAAGAGGAACTCTTCGGCAAGACGCTCGGACGCGGCATCGCGCTGTTCGACGAGTCCGCCACGCGCGCACAGCACTCGGGGAGCGGCACGATCTCCGCCGACGATGCGTTCCGCTTGCATGACACCTGGGGGTTCCCTGTCGATCTGACCGAGGTCATGGCGGCCGAGCGCGGCCTGCGGGTGGATGTCGCGGGCTACGAGACGCTGATGGAGCGCGCCCGCGAAACCAGCCGTGCGGGATCGCAGGACCAGGCGCGCATGGAACTGCCTCCCGACGCGCTGGCGAAGCTTGCGGCGATGCACATTCATGCGACCGACGATTCCGCGCGCGATCTCGGTCATCCCATGCGTGCACGCATTCGCGCAGTGTGGGATGGCAAGCACTTCCGCGACTCGCTCGAGGCCGGACACTCGGGCGGCATCGTGCTCGATCGCACTTGCTTCTTCGCCGAGAGCGGCGGCCAAGAGGCGGATGAGGGCGACATTCGAACATCGGCTGCCAGAGGCGAACACGGCGGTACCGCGGGTCACTTCGAGGTCCGTGATGTCCAGCGGTTCGGCGACTTTGTGCTGCACATCGGTCGCGTCGCGCACGGCACGGTGCGTGTCGACAGCGACGCGGAAATCATGCTGCATCATGAACGGCGGGAGCGCATCCGAGCGAATCACACCGCCACGCACTTGCTGAATCTCGCGCTGCGGAACGTGATTGGCGAAGACGTGCAGCAGCGCGGATCGCTCGTCGCAGCCGATCGATTGCGCTTTGACTTCGCATCGTCCCGGGCGCTTTCCGCGGACGACGCGCAGCACGTGGAGCGGCAGGTGAACGCGGCAATCGCCGCGGACTTGCCCGTATCGATCGGCACGCTCCCGCTCGCCCACGCCAAGACGATCACGGGCGTTCGCGCCGTCTTCGGCGAGCGCTACCCGGATCCCGTGCGCGTCGTCAGCATCGGCGCCGCCATTGCCGAACTCGATCGCGCTCCGAACGATCCGCGTTGGGGGTCACTGTCGATCGAGTTCTGCGGCGGAACGCACCTCGCGTCGACGGGGGGTGCGAAGTCGTTCGTACTGCTTTCGGAGAGCGCGTCATCGGCGGGCGTACGCCGCTGCTTTGGACTCACAGGGAGCGCTGCGAATGCGGCGGCGGAGGCGGCGCGCCAGTTTGCCGAGCGTGTCGAAGCGGCGATGCGCCTTGAGGGCGATGCGCTGATGACGGAAGCTGCGGAGATCGTTCGCGCAGAGACTGCGCTCACCATCGGATTGTGCGCGCGACACGCGATCGTGCCTCGACTCGATGCGCTCCGCGATCGGACGAAGGATGCGCGCCGCAAGACAGAGGGCTCCACGCGCGATGAAGCAGTGACGCAGGTCCGCGCGCTCACGGAGGCGCATGGGGTGGGTGATTCGCGCCGCCCGCTCGTGGCCGTGATCCGCGGTGCAGATGCAGCCGCACTGATGGCTGCGCTCGATTCGTCGCGCGCGCAGCTGCCCGAGACGCCGATCCTGCTGCTCAGCCCCGACGCCGAATCGGGAAAGGTTGCCATCGCGGCCACGAGCCCCGCGTGGGCGATCGCGAAGGGACTGAAGGCGGGCGATTGGGTTCGGACGACTGCACAGGCATGCGGTGGATCGGGCGGCGGAAAGCCCGACACGGCGCAGGCAGGCGGGAAGGATGTCACGAAGGTGGGTGACGCCGTCGATGCCGCGCGCGCGTTCGCGGCGAACCGTTGATCCATTCCATCACGCGGATGCGCGGCGCAGGCTCAGCGCGCCCCACGCGATCACCCCGGCGATCACCGCCACGAGGAGGACCGCCCCGATCGCCGTGAGTTGGGATTGCATGGATCCGCCGCGCCACAGCGGACCTTCCAGCGCCGCAATCGCCCACCGAAACGGACTGACAGCACTGGCCGATGCGAGTGCGGGCGGCATGAACACGAGCGGCACCGATCCACCGCCGAGAAGGGCGAGGATGAGAATCACGGAACGCCCCGCGCCCTCGCTGCCACCGAGGCTCTGAAACAGCGACGCCACCGCCATCGCCACCATCGTGAACGCGACCGCGATGGCAGCCATGGCCGGCAACAGCAGCGCAGGTTGCACAGGTCGCACACCGAAGGCCGTCACGGCGAGCACCATCAGCATGATCTGCATCAGCAGGGCCATGCAGAAGCAGGCAATCGCCTTGCTCGCGAGCACCATGTGCATCGACAGCGGCGCCGCGCACAGGCGCCGAAGCGTCCCGCGATTGCGTTCCACCGAGAGGCTCGTCACAAACGCCATCACACACCCCGCAAGACCCCAGACCACCCCTTGCGGGAATGTCACGGCGAAGCTGGATGGGGGTCGTGCGGGATCATCCACCACCGCACGCTGCGTGACGCGCACGGGACGGAACGCACTCAGCCGCGGGAACGCATCCGCAGCGTCGCCAGTGATCTGTTTCCCGGCACGACGCTGCGCGCGTTCTTCGCGCGCCTCTGCGAGCCGCTGCGCCGCGGCCAGCAGATCGAGGATCGCAGCGCGTTCGGCCTCGCTTGTTCCCATGTCTGATGCGGGCAACGCCCGCAGCAGCGTCGTCTGCCGCTGCAGGCGCGCGCTGTCACCCACGCTGAGCATGAACTGGACGAATCCAACCTCCATCAACTTCCCCTGCAGCAATCCAAGTTCCGCAGAACGGCTCGGGTCGCCGAGCAGCTCGATCGGCATCGACCCGCCCGTGAGCAGCGCCTCCGCAGCCCGATCGAACTCCTCGGGCACGATCACAACCGCGCAGCAACGCGCCGATTGGACGCGCGCGATCGCTTCCTCCCGTCCTGCCACACGATCCACCTGCAACGCGGGGTCCGCCTGCAGCGCGCCGATGAATGAATCGGCAAGCGGTCCGCTGCCTTCGTGAACGAGTGCGATCGTGATCGGACCAGGCGCTGCCATCCGCCCGAACACCATCCCAAACAGCACGGCAATCACCAACGGAAACACCAGCGTGAACACGAACGCACTGCGATCGCGCAGCAGGAGGCGCAGGTCTTTCCCCACAAGGGCGAGCAGCGAAGCCGTCATTCGCGCAGCTCCCGACCCGTCAACTTCAGCAAGACGCTCTCGAGTCCGCGCGCCGCACGGCTGCTTCCCGCGCCGTGGATCGCCACCAGTTCCTCCACGGTTCCCTCCGCTTGGATCGTCCCGCGATCCATGAGCGCAATGCGGTCGCTCAACTTCTCCGCTTCTTCCATGTCGTGCGTCGTCAGCAGGACGGCACATCCCGACGCAGCGCGAGCACGGATGATGCCGCGGACATGAGCACGCGACTGAGGGTCCACGCCAGCCGTCGGCTCATCGAGCACCAGGATCGGCGGCTCATGCACGAGAGCCAGGGCGAGATTCAGTCGCCGCTTCATGCCGCCCGAGTAACTCCCGACCCGCTCATCGGCACGCGTCGCAAGGCCAACCGTGTCGAGCGCCTCCAACACCTGACGGCGGCTGCGGAAAGCGCCGTAGAGCCTTGCAAACAGCGTGACCGTTTCGGTCGCGGTCAGCATGTCGTACAGCGCCAGTTCCTGTGGCGCGAATCCGATGGCCTGTCGCACCGCGGCACGCGAGGGATCGCCCGAGGCGCCGATCGTCACGCTTCCCGAGTCGGGTCGCATCAGCCCCGTCACCAGAGCAACCGTCGTGGACTTGCCCGCACCGTTGGGGCCGAGCAGACCGACCACCTCGCCCGCCGCCACCCGAAGGGAGACTCGATCGACAGCGCGCAGCGTTCCATAGCTCTTGGATACTTCGCGCAGCGTCAGCACCCCGACATCCTACGGATGTCTCTCGAAAACTCGGCGATAGCCTGATGCGCATGAGTGATGCCATCACCAGCATTCTTCAGGAGAACCGTGTGTTCGAGCCGAGCGAACACTTCCGCACGACGATCGGGACGATGCATGTGCCCAGCATGGATGCGTACCGTGCAGAACATGCGCGTTCGTTGCAGGACCCCGAGGGATATTGGGGTGAAGTGGCGCGAGGCTTCCATTGGATGCAACCCTGGCAACGGGTCTTGGAATGGAACGCACCGGACGCGAAGTGGTTTTCGGGAGGGCGGACCAACGCATGCTTCAACTGCGTGGACCGTCAGGTCGAAGCGGGATTCGGTGATGAGGTGGCCATCATCTGGGAGGGCGAACCCTGTTCACCTGATCCGGAGGTGCGTCGACTCACCTACCGCGACCTGCAGCGTGAGACATCCCGCGTCGCGAACGCGCTGCGGTCTCTCGGCGTGAAGCGCGGTGATGTGGTGACCATCTACATGGGCATGGTGCCCGAACTGGCGATCGCCGTGCTGGCGTGCGCCCGCATCGGCGCGCCGCACTCCGTGATCTTCGGTGGCTTCGCACCGAATGCGATCGTGGACCGCGTCCTCGATGCGCAGAGCGAGATCATCATCACCTGCGATGGTGCCTGGCGGCGCGGGCAGGTGGTTCCGCTGAAGGCGAATGTCGATGAAGCGTGCACGCGACTGCCCGAAGTGCGACATGTGCTCGTGCTTCGCCGCACCGCGAAGGAAGTCGCGATGCACCCGACGCGCGATGTGTGGTGGCATGAGTGCGTGAGCGCGCAATCGCACGACTGCCCGTGCGACGCGGTGGAGTCGGAACACCCACTTTTCTTGCTGTATACGAGTGGTTCGACGGGCAAGCCCAAGGGCATCGTGCACACGACGGGCGGGTACATGATCTTCACCGCGCATACGGCGCGGCTCACATTCAACCTCGTGCCGGGGCGCGGCCAGGTGTATTTCTGCACGGCGGATCTCGGGTGGATCACGGGACACTCCTACATCGTGTACGGGCTGCTGCCCAACCGCGTGCCGACGGTGATGTACGAAGGGGCGCCGAACTTCCCTGCCGAGGATCGCTTCTGGTCGATCGTCGAGCGCCACCGCGTCACGCACTTCTACACCGCGCCAACGGCGATCCGCTCGTTCATGAAGTGGGGCGATGCGCATCCGCAGCGGCACGATCTGTCGAGCCTGCTCGTCCTCGGCTCCGTGGGCGAACCCATCAACCCTGAAGCGTGGATGTGGTACCACCGCACGATCGGCTCTTCACGCTGCCCGATCGTCGACACGATGTGGCAGACCGAAACAGGCGGGCACATCATCACGCCGCTGCCCGGCGCAACGCCGACCGTGCCGGGGTCCTGCACGCTGCCGATGTTCGGCATCGATGCCGCCATCGTGAACGAACGCGGCGAAGAACTTCCGGCGAACGCGGGCGGCCTGCTCGTGATTCGCAAGCCATGGCCCTCGATGCTGCGCGGCATCCACGGCGACCGCGCACGGTTCATCGAAACCTACTGGACCAAGGTGCCCGGGATGTATGTCGCGGGCGATGGGGCACGGCGCGATGAGCGCGGCTACTTCTGGATCATGGGTCGAATCGATGATGTAATCAATGTCAGCGGACATCGGCTCGGCACGATGGAGGTGGAGAGCGCGCTTGTGTCCCATCCCGCCGTGGTGGAAGCCGCCGTGGTCGGCATGCCGCATGAAATCAAGGGAACGGGAATCGCCGCGTTCGTGACACTCGGTGCCGACTTTGCCGCGACGGCGGGCGCACAGCTGAAGCGCGAACTGCAGGAACATGTCGCACGGGAGATCGGCGCGATCGCACGGCCCGACATGATCCGCTTCACCACGCTGCTGCCGAAGACTCGGTCCGGAAAGATCATGCGCCGCCTGCTCCGCGACATCGCGTCGGGGCGCGAATCGCGGCAGGACACGACCACACTCGAGGACTTCACCGTTCTTGCGAAGCTGCGCGAGAGCGAGGAGTAGCGCTGACGAGGGTCAGGGCTGCAGACGCCAATCAACGCGGTCCGCCTGATCGGCCCAGCGGCGCATGTCGCGAAGGGCGTTCACCCCCACCGCCTCCACCGCACCATCGATCGTTCCAACGCACGCTTCGTCGCGGTACCGCGCGCTGACATTGCCGAACGATGCAGGTACCTCCGCGTCGTAACGCTCCTGCCACTGCGGCTGCATGAACATCGGGCTCTCGAGGCGGAAGTAGCCCTCGGCAACACCGCCGTCCACCGTTGCGTTGGTACGGCTCGATGCGAAGACGACCAGGCGCGCAGGGTTGCGCACCATGGCAAGTCGACGCACATAGAAGTTGGCGAGCGGGTTCGGCTGCCCGTTCTGCAGGGTCCCAGGCAAGAACCCAAGTCGCTCGCTGTCGCCACCGACCCAGGTCGAGTTCATCCCAAACGACGGGTAGAGGCTCGCGAAGTACAGCAGTTGCTCGGGATCGCCGTTCTCCAACTTGGACCACATGTCGGCTTGCGGACCCGCGAAGAGCGCGCGCATGTCACCGCCGAGGTACGGCGACAGTCGCCACGGCCAACGCGCGGCAATGTTCGCACCGCCGCCGTAAGTCTGCGTTGGAATCAACTCGCCCGATCGCTGATACGCCGGCAGTCCCGGGAGGAACCCGGGGATCAGCGCACCCCCATTGTCGAGTGAGTAGCCCGTCCAACCCTGCACTGCGCCACGCAGCGCGGCGAGTTCCGTTGCCTGCCGAGCAGTTCGCTGGACCGCCGTGACCGCAGATGCGGAGAGCGCAACGAGCAACACGATGACACCGACCACTGCGAGCAATTCCACGATGGTGAAACCACGAAATCGTGACGCAGGCTGTCCGTTTCCCGTCGCCGACGGCACAGGAGTGGGGCGTGGCGATGATGCCGCTGCGATTGGCTTGCCTTGAACTTTCACTGATTGGGCGCCTACTGTTTGCATGTTGATCGAAGCAACAGAACAGTAGTCGCCTTGGAGAATCCTATGCGCTTGATTTCGTGGAGTGTGATCCTTGCCTGTCCGCTGACCGTCCTCGGCTTCCCGTCCGAAGCGCGAGCAGAATCCATCGTGGGCTCATGGCAAGCACCCGCGCTCGACCGCTGGATGTACCCATTCAACGCAACACCGGGGGCTCGGCAGACAATCTCCACTTTCGGATCGGACCCGGCATCGCCGCAGTTCGACAGCCGCGATGGGCAGTTCATCATCGCATTCGACACCGCGCCCATCGTGCCCGGCGGATTGGGCAGCGAAAACTATTCGGTGTCGAGCGCAGTCCTCACTGTCGAGTTCGCCAACGACCGCATCGTGGCCTACGACCCGACGCCCGATGCGTGGCAGACCTTTCGCGCACCGACCGATCCCGCGTTCGTCGAAGACTCCGATGCGGGACAGCCGATCGAACTCTTCGGCTGCGGCTTCCGCAACGGTTTCAGCGCGATCAACTTCGTGGAGAACTCCCCGTACTCGACACCACCCAATCCGCTGGCCTCGGGAGTGCGCAACGCATTCGCCCTCAGTTTCGACGAGGCAGGTGCGCCGATCGATGTTTCCAACAACCCGCGGGTCGGCTTCGATCCGCTTCGATTTGCCACTGGGCAGATCAGCGATCTCGCCCCCGGCGAACTGATCCCGCTGCGCGCGACGATGAGCTTTTCGGTGTCGGTATCCCAGCCACAGATTCAGTCCTACCTGCGGGATGGCTTGAACCGAGGGCGCGTGTTCTTGGTGGTCAGCAGTCTCACCTTCGTGCAGCAGCAGGGCGGCAACTTCCCGGTGTTCTATGCGAAGGAGAACCCGCTCATCCAGGCCGGCCAGGCGCGCCCCGCGTCCCTGACGCTAACGGTCCAGACCGGGCCGACCTGTGTTTTGGCCGACATCGACTGTGATGGATCGGTGGGCGGCACCGACCTGACAATTCTCCTGTCTGGGTGGGGCAGCAACGGCAGCGGCAACACCGGCGACATCAATGGCGACGGTGCGGTGAACGGCAGCGACCTGACAGAACTGCTCGGTGCCTGGTCGAACTGACGATGTGGGTTGCTGGATCCAGTTACTGCGCCCCACCGACGCTGACAAGCGCGCTGTCCTCTGCGTGAGACGTGCAAAGTGCCTTGACCACGGCACCTCGCACCGCGCTGACGCGGGCTCGGATGCCATCGAGGGCGGACTCCACCTCGTCCTGACCCACCTCAAGGACTTCTGAGATCTCGTTCGTCGGCATCTTGTCGACGAAGTGAAGTTCCACGACCAGTCGCTCAAAACCGCTCAAACTACGCGCCAAAAGTGACACAAGCTGTGCTGATCTCTCGAGCATGTGCGTTCTCCTTGCACCCTTGCGCTCTCGGACGCCCCCATGGCAATCCGTCGCCACTACAGTCAGGAGAATAGCACGAATCTTCACACTGTCCACTCCCAACCGAAGTTCTTTCCCTCTCGAGGTCGCCCCACCGTTGGAGCGCAACATCCTGCTGCCAGAGATCGGCGAAGTGAACCGCGAGTTCCGGGTCGAACTGAGAACCTGCGCACCGCAGTACTTCATCGACTGCGTTGCGTGATGAACGCCGACGCGCGTACGGTCGATCGGAACAGATCGCATCGAAGCTGTCGGCAATGGCGATGATGCGCGATGCCAACGGAATCGCATCTCGTTGCAGACGATCGGGATAGCCCTGACCATCCCACCTCTCGTGGTGGCTTCGAACGCCGGCTCGAGCAAAGTGCAGTTCATCAAACGCGCCGAGCAACCGCGCACCAGTCTCTGGATGGCGCCGAATGACCGCGAACTCATCTTCGCTGAGTCGGCTCGGCTTGAAGAGGATTTCGTCTGGAATGGTCAGCTTCCCCAAGTCATGAATCATCGCCGTGATTCGTACAGCCTCGACCTGGCCCTGATCGAGTCCGACATGCGCGGCGAGCGACGCAGCGAGCGACGCCACTCGGTGGCAGTGCCCTGGACCCTCTCCCTCCTTTGCCTCAATGAGGCGCACAAGCACTGCGATGCAACTGTTGCGGTCCATGAGGTTGGCATTCGGCCGTTGCAGGCACTCGCTTCAGCGGACTTCGAGATTCTGCGGCAGCAGGTCCGATACACTTTCGCTCCGCATGCGCGTTCACCCATTTTTGGCTATTCGCGCCGCTGCAAATCGCGTTTCGCAGGTGGCATGCCCGCCCTATGACGTCGTGGACCACGCTGCCGCCGCGGACTGGGCGAAGAACCCCCACAGTTTCATGCGCGTCGTGCGCCCCGAGGTTGACTTTGGCGCGGACCAAGACCCGCACTCGCCCAGCGTGTACGCCAAGGGACTGGACAACCTGCGCGCCCTGATTGCAAGCCGCTGCATGGTGCGTGAGCAAAGGGAGAACTTCTTCATCTACCGACAGGCGGAAAAGGGACGCACGCAGAGCGGATTGGTGTGCTGTGTGGATGTCGCGGACTACCTCAGCGGCACCATTGCCCGACATGAACTGACCCGCCCCGACAAGGAGCAGGACCGTACCGATCACATGATCGCTCTCGGCGCGCACTCCGAACCCGTGTTCCTGACCGTTGCAGGGCTCGAGGACTTTCAAGCGCAGCTGTCGCGCGACATGAATCACCGACCGCTCTTTCATTTCAGCGCGCCGGACAAGGTGATCCACACGCTGTGGGCCGCAACATCCGTCGATGCGTACCGCGCGCTGTTTCGCGATGTACCGCGGATCTTCATCGCGGACGGTCATCACAGGAGCGCGGCTGCAGCGCGTGCGGCTGCAGCGCTCGCCGATGGCCGTGACGGCATCGACCGAACTGAACTGGGGCGATTTCCTGCGGTGATCTACCCCGCGGAAGAGTTGCTCATCCTCCCCTACCACCGCTTGGTTCGGCTCGCTCCTGGGCAGACCGTGGAGCAGGTGGAACGCGCGCTCGGCGATGTGGGGGTCCTCGATGCGGTGGACGAAAGTGACGGCCCGACGCCGCGCGCGAAGGGCGAAGTCACGATCTACCTGAACCGATCCTGGTGGCGGCTGCGCCTGCCGCGCGAGAGCGGTGACCTGCCGACCGATCGGCTCGATGTCGTGCGCCTCTCGCGCACCGTTCTCGCGCCAATCCTCGGCATCACCGATGAGCGCACGGACACGCGCCTGGCGTTCGTGGGCGGATGCACACCGCAGGAACTGGCCGCGCATGTGGAGAATGGCAGCGCGGACATTGCGTTCGCGATGCACCCCACATCCATCGACGAACTGTTGACCGTTGCAGGTGCGGGGCTGATCATGCCGCCGAAGTCCACCTGGTTCCATCCGAAGATCCGAAGTGGGCTCTTCCTGCACACCTTCTCGTCGCACGCCTGCTCTCCTGCGATGGATGCACCGCTAACATTGCAATCATGAGTGAGCAGGAGCCGACCGTGTTCGCCACGCCACTGGCGATGGCTTCGCGCGTGCTGGTCGTGGACCACCTGAGCACTCATGCGCTCGAGGGACTCCGCGGGGCGGGCTGCGATGCGATCCAGAATCCGCTGCTTTCGGGCACGACCCTGCCCGATGCAGTCCGCGACATCGAGCCGGACATCCTCGTCACACGGGATGCGGTGGTGGACGAACGCGTGCTCTGTGCCTCCGAGCGACTCGCCTTGGTGATCGGCACCGGACCGACCATCGGCAGCATCGACCGCGAAGCAGCAAGCAACCGCGGCATCTTCGTGGCGCACTGCCCCGGACGCACCGCGGCAGCCGTCGCAGAACTTGCCTGGGCCCTGATCTTGGCATGTGACCGAAATCTGATGAACGCGGCCGAGCGTGCGCGGGCGGGACGGGTCAGCGAAGGAGGCCGCGAAGCGCTTGGGCTCTTTGGACGGACGCTCGGCGTGGTCGGGCTCGGTCAAGTCGGGCAGGAAGTCGCGCGGCGCGGCATTGCATTCGGCATGCATGTGGTCGCGTGGAGCCAGCACATCACCGAAGCGCGCTGCAACGCGCTCGGCATCGATTACTGCGCGAACCTGGTCAACCTGGCGAAGCTTTCCGATGTGGTCAGCGTCAGCGTGACCGGCAACGAGGAATCCGAAGGCCTGCTCGGCGACAAGTTCTTCCAAGCGCTGCGCCCCGGGTGCTCGATCGTCAACACGAGCCTGGGCAGCGTCGTGAACGAGCGTGCGCTGCTGAATGCCTGCCGAACCAAGGGCATTCGCGCGGGACTCGACCTGCACTCGGCCGAGGGACTTTCGAGCCCCGCGTTGCCGTTTGCCGAACTGCTCAAGGAACCCGGCGTGATTGCCACGCTCGATGCGGGCGCTCACACGGCCCAGGCACGGGAGTCGATCGACCAGGATGTCGTTCGCGTCGTGCGGCAATGGCTCGAAACGGGAACGGTGCCCAGCTGCGCAAACCGCGCGTCGGTCAGCAGCGCAACGACGCTGATCCATGTCCGGCACCTGAACCGCCCGGGCGTCCTCGTCGGCATCTTCGATGTGCTCGGACAGGCGAGCATCAATGTGGAGGAGATGGAGAATGTCATCTGCGAAGGCGGGCAAGCCGCGATCGCACGCATCCACTTGAACGAGTTGCCCACGGAACGCACGATGCGACAGATCCGCGAAGCGCCGCATGTGCTGGGTGTCCATGTGCAGTCGATTCGTCGCGGCACGCACGACTGAAGATCCCCGACAATGGGACGCATCTGGAACTTCTCTGCAGGTCCTGCCGCCATGCCCGAGCCCGTGCTGCGGGAACTGGGCGATGATCTGCTCGATCTCGAGGGAACGGGCATCGGCATCCTCGAGCACTCGCATCGGCAGCCGCCGTTCGACCGCGTGCTGTCTGGAGCGCTGGACTCCTGTCGACGGCTCGGCGGAATTCCCGATTCGCATGAGATCCTGTTCGTCCCGGGTGGTGCGACATTGCAGTTCGCGCTGATTCCCCTCAACCTGCTGCCCGATGGCGGCGTGGCTGACTATCCCGATACGGACATCTGGACCGCGAAGGCGATCGTCGAGGGACGCGATGCCGTGCCAGCGGCGCAGATCGTGGTTCCCTTTGAAGGCAAACGCTGCCGGTACGACCATGTACCGAGTGATGCGGAGTGTCCACCGACCGCGGGCGCGGCGTACATGCACTACTGCTCCAACAACACGGTGCATGGCACGCAGTACCACGGACCGCCGCGGTGCGCCGAGGGCGCAGTGCTGATCAACGATGCGAGCAGCGAGATCTTCTCACGGCCCGTGGATTGGTCTGCGCATGGCATGGTGTATGCGTCGGGCCAGAAGAACCTCGGTGTTGCGGGAATGTCGGTCATCATCGTTCGGCGCGACCTGTTGGAGCGCGCACCGCGGAAGCTGCCGTCCATGTTCTCCTACGCCGCCCACGCCCGCGCCGGCAGCCGGATCAACACGCCGCCGACCTTCGCGATCCACACGCTGTGGCGCATGTGCCAGTGGATGCTCCGCGAGGGTGGCGTTGCCGAAATGGAACGCCGCGCCCAGACTCGCGCGCGTCTGGTGCGGGAGGCGATCGATGCGTCGGGCGGGTTCTACAGATTCCTCGCGCAGTCGGCATGCCGATCGGTGATCAACGCCTCGTTTCGCCTGCCGACCGCGCAACTTGACGAGCGATTCTGGAAGGACGCCGCGACGGAGGGCATGGATGGGCTTGCGGGCCACCGCGAGGCAGGCGGCATTCGCGCGTCGATGTACAACTCGTGCCCGCTGCCCGCGGTCGAAGCGCTTGTCGCGTTCATGCGCGAATTCAATCGCACGAAGGGCTGAGGAGCGTGATGAGCTGACTACGGCAGCGGCCGCAGCTTGATGTTGCGGAACTCGATGTGCGCTCCCTCCGACTGCAGGGCGATCCAGCCCTCCACCACTTCGCAGCGCGTCGCGGTGTTCTGCACCAGCCCGTTCACCTTCAACTGCAGGTTCTCGTCGACGAGCCGAATGGAATACTGATTCCACTCGCCGAGCGGCTTCTCGTTCGACGGATGGGCCTTCGTGGTGTGCCGTCCCTTGGTGCGGTCTCGGTTCGCGCTGAGTGGGAACTCTTCGATGTTCCAGATGTCTCCAGCGCTGCCGCTCTGCAGCTGCGCTTCGATCGACCTCGGCCACACCTTGTCGGGGTACTGCACACGCATGAGCACGCCTGAGTTGCCGCCGCCCTTCGTCGGATCGAACCGCCACTCGAAATCGAGCTCGAAACTCGTGTACTTGCGCTCCGTGCGCAAGTAGCCGATCGGCTGCCCAACACAGACAAGAACGCCGTCGCGAACAGTCCATGTTTCCGGCGGCGCGTCCGCGGGAAAGACTTTCCAATTCGTGAGATCACTCCCGTTGAACAGTTCGACATGGCGGCGCTCGCTCGGCGGGATGTCCTTGGGCGCCCCGCAGGAGAGCAGCATCCATGCCGCGCCGGCGATCGCGAAAGCCGCAATGAATGTGTGTCGTGGCACCGATCAGGCTCCCCTCGAATCCCCCGATGACTTCCGCTTGAGTTCGCTTTCGGCAGCAACCCAATTGTCGAACTCGGTGCCGCCGTTCTGCAGCCATCCGTGGTAGGCAGCCAACTGGATCTGGTCGAAGGTTGGCCCCGCCTTGTCGGACGACCATGTGAGCGGTGATGTTTCGACGATGCTGGAGGAACGCGCCTTGCCCGCCAGCACGCCCTTTCTCGCAGTGGCACTTGGCGCCTTGGTGCGTGGCCGCTTGACTGCGGCCTTCAGCGTTGTCCGCGTCTTCGCCTTGACCTTGCGACCTGTGTCGGTCGACTTCCCCTTCTTCAATCGCTTCTTCGGTGCGGACTTGGTGGTTGGCATGTTTTTCTCCTGGGTTCTGGACTTGCCCCTCGTCACGGAACTGCGGCGCTTCGGTCGTGGCGGCATGGAGTCTGTAGGGTAACGATCACACCACCCCGAAGTCGAGAGGCGGACGCGCCTGCAATGCCTCGCGCCCCATCGCAAGGTCAAATCGTTCGCGCGTCGTTGCCCACGAATCGCCGCCCATGCGTGCCACCGCACGAAGTCGCTGTGGATCGACGGCACCGTGGACCATCAGGGCATCGTCGATCCAGGCATGAACGACCTCGCCAATCACAATGTTGCCGCCCCCAGCCTGCCCCGGCGCAAGCCGTACGACCTGCCGCGTGCGACACTCGAAGACCGCAGGACTCTCCGCCACCGACGGTGGCGCAACCGCAACGCTCCGGCGCTCGTTCAATCCCGCGAACGCGAACTCGCTCTCGCCAAACGGCAGTGGCTCCGCAGCAGCGGCGACTCGGCGCACGATGGACTCGGTGCAGACGCTGACGGTGAACTCGCCCTGCCCGCCTTCTGCCTGCGGTTTTGCGTTCCCAAGCGAGTCCTTCTCGCTGCCGTCGCGGTTGTTCACTGGACAGAACAGGAGCGACATCGGGCGCGATCCAATCCCCGTGAAGAAGGAGAACGGCGCGAGATTGACCTGCCCATGCGCCGAACATGTGCCGACCACGGCGATCGGACGCGGGACAATCACGCCGATCAGCAGGCGATAGCAGGCAGCGATCGACTCGTCACTGGGTGTGAAATGCATGGCGACCACGGTATCGCCGAGGCGCTCCTATGCTGCCCCCATGAGCGACGCATATGAGTTCGACTTGACTGTCGTGGGCAGCGGACCTGCGGGTCAGGCTGCCGCGATCCAAGCGGCGAAACTCGGCAAGCGCGTGGCGATGATCGAGCTTCGGCGCGGCGTGGGTGGGGTTTCGGTGCACTTGGGGACGCTGCCCTCCAAGACCTTTCGCGAGGCAGTGGTGAGCCTGCAGCGCGGCACGGTGCGCAAGTCACTCGAAGCAGCCGGGGCCGATCCGATTCGCCTGACCATGCCGATGCTGATCGACCGCGTCAGCGGCGTCATCAATGAAGAACAGCAGCTCATCCGCCAGAACTTGCTTCGCAACGAGGTGCGCATCCTCGCGGGCTTCGGGTCGTTCATCGACACGCACACACTTGCCGTCGACAGCCCCGAGGGCGACCGTCGCGTGACGACCGCGTTCACCCTGCTTGCCACGGGAACGCGCCCGGTGATCCCCACCTCGTGCCCCGATCATTCGAGTGACGAGAATCCCATCGTGCTCACGAGCGACCGCGTGCTTGCGCTCCGCGAAATCCCCCGCACCATGATCGTGGTGGGTGGCGGCGTGATCGGCGTGGAGTATGCATCGTTCTTTGCCACACTCGGCACGAAGGTGACGCTGATCGAGCGGGCAGAACGCCCCATCTCCTTCATGGACACCGAGACGATCGACGAGATGATCCATGACATGCGGCTGCAGGATGTGATCTTCCGCTGTGGCGAGGCGGTCGTCCGCATTGCGTGCATCGACGAGCGTCCGCGGCGCGTCTTGGTGGAACTCGAGAGCGGCAAGCGCATGACGGCGGATGTCGCGCTCATCTCCGCGGGGCGCCAAGGCTGCACGGAGGGGCTGCACCTCGATGCCATTGGTCTCGCCGCAGACTCGCGCGGTCGCATCAGCGTGAACGAGCAGTACGAGACCAGCGTGAAGAGCGTGTATGCGGCGGGCGATCTCATCGGCTTCCCCGCGCTTGCGGCGACGAGCGCGGCGCAAGGGCGCCTCGCCGCGTGCCACATGTTCGGCGAACCCGCGCCGCCGATGGGGCAGGACTATCCGCTCGGCATCTACAGCATCCCAGAGATGAGCAGCGCAGGCGCGACCGAGCAGGCACTCACGAAGGAGAAGGTCCCGTACGAGATCGGCGTTGCGCGCTACAACGAGATCGCGCGGGGAAAGATCGCGGAAACCGCGGATGGATTCCTCAAGCTGATCTTCCACCGCGAGACGCGCCAACTGCTCGGCGTGCACATCATCGGATCGAATGCGACGGAACTGGTCCACATCGGGCAGGCGGTGATCCGATTGAAGGGCGGGCTCGACTTCTTCCTCACCAATGTCTTCAACTACCCCACCTATGCCGAGTGCTACAAGGTGGCGGCCTACAACGCGAACAACAACCTGCTCAACAACACGATCGCGTGAACGCGCGCGCGATCGGTCCGATCGGTCCGGTCGGTTTGGTCGATCCGATCGGTTCAGTCGGTCATTCAGCCACGGCGGGTGCGCCGAGCGGCCGCACCCAGATGTTGCGGAACTGCAGCGCATCGCCGTGATCCTGCAACTTGATCGGCGCGCTTTCAGCGTGCGGCGTGTACGAAGCGCGCCGCATGTGGGCAGTCTCACCGAGCACTTCGGCATTCTCCTGCACCAGCACGCCGTTCAACAGCACCGTCATTGACGCGGTTCGCACGATGCCCGCCGCCGCATCGAAACGCGGTCCTCGGAACACGACGTCGTACACATTCCACTCGCCCTGCGGACGGCAGGCGTTCACGAGCGGTGGATGCTGCCCGTACATCGACCCTGCCATGCCGTCCACATAGGTCACATTGCCCGACGAGTTGAGGATTTGCAGCTCGTAGCGCGACAGGAAGAAGATGCCGCTGTTGCAGCCCTTCTGCCCATCGCACTTGAGGTCGGCAGGGACCATCCACTCGATGTGGAACTGGCAGTCGCCGAACGAATCGCGCGTTGCGATGTCGCCCGAGCGAGGCACGATCGTGAGCACGCCGCCCTCTGCCTTCCACTCGATCGGTGATGCCGAGCCCGCCTTGACCCACTTCGATGTGTCGCCGCCGCCGAAGAGCACGATCGCATCGCTCGGCGGCGTCATCGTGCACGCTGCGCCTGTCTGGACGACAGGCGGCTGCGGGCGCTTCATGTCGTGGACATCCCAGCGGAACGAACGCTGCTGGGACTGCATCCATCCACCCGCGAGCGCGGCACAGCCGAGCGCAAGCAGCGCAGCGAGCGCACCGCCGCGGGACGACCACGCTCTCCGGGTCAGTCGACCGCCCGTCATGGGGTGGATCCTGCGTGGTAGTCGAACTTCTGTCCGCCGATCGATGCATCGAGCATGGCGCCCGTGCTGCTCCCGATGAAGACTGCAACCCCGTTCTGATAGTCGTTCGCCGCACCTGCACCGGATGTTGCCATCACCGCAGAAGCCTGCGCAGCGAACTGGAAGGTCCCCGAGGTGAACTGCTTCAGCGCGGCCTCATCCTTGAAGAAGATGAACTCGTCGAAGACCTGCCCGCCGAGCGTCGCGCCGATGGATCCCTGATTCATCGAGCAGTATCCGATGGAACGCCCGTTGGCGAAGACCTCGCCGTCGCCGGCGGCTCCACCGAAGATGATGCCACCCTTGCCGACCGACGGCAGCACGACGTAGCCCGACGACTTGGCGAAGAACTTGTCGATGCTTGGATCACGAACCTTGAGCCGCTCGATCGCAGCACGCACTTCGGTGCCCAGGTCCTTCTTCTGCTCGTCGGTCTTGGGCCCTGAGGCGCAACCAACAAGTGCCAAGGCAAGGGCGGTGAGGAGGGCAAATCGTTTCATGGGTCGTTTTTCCTTTGGAGGATGGATGAGGTCGTGGATCCGGTGGACGGCAGGGCGGGAGACTACCGTCCCCGAACGCCGACCGGCGCCGCGCTTGTGCAGCGACGGCCGTTGCGGTACCACGCCGCACCAATGGCAGCGCCAGCAAGCAGGTTCCTGCATGGGGCGAGCGGCACGCTCGCGCTGCTGACGGCGCTCAATCTGCTCAACTACCTCGACCGCTACCTGCTCGCCGGGATCGTGGCGCCGCTGCAGCAGTCACTCGGTGCCTCGCAGACGGAGATCGGGTTCCTCACGAGCGCGTTCTTGCTGGTCTACATGGTTGCCGCCCCGGCCTTTGGACTTGCGGCGCGGCGAGCGAGCCGTCCATTGTTGCTCGCGGCGGGCATCTTCGTGTGGAGTGCGGCCACGCTCGCGAGCGGGTTCGTGCACACGCTGTTGCAACTGCTGCTGCTGCGCGCGCTCGTCGGCATCGGCGAAGCGGCGTACTCCACGCTTGGGCCTGCACTGATCGCTGGCCATTACACGCCGCAGCGCCGCGCGTCGGCACTCAGCATCTTCTACGCGGCGATCCCGATCGGCACTGCACTGAGTTACATCGCGTCTGGCATGTTGTCGCAGCACTGGGGATGGCGTTCGGTGTTCATCGCCGGCGGCGTTCCAGGACTGTTGCTCGCGTTTCTCTGCCTGCGTCTGCGTGAGCCGCCGGACGCGAGCGAACAGGAGTCTGCCGTCCCCCCATCGAAGGGCGCACGTGCGGCAGCGCTGCGCACGGTGCTTTCGAGCGCGGACTTTCGGTCCGCCACGATTGGTCTCACGGCATTCACCTTTGCCTTTGGCGCGCTTGCCGTGTGGATGCCGCACTACCTCACCACGGTCCGCGGCTGGAGCGCCGTCGATGCGTCCGCGTCCTTCGGCATCATCATCGTCGCAGCTGGACTGCTCGGCACGCTCGGCGGCGGCGCTGCAGCGCGCGCACTCGGTGGCGGTTCGCGCGCGTGCCTGATGCTGTGCGGCACCTGCATGCTCGCGGCAACGCCGCTGACGGCTGCGGCTCTGTACTGTACGGACACGGTGCTCGTCATGACGGTCCTCTTCCTTGCAGCGACATTGGCTTTCGCATCGCAGGGACCCGTGAACGCGGTCTTGGTGAACGCGGTGCCTGCGGACCTGCGCGCATTTGCCGTGGGCGCGAATGTGCTGGCGATCCATGCCTTCGGCGATGTACCAAGCCCCGTGATCATCGGGCGCATCGCTGACTCATCGTGGGGTTGGGAGTGGGCGATGGCGCTCATCCCAGCCGCGATGCTGCTGTCGGCCCTCGCCTGGCTGCCGCTGTGGGGGCGTCGATGATCGGCAGTCCACCGCAGATGCCGTCGCTGCGCCGAGTCGCGCACGCGGCGCTGATGGGGCTCGGCGCGCTCGCGCTCCTGTTCTTCATTGATCACGAGATCGCACTCTTCGGCGCGAGCCTGCCATGGGTGGTTCACGATCTGGCAAAGGTCCTGACCGAGTTCGGCGAAGGGCAGTGGATCATCGTGCCATCGGTTGTGCTGTTCGTCTACGGCTGGCGCACGGGACGGGACAATCTGGCGCGTTGGGCATTCCTGCTCGGTGTCACGGTCGCCGTGTCCGGCGGAATCGCGAATGCACTGAAGATCGTGTTCGGACGCTGGCGTCCAGCGGCATTCATCTCGGGCGACCTCACTGGATTCGAATGGTTCGAGAAGGGATGGGTGAAGGCGTCCTTCCCAAGCGGACATGCAACGACCGCTGCGGCGGCTTCGCTCGTGCTTGCCATCTGGTTCCCACGGCTGCGATGGCCCATCATGATCGTGGGGGTAGCGGTCGCTGCCACTCGCATTGTGCTCGAAGCGCACTACCTGACCGATGTGATCGCTGGATGGATGCTCGGTGCAGGCTGTGTGATGACCGCGCTGTGGGTCTGGTGGAAGGTGCATCCGCCTTCGGTGCCGCGAGCGATGCATGCGGGCTGGCCGCGATCGCCGACCGCGATCGCATGGACCGCCATCCTGGTGGGTTCGCTGCTGCGCGTGCTCGTGGGCGTGTGGCTGCCGCTTGGCATCGACGAGGCCTATGAAGTTGGCGCGTGCCGATCCGTCACGCTCTCGGGGTTCGATCATCCGCCGCTCGTCTACCTGCTCACGCGCGCCGGTCTCGCGCTGTGCGGCAACGGTCCCGTGGAGCCCATTTGGATTCGACTCCCCTTCATCCTGCTGTTCGCCTTCACCACATGGATGGCATGGCGCACGGCACGACTTCTGTTTTCGCCGCAGGCTGGTGCATGGACGGCGGTGCTGCTGAATGTGTCAGCGCTCTTCACAGTGGCCCTGGGCGGTTGGGCGCTGCCCGACGGGCCGCTGCTTGCCGCGCTGATGGTCATGGCGTGGGCGCTCGCGCGCGGCGGCGTGCTGGGTGCAATCCAGATCGATGGCGTCCGACCGTGGAACGCATGGATCACATGGATCGTCGCGGGTGCTGCGCTCGGAGCTGCAGGACTCGCGAAGTACCAAGCCGCTCTGGCAGGGTTGGGCGTGCTGCTGTTCCTGATGACGACTCGAGAAGGACGCGGACTCCTTCGCCATCCTGCGCCGTGGATCGGAGCGGCAACTGCGATTGCGGTGATCAGTCCGGTGCTGATCTGGAATGCCATGAACGACTGGGCATCCTTCCGCTTTCAAGGGGCGCGCGCGGCGACGGATGGCGGCTTCCATCCATTTCGCGTGCTGGAATCACTCGGAGCGCAGGCGGGAATCCTCCTCCCGTGGATCTGGGCGCCGCTTCTGTTCGAGGTGGCGAAGGCTCTGCGGCGCGGTCCAGCCGCGGATGCCACGGCGCGTTCGATGTGGTTCTTTGCATGCATGACGCTCGTGCCCGTCGCCACATTTCTCGTGATCGCGGCATGGAGTCCCAAGGGGCTCCCGCACTGGCCCGCGATTGGATACCTGTTTGCGTTCCCGCTGCTCGGTCTTGCGACGGCGCACGAACTCGCCCATGGCAATCGCGCGCTTGTGCGCAACTGGCTGGCGTTCTCGGTCGTCGCTGTTCTCGCGGTCGTTCCGATCGGCGTCTCCCAGGCGTCGACGGGATGGGTGCAGCGCAACGTTCCATCTGCTGCGAGCTTCAAGGATCCAACGCTGGAAGCACTGCCTTGGAACGCCGTCCGGACTTTCGTCATTCGGCGAGCGGGAGAACGCGCAGCACTCGCAGCCCATCAGTCGCCGTTCGTGCCGCCGCCTGCGGTGTACACGCTCGGAGCGGATGCCCCGTGCAACGACGACATGCCGACGGCGTTGGCGGCGCTTCCGCCCGTGCGCGATGTGCTCGCGCCACCCGCGCCCGAGCCGTCCACCTGGGAGCGCAAGCCGCCGAAGGTCACGCGCCCACCGCGCGAAGTCGATCCGCAGCCCCCGCTGCCGGAGTTGGATGCGGACATCCTTGTGCGCTGCGGCGACGAGGGTGTTGCGCGTGAGCGGTTCTTTGCGGCAGCGACGAGCTGGCGCGATGCGGGCAAGCTGGCCACGGCGCTGCACGGCACAAGCATCGATGTGGCGTGCCTCAGCAGCGACGCTCGGCAGTTTGGATGGCTGCACCGAGACCGCGACCTCATCGGCCGCGACGCACTGCTCTTCGTGACGAGCGATCAAGTCGATGGGGCGCTGCGCGATCTCTCGCCGCACTTCGCATCACTCACGCCGATTGCCGTCATTCGCCTCAATCGTGGCAGCAGCATCGCCCAGACCCTGACGGTTCTCTGCGCGATCGGCTACCGCGGCAACGGAGGCTAGAGGTTTGCGACTCCCCAGCCACTGCGCGGCGCTCGCCGCAGCATCCGGCTTGCGACGGGACTGTTCGTGAATGCACAGTGCGTCGAGTCGAACATCAGTTCCTTGCCCGGGTCGAGCGCGCTGACTGCGCCGATGGAGAGACTCTCGCACAGTCGACCGGCCTTCTCGAAGCGCGAGACGCACGCATCCTTCTTTCCAGTCAGGCAGGCATCCACCCAGTCGTGCCAGTGGTTCGACGCACCCAAGTCCTCGGGGGTCATTTCCACTGGCTTGCCATCGACAAACACACGAGACCAGGCATGCTCGATCGGGAACCACAGCACCCCCTTCTCGCCGACGGCGATCACGCCGCCATCGCCCTTCACCACTTCCTCTGCCGCCTTGCCGCCTTCCCACCCATCCGGAAGACCAAGCGCCTTGAAATCAGGGAATCGTCCGCCATCGAACCAGTGCAGCTTCAATCCATTCGCTCCCGTCTTGGGACCGGCCGCGTAGGTCACGACGACTGTCTCGCGCTCTGGGTACTGATCGCTCGTCGCCTTCTCTGGATCGCAGCGGACCGAACGCGGCATTCCCAACTCCAGTTCGTAGAACGGCACATCGAGCATGTGGCAGCCCATGTCGCCGAACGCGCCCGTTCCCCAATCGATCGTGCCGCGCCAGTTGAAGGGTGTGTAGCCGTCCTTGTACGGACGCTCCGGCGACACGCCGAGGAACAAATCCCATGAAAGCCACTCTGGGATCGGATCGCTGCCTTGCGGGCGATCGCCACCCTGTGGCCACCATCCAGCGGGACGATTCGTCCACGCATAGAGGTCACTGACTCGACCCACGACGCCGTCGCGCATGAGCTTTGCGCCGTAGCGCCGCCACTTCGTGGCGATGCGCTGCGTTCCCATCTGCGTCACGATGTTCGGCTTCGTCGCAGCCACTTCCGCGAGCCGCCGATTCTCCCAAGCGCCATGCGCGAGCGGCTTCTGGCAATACACATGCTTGCCCATGTTCATCGCCGCCATCGAGATTGCCGCGTGCATGTGATCGGGCGTACTCACGACGACCGCATCAAAGTCCTTCTCCATCATGGAAAACATCTCTCGCCAGTCGGCGAACCCCTTCGCCTTCGGGAACTTCGGCGGCACTGCCTTGCCTTCCTTGTCCTTCGTGCCAAGCCGAAAGTCATCGAGACTGCGGCGATCCACATCGCAGAGTGCGACGATCTCGACCATCGGGTGCGACGCCACGGCGCGCAGGTCATCGTTGCCCATCCCGCCACACCCGATCTTCACCACGCGAAGTTTGCTGTTCTGCATCGGACGCTGCCGCGAAAGGCGCGTGACTGCCTTGAAGGAAACTGGAGCGGCGAGTGAAGCCAGCACGAAGTCGCGTCGTGAAATGGTCATCCGCGCAGTGGACACGAAAGTCCCCCTCGACGCGAGAGGCCTTGGCAGCGATTACAATCCGTCGGTGGGCGCTTGGGTGGTCCTTCGTGAACGGCCAACCTGCCCAGACGCATGAGTGCATCCGAATCCCCAGTATCGCCCACGGAAGGGCACACCAGCGCCGCCGCAAAGTTGAAGGCCGGGGTTGTCATCGCCGCAATCGGCATCGTCTTCGGGGACATCGGCACCAGCCCCTTGTATGCACTTCGCGCCGGCTTCCTGCTGCACGGCCAGACATCCGTCAGCGCGGATGCCGTCTCGCAGCCGATGGTGTATGGGCTCATCAGCATTTTCTTCTGGACGCTCATCCTCATCATCAGCGTCAAGTATGTGATGTTCGTCCTGCGTGCGGACAACCGAGGCGAAGGCGGCAACTTCGCACTGCTCGCGCTGCTGCCGACCCGTCAGGAAGGCAGCGTCTTCGGACTGCCGAGGCTCTGGTTCGGGATCGGCATCGTCGGCGCGGCACTGCTGTATGCCGACGGTCTGATCACCCCCGCCATCAGCGTGCTCTCCGCGCTCGAGGGACTGAAGGAACTCCAACCCTCCGAGCAGCGTTCCGAGCCACTCTTCTCGACCGAGTTGATCATGTTGATGGCGCTCGTCGTGCTGATCGGGCTCTTCGTCATCCAACGCAAGGGCACTGCGTTCATCGGCTTCCTGTTCGGACCCGTCATGCTGCTGTGGTTCCTGACCCTCGGTGTGCTCGGCGTGCGCAGCGTGATCGAGACGCCGCAGATCCTCGAAGCGCTGAACCCGCTCCACATCATCGATGTCTTCCAAGGATCGTTCGCCTCAGCCATCACCATCGTCAGCGCAGTGATGCTGTGCATCACGGGTGGCGAGGCGCTCTATGCAGACCTCGGTCACTTCGGGCGGCGAACGATTGCAACCGCGTGGTACTTCGTCGTCATGCCTGGGCTGCTGCTGAACTATCTCGGCCAAGGTGCGCTGCTGCTGCGGAACCCCGATGCCATCGTGAATCCATTCTTCCAACTGGTGCCCGAGTGGGGCATCGGCCCCATGGTGATACTGGCGACCGCCGCGGCGATCATCGCCAGCCAAGCGATCATCACGGGAATGTTCTCGCTCACGCATGCCGCCATCCAACTCGGGCTGATGCCGCGACTTCGGGTCATCCATACCTCCGAGCATGGCTCGCAGGTGTATGTGCCTCTGATGAACGGCATCGCCGTCGTGCTCGTCTGCCTCGTCGTGCTGGTGTTCCAGTCATCGGAGCGGCTCGCGAGTGCGTACGGTCTCGCCGTGGCGCTCAACATGGGACTCGTCGGATTGCTCTTCGCCGTGCTGATGTACCGCCACAGGGGATGGGGTCCAATTCGTGTGGCCGCCTTCCTCGGGGTGTTCTTCACGCTCGACCTGTGCTTCATCCTCGCCAACACCTTCAAGATCCCAAACGGCGGCTGGTTCACGCTGCTCATTGCTGCGACGACCTGCTACATCATCTTTACATGGATTCGCGGGCGACAGGTCATGGTGGAACGCTACGCACGGCAGACGCTGGACTTCACCCACCTCGTCAACAGTCTGCAAACGCACCCACTCCCTCGCGTCTCCGGCACGGCCGTCTTCCTGACTCAACAGCAAGTCGGTGTCCCTCCCACGCTGCTGCACCACATCAAGCACAACAAGGTGCTGCACGAGCAGGTCGTCATCATGACCGTGCAGACGGTTGCCGTGCCGTTCGTTGATCCGGAGGATCAAGTGGAAGTCGCACAGCAGACCGATGGTTTCTGGACCGTTGCCGCAAAGAACGGATTCCTGCAGTCCGCAGATGTCCCGCGACTGATGCGACTCGCGAGCGACCGCGGACTCGAGACACACGAGGGCAGCACCACCTATTTCCTCGGACGAACCATCCTGTCACCTCGCGGTCGATCGGCCATGCCCGGTTTCCAGAAGCGGCTGTTCTGCACGCTTGGCCAGATCAGTTCAAGCAACCCGCTCTACTTCTCGATCCCGCCGGGTCGCCTGATCGAACTCGGCGTGCAAGTGGACATCTGAGAGCGCGCCCGAGGTTGGACGAGCGCACAGACCCGACTACCATCCATGACATGGGTGGAGCATCCCCCATCTCCTCGCTCCGCGCCGGCCTTTCCGCAGCCGCGCTCACAACAACGCTTGTTTGCACCGTCCTTTCGACGCTGCACGGGTGTTCGAAGCCCGCCCCCCCTGCGCCCTCGGACTTGTTCGCGCAGGCGCAGGCTCAGGAGGACGGCACCAACGGTCCTCCCAACATCGATGCCGCGGTGACCTTGTACGAACGCGCCGCAGAGGGACGCAATCTTGGTGCGATACACCGACTCATTGCGCTTCACCGCAGCGGTTGGAACGGCAGGCAGCCCAATCGCGTCGCGCTGCAGCGCTGGCTTGGCGAAGCGGCGCAGCTCGGCGATGCGGATTGCGCGCTGGAACTTGCTGGCATCGTCGCGCGTGGCAATGGCGTTTCCACGGATGAAGTGGATGCCACCCGCTGGTACCGACTCGCGGCCGAGGCTGGCAGCGTCGAAGGGGCTCTGCGATTTGGCCTTCGCCTCGCGGACGGCATCGGTACCGCAAAGGACACGGCTGCCGCGCGCGGGTGGCTCGAGAAAGGCGTGAACGCAGACCCCGCGCTCGCGGCTCGACGGCTTGGGATGCTGCTTTCGGAAGGGGCGATCGGATCCTCGAATGATGGTGAAGCTGCGCGATGGATGCGCATGGCGGCAGAGCGCGGTGATGCGATCGCGCAGCATCGGCTGGGACAGTTCCTCATCGAAGGACGCGGCTGCGCACTGGATGCAGGCGAGGCAGTCGTTTGGTTCCGACTCGCGGCGGATGGGGACCTCACCGATGCACAGGTGTCGCTTGCGCTCGCGCTGCGCGACGGAGTGGGCGTGAAGACAGATGCGTCCGAGGCAATCGCCTGGCTCGAGCGCGCCGCAGCGAAGGGATCGCCCGTGGCGCAGTTGCTTGCGGCGAGGATGTACGACGATGGGGACCAAGTGGCGCGCGATCCTGTGCGCGCGGCAGCGCTCTATGCCATGGCATCGGCGCAGGGTTCGGTGGTGGCGAGCGTCTCGCTGGGCATGCTGCAGTCCGCTGGCGATGGCGTTGCTCGCGATCCACAGGCAGCAGCGAAACTCTTCCTCGGAGCAGCAGAGCGTGGCGATCCGGATGCGCAGCTGATGCTCGGTCGGCTGCTGCTCGCGGGCGAGGGCGTTCAACAGAATCCGCGCGAAGCGGCAGCGTGGTTCAGCAAGGCCTCGGATGCAGGGCTCGCGGATGCGCAGTACGAACTGGCGCGCATGTATGAGTTCGGCAGCGGCGTGACGGCGGACAGTGCCCAGTGCAATGCGCTGTACCGTTCGGCCGCGGAGCAAGGACTGCCCGATGCGTGTTATGTCCTCGGTTGGCGCTACGACCATGGGCAGGGACTGCCCGAGAGCGATCTCGAGGCTGCCGCCTGGTACCGCGCAGCTGCCGAACAGGGTGTCCCGCATGCCAAGTTGCAGCTCGGCGTGCTCTACGAGCGTGGTGATGGTTTGCCGCAGAACGATGCGGTCGCCGCGCAGCTCTACCTCGATGCATCCGAGCAGGGATTGGACTGGGCGCAGTTCTTCCTCGGGCAGATGTATCGACGCGGCGCAGGTGTCCCCTATGACATGATTGCGGCGTACGCGTGGCTGAATCTCTCGGCGAGTGCGGGCAATCCATCGGCTGCGCATGAACGCAACCAGCTGCGCGGCAAGATGACAAAGGAAGACATCGCGAAGGCGCAGGATCTCTCGCTCCGACTGCTGAAAGTCTCCCCTGAGGAAGCGCTCCAGAACCGTCAGCGCTACCTGCCACCCGGGCAGCGCAAACTGGGTGTATCGCAGGCAAGCACGCTGCAGCCGACCGAGAGCACACGACGCGCGATCGGCGCGGATGATTCGGGGAGAGGCAGCGGAAACTCGGGGTCGGGCAGCGGGCGATCGCGTTCCTCTGGATCGGGACGCGCACCGAAAACGCCAAGCATTCCGCGTTGACCGGCGGGCCGACAAGCGCCCGCCAACTTCTGAGAACGGGAAGCGGGGAAAAGAAAAGACCCGCTGCATGAGCAGCGGGTCTTCGACGATTCGTCGTTGATCGATCGAAATGATTCGAGTGAGTCGGATCAGTAACGATCGCGGCCACCGCCGCCACCGTAGCCGCCGCGGCCACCGCCGCCGCCGCCACCGTAGCCACCGCGACCACCACCGCCACCACCGCCACCGAATCCGCCGCGCGAACCACCCGATGCGGGCGGACGAGCTTCGTTCACGGTGAGGTTGCGACCTTCAAACGCCTTGCCATTCGAATCCTCGATGGCCTTCTTTGCCCCTTCGTCGTCACCCATGGTGACGAAGGCGAATCCGCGCGAACGACCGGTTTCACGGTCGGTAGCGATGAACACCTCGGTCACGGGTCCGTACTGGCCGAAGTGCGCAGCGAGCGCCTCCTGCGTGGTCTTGAACGGCAAGTTTCCAACATACAGCTTCATAAGAGATACGTCACTTTCTTGAAACGCGCGAGCTCAGCGAAAACCGTTACGGAAAATGACGCAGCCGACTTCGAAGCGCAGGCGCAAACCTTGAGAGGGTTGGACAGTCCAACCCTGAGCCGCCAAGGGTAGCAGATTGCACGGGATGCACAATACCTCTTTGCGACTCGGCACGATGGAGCGATAACCAACCCAACGCCCCCCGGCGACCCGTCACTGCGCCGCGACCTCAGTGGGCTTCGGTGGCACATCCGCGCGCGCCGACCTTCGATTCAGCATCAACACGCGGACATCAGGGTCAACGACGACTTCCTTCGGCTCGAAGTCGCTCTCGACGTCCACCTCACCTGTTTCGCCTGCCGTCAGGATCAACGACACACGCGCATCCTGATACTCCGATCTTTGCATGGCTGCGGCAGCGCGTTCCTCGGGTGTTTGAACGATCGTCGACTCAGGCCAACGCTCCTCGCCATTGACCACGGCGATATCGACAGCAACGCGACCCGTTCCCGTGTTTCGAACTCGCACGCGTGTGCGCCATGGATCGCCTGGCGCAAGGGGCGACTGCGCCTCCACCAGCTCGACCTTGAACTCGGGAACCACCACATCGAAGAACCACTGCTGCACGAACGCGTCGTACGCCGCGGCATCAGGCGCGTGCGGGCGCATCGCCTCGACGAAATCCTGCAGCAGCGGGAAATCAGGGCCATGCAGGAACTTTTCGATGAACGCGCGAACACCCGCGTTCATGCGTTCCTCACCCATGTGTTCCATCAGCATCCAGAACACCCAGCCGCCCTTGTCATAGGTGACTGTCCCGTCGCCGCTGCGCGCGCCGTCGATCTCCACCATCGGCCGCTCATCGTCTGCGCTGCGGCTGTTGCCATAGATGAATTCGATCTGACGCATGAACGCCATGCGCGCGCGCTCGCCGCGCAACTGTCGCATCAGCCTCGCCGTGGACCAGTGCGCCATGCCTTCACTCAGGATGTTGCCGCCAGGTCCATCACCTGGCCGCAGGATGTTGCCCCACCACTGGTGCGCTGCCTCATGCGCGGTCACCATGAACGGCGTGTCCTGTTCGGGCGTGGGCTTCGACATGAAGCCGATCCCCTCGCTGAAGACGATGTTGGTGGGGAAGCCCTGCGCGTAGCCCGCGAGCGCGGGGAATTCGCTGATCCGCAGTTCCTTCCATGGATACTGATAGAACCACTTCGAATACCACTCGTGCGCGCCGTCGAGCGCCTCGAGCATCGCCGGCACATTGAACCCGTGCTGCGGCAGGTGCCAGATCACCGTGTTCTTGCCACGCGACTCTTCCCATCGCCCAGCGGCGAGGTTCATCGCCATGATCGGATGATCGGACTCCCACCGCATGGTGCGAACGCCATCGGCGATCGTGTCCTCGGTGCAGATACCCGGCATGTTGGCGCGGAACTCGGCGGGCACGCGGACCACGGCCTTCATCGTTGTTTCGCCTCCCGTTCCAAACGCGGTCTTCGTCACCTTCTTCCAGTCATCGGGTGCGGCTCGCTTCGGTTCTGGCGTGCGTTCTGGATCTTGTCCCACGCCGTCGACGAAGCCCATCATCGGCAGGAAGCTCGGACCGAAGCTGTTGAGGAGCACGGCGCTGCGGACGATGAACTCGCCGGCGCCGGCGGGGTTCCGCTGCGTGCCGCGCCCGGGTGCCAGATGGCGAAAGCCGAGCTCGACGCTCGCGCCTGGCGCGATCGGCTCCTTCGGCGTAAAGACCCACAGTCCAGCGCGGTTGGAAACGCGCTGCACCCACGGACTCAACTTTCGTTCCTTCGCCGCTTTCGCATCGTCCCACTCCTCGCCCTCGAAGGTGAAGGCAAGATCGGAGAAGGTGGTGTTCGGCGTGACCGCGAACTGGCGCATCGGGCTCTCCGTGCGGTTGGTCAGCACATAAGTTCCCGTGACTGCAATGGTGCCCGCATCAGGGTCAACCGTCAGGTCGAGTTCGGCGCCCGTGATGAGCGGCTGAGGGACATCGCGCCAGGTGCGGTCGTTGGCAACGAAGTAGTCGCGCTGCAGCCGCTCCGCGGGCCCGCCCGATGGACCGCTGCGCACCATCAGCGCCAGCGCAGTAGCGCAGACGATCGCGGGCGCACCGAAGACGAGCAGGCGCGCCGCACGCTTCCACGCGCGCGCGGGTTGGAGTCGCGTCGTGATGCCCTGCGCATCTGGCGTGCGCCGCCGCCACCACTCAAGCGCGGCGTGCAGCATCACCAGCCCAAGCAGAATCCACAGCATGCGGTTCAGGAGCAGTGCCCCGCGGTCGAGCGGCAACAACTCGAAGTCCGTCCACTGCATGCCGTTCCACAGATGCCAGTTGAAGACCCAGTTCATCCAACCGCGCGTCACGCACCAGCCCGTCACGATCAGCGCGGCAAGTCCGAGCACATAGTTGGCCCAGCGGTTGCGGAAGAGGCTCCACGAGAGCGTCAGGAAGCACATCCACGCGAAGAGCGTGCCAGAGAGCAGCGCCGCCCAAGCGAGCGCGAACGGCACGAGCGAGGGCGGAAGCACGATGCCAGTCTGGACGGCCTGCACGATGCTTGCAACGGCGAGCGTGGACCACACGGCGCCGAGCACTGTCAGCACCACGGTCATGGCGCACGCGAGCATCTTGCCCACCACGAGCGCCGCCGTCGGTGCGGGGCTCGCGCCGACGATCGCACCGATGCGCACGCGGTCATCGCGTGCGAGGCTCTCGGTGAAGTAGTAGAGCACCATCAGAAGAGAGAGCAGCGTCACCGTGTTGTAGGACTCCGCGGCGAAGTTGCCGGCTGAAACCAGGTTCGGCGTGTCGAAGGCGCCGGGGACGAGCAAGAACCCCGCGCACTGAAGCGCGATCAGCGGCACGAAGATCAACAGCCCAGGCGAGCGGCGCAGCTCGCGCGCCTCCGCGCGGAAGGTGTCCACCGCCGCGGAGGCCGCGCTGCGCATGTCGCGCGGCGCCTGCCGCATGCCGAGCGCCGCCATGGGCCGATTCGGCGCGGTCGCCTGATCCTGCACGCGACGGGCGCGGTCGGCTGCGGCGATGATCGCGGTGCGTGCGGCGGCGTCCACGGCGTACGGCGCGCGCCAGCGACGCTCCTCGCGGCGTGCCGCGACGACCAGCGCGCCAATGCCAATCGCCACCAGTCCGATCCGCTGCCCGATGATCCACCCATCGAGCGGAATCGGCTGCGTGTTGTAGAACGCCACACCGCGGTCCACCTTCAGGTGTGTCTCGTTCAGCCAGCGGAACCCGGCGAGGTCCACCATCTGCAGCGCGCGGTCGGCCCACGAAGGCAGCCAGCTCGGCGCGAAACTCCAGAGGAAGAAGCTTCCAACGAGGATCGCCACTGGCAGCGCGAACACCAGCACCGTTTGACGGGTGAGTGCCCCGACAGCGAAGGCGATGGCGCCAAGCGACAACACCGGCAGCGCGACGAAGAGCGCCATCGGCCGCAGGTAGTTCATCAGCTCGAAGGCGCCGCGCATCTTGTCCGGCTCCTCCACGGGGTACAACTGGAAGAACGCCACCTGCAGCAGCAGGTTTGCGGCCATGATCGCCACATAGGTGCCCGCGATGCCCAGCCACCGACCCGCCACATACTCGCGCGGCGTGAGACCGGTGCTGCCCACGATCGGAATGACCCGCAGCGAATCGTCCTCACTGGCGGCGTTACCGAACGCGGTGCACACGAAGAACACCCAAAACAGCGCGAACACCAGCATGTCCATGAATGCGAGGTTGAACTCACTGTTCAGGAACGCGCGGTCGCCGCCGGCCACGCTGCTGCCCGCGCCGATCCGCAGGCTGCCAGCGGAGAAGCCCCAGTTGAGGAAGAGGAGGATGGCCAGGAGCATCCACACCGACGGACGTCGCCAGGCGGAGCGGAGCTCGAGGAAGGCAAGGGTGAGTGCGCGTCGCATGGTGTGGGCGCTCCGTGGGTCAGGCGGCGGTGGCGGCGCCGGCGCGCGCGGCGTCCGAGGCGCGGCTCTCGTCCATCACGCCGAAGTACACATCCTCGAGCGTCGGCGGCACCGGCACGAAGCCGGCCGGCTGCGATCCCGGCTCCCCCTGCAGGCGCGTTCGGAAGAGCGAGCCCTCGACGAGCACCGCCTGCGTCACGCGGTGTGTGGCGCGGACGCGCTCGAGCTCCTCCGGCGAGACGATCCCCTCGAAGACGCGTCCCTCGAGGCGCCGCCGCGCGTCCGATGTGCCGCCGCTCGTCACGCAGCGGCCATCGCGGATCACCGCGAAGCGCGGGCACAGCGTGGCGATGTCCTCGACGATGTGAGTCGACAGAAGCACGATGCGGTCGCGGCCGAGTTCGGCGAGGATCCGATAGAAGCGCTGGCGCTCTTCCGGGTCGAGGCCCGCGGTTGGCTCGTCGACGATCACCAGCCGCGGATTCCCTGCGATTGCCTGCGCAATGCCGAGCCGTTGCCGCATGCCGCCGGAGTAGGTGCGGACCTTGCGCTTCGCCGCGTGCGCGAGGTTCACGCGCTCGAGAAGCTCGGCCACCAACGCCTTGCGACCCTGCGGCGCCTCGACCCCCTTCAGCCGCAGCAGGAAGTCGAGCATCTGCGCGCCACTGAGCGATGGATAGAACCCGAAGTCCTGCGGCAGGTAGCCAAGGCGCGCCCACACCGCACGCGGGTCCTTCACGATGTCGATGCCGTCGAGCGTCACGCTGCCGCCCGTCGGCTCGAGGAGTCCAGCGAGGATGTTCATGAGCGTCGACTTTCCAGCGCCGTTGGGACCGAGCAGTCCGAACAATCCCTCGGGGATGTCGAGCGACACGCCCTTCAGCGCAGCCACGGGCCCTGGATAGATCTTGACGAGGTCAGTGATGTGCAGCATGGACGGTTCCTTCGTTGGGTTGAAGTGATGGGGTTGGATTGAACGGAGGAGTCTTGTGTCGACGAATCGGCTCGGGCCGCGCGACTTGGATCGCCTGCACAACATGTCCGTACACCCAGCCAAGCGCAGTGACGAACCAAAGCGTTGCGGTCAGGACTGCGATACCGGCAGCCATCGACAGCGGCGCGTTGCCAATCTCGAATGTCATCATGGGGTACCCGAGCAGCGAGACAACCGGCGTGATGAGCAACGAGGTGCCGAAAGCAACGAGCGTGACGGTGGCGGCGAACGCGGCAACGCTCACGGGAAAGTTTCCGATGAGATACGCGAGCGATAGCCAACTTCGTGTATCGCGAAGCCAGCACCAAATGCGCTGCCAGAATCCGATGTCATTCGCAACTTCCATGGGCTGCGTGCGGCGCGGCATGCGAACGCCCAAGAGGGATTCCACGACTCGCCCCTCGAACAGGCACAGCGCTCGCGCACTACCGAGTAGCGCAACGAAGAGCGGCAGTCCGAGCAGCGTGGGCAGCAACCCGAACGCAATGGAGCCGATGGTGATGCTCCACACGAAGTACGCCATCGCGAGCGCGAACCCGACGATGCCGAAGTACAGCAGCGCACCCCAAGCCGTCGGACGCGCCCAGACCCCAACGATGGGGAGCGCTGCGAACCCTCGCGGACGAGCAGGACCGCGGGCATCCGCGCCCGCGGCGCCTGTCGAATGGGGCGCCGCGGAATGGCATGTCGCTGGAGCATCTGCAGTGGCAGGCACCGTCCCAGTCGTGACCGGCACCGGTGGAGCGCCCTCCACCTCGCGGAACGCCCGCGCGACTTCCTCGGGCGATCCAAAGTCGTCGATTGCGCGCTGCGGCGATGCACCTGCCTGCACGGCAGCGCGGAGGTGCACTTCTGCATCGATGAGCGCGTCATGACGAAGCGCAGCATCGCAATCAGCCAGTTCGGCGCTGAGCTGCGCGAGGTACGCACTGATCACTGCATGTCGATTCTCGGGATCACTCGGTTGCATGGGAGCCTCCAATGATGCGATTGAGCCAGCGGCTTGCGCAGCGCCAAGTGTTGACCCAGGCAGCGAGCACGCGGCGACCTTCGGCAGTCAGGACATAGCACTTCCGCGCAGGACCCTCCGTCGAGGGAGTCAGCGAACTGCGAACCAAACCCTCCGACTCCATCGCGCGCAGCATGGGGTACAGGGTGCCCTGCTTGAATGACAGCCCCGTGGGAGCCTCGTCAGACAAGCGACGACCGATCTCATAGCCGTGAATCGGCTCGTCCGACTTGGCAATGACCGCGAGGACGACCAGCCAAGCCGTCCCCACGCTGAGGTCGCGCTCCATCTTGTTGCTCAGGTGAACTGCCACACACGGTACTGTACCTAACACAGTACTGGATGTCAAGCACAAGCGGCCGCTCCAGCTCCAGTGCTCCGCCCTACCCTCCCCCGACTTTCTCGCTGCCGTACGGAGGTCTTCCTGTGACGCTGCTCATCACCATCGCGCTCCTTGTTGCCTCGAATGTGTTCATGACCTACGCCTGGTACGGGCATCTGCGCGACATGAAGGGAAAGCCCCTCTGGATAGCCATCCTGGCATCGTGGGGCGTTGCGCTGCTGGAGTACTGCCTTCAGGTTCCCGCCAACCGAATCGGATTCGGCATGATGACACTGGCGCAGCTCAAGGTGGCGCAGGAGATCATCACCATGGTGGTCTTCGCTGCGTTCGCGACCTGGTACATGAAGGAGCGTCTCACGATGGACTTCCTGTACGCCAGCGTCTGCCTTGCCGCGGCGGCGTTCTTCATGTTCCGGGGCGTCAGCGCTCCCGCCTGAACGAATTCCAACGACGGATCCTCCTAAACTGATGGCCATGCCGCGACGGCGCAGCGATCCAGCGCAGCCCAGTCTCTTCGGTCCCGATGCCGACGAGTCGCTCGCCGCGAGCGCCCGCGCACGCACCGAACCTGCGCCCGCCGCGCATCCGTCAGCGTGTGTCGAACTGGCGCGCGCCCTGCATCCTTGCATCCACCTCGGAACGAGCAGTTGGAGTTTCCCTGGCTGGCGCGGCATCGTCTGGCGCGACCGCGAGGAGGAATCGACGCTCGCGCGCAGCGGACTTCGCGCCTACGCATGCCATCCGCTGCTGCGCTGCGTCGGCATCGACCGCACCTATTACCGCCCGATCGATGCCTCGGCGTTCGAACGCATGGCGGCACAAGTGCCCCCGCACTTCCGCTTCCTCGTCAAGGCGCATGAAGCCATCACACGGCCCGCGGGCGCGAAGGAAGTCTTCGGCGGCAGCCCATCACTCCTGTTCGATGCCGCGTACGCGACCGAACAGGTGATCGCGCCTGCCGCCACCGGGCTGGGCGATCGCCTTGGACCGCTGCTCTTCCAACTCTCGCCGATGGGACTTCGCGGGGCCGCCGAGGCGGAGGCGTTCATCCGACGATTGGGTGCGTTCCTCGGGCAACTGCCGAGCGGGTTGCTCTACGCGGTCGAAGCACGCGACCGTGCGCTCATGCGCGCATCGTGGGCGGCGATGCTGCGTGATACGGGCGCGGTCCACTGCTTCAACGCGCATCCATCGCAGCACCAGCCGCTGCAGCAAGCGCGCCTGGTGGAACCCGCAACGCAGCGCGCGATCGTTGCACGCTGGATGCTCCATTCCGATCACACCTACGAAGGTGCGGTCGATCGTTACGCACCGTTCGGTGCCATCGTGGACGAGGACCCGTCGAGCCGCGCACAGTTCGCGCGACTCTGTGCCGACGCGGCGGGCGAGATGCGCAGCGCGTTCGTGATCATCAACAACAAGGCGGAAGGATCCGCCCCCTTGTCGGCGCAGCGCCTCGCCCAGCTCATCGTCGATCCGCGCGCTTCCATCGAACCACCCGCGATCCCTTTCAGCCCGGCACCACAGGAGAACACCCCATGACACCGCTGCACCGCCGCTCCTTCCTCGCCGCCGCCACTTCGCTGCTCGCTGCCCCGCTGGCGTTCGCGAGCGGTTCGCCGAAGATCCTGCTGCCACTGCAGGGAACGCCAACCTCGACGCCCGCCCAGCCAGCGGCGCGGCGCCGCGTGCTCCGCTGCGCGCATCTCACGGACATCCATGTCCAACCAGAGCGAGGCGCGGACGCGGGGCTCACGCAGTGCCTCAAGCACATCGCGCAGCAGCAGCCTGCACCCGACCTGATGCTCGTCGGCGGTGACACGGTGATGGATGTGTTCGAGGCGAAGGCGAGCCGCGCCGCCGAACTGCGTCGCCTCTTCAGCGACACTTGGAGCGCCAACTGCGCCATCCCCGTTCGGCATGCGATCGGCAATCATGACATCTTCGGTTGGCATCGATCGAAGAGCGGCACGACGGGACAGGAACCAGACTGGGGCAAGAAGTACGCCACGGAACTTTTCGCGCTGCCGGGGCGCTACTACTCATTCGATCAGGCAGGGTGGCACTTCGTCATCCTCGACGGCGTTCAGCCGAAGGGCGACTCCTACTGTGCGTACATCGATGATGAGCAACTCGATTGGCTGAAGAAGGACCTCAGCAATCGTCCCAAGGGATCACCCGTGCTCGTGCTCTCGCACATCCCGATCCTCAGCCTGACCGCGATCACCTACGGGAAGCCGCGTGCAATCGAGAAGCGCGGGCAGGACACCTCCATCAACGCGGCATCCATGCACACCGACGGCGACACGCTGCACGAACTCTTCTCGAAGGAGGGAGTGAAGCTGTGTCTCTCGGGGCATCAACATCTGCTCGACCACTGCTCGACCGATGGCGTTGCCTACATCTGCGACGGCGCCGTCAGTGGCGCATGGTGGAAGGGGATCCATCAAGGGGTGCCCGAGGGCTATGGACTCATCGACCTCTTCGATGATGGCACATTCGAGCACCGCTATGTCCCCTACGGGTGGACGGTGCGCAGCTGAACGCGCCTCGTCAGCGCTTCACTTTGCGCGGCGACTTGCGCTGTCGATCTTCGTTCGGCGGCGGCTCGTCATCGACATCGCCCGGCGGCGGCGATGAACCGCCCGCTGCCTGAACGCGCGCGAGATCGACGAGTGCATCGAAGGGTGTCCGCGCGCGGTCGAGGTCGCTCCGCACCATCAGGAAATCCGGGCGCGCGGCTGCGACCCAGGCGCCGAACTCCCCGCGGTCGGCGCGCCGCTGCAACTCACTGATCAGTGCCGCGCCATTGGGAGCGCGCCACGCCAGATCCAGCGCATCGAAGTATGCATCGCCCGTGCGCAGTTCCACCAGCAGGGCATCGCCCTTCAGCCGTGCGAGCGGATACTCGTTCGACTTCAGGATCGCGGCTGAGGGTTCCAGACGCGCAGCCGCAAGCAGCTCCGCACCCGTTGCGCCCGCACGCACTCGATCGGCGGGGCGCGCGATCCACCGCGCCCGCTCCGTCGCGATGCACGCCGCCAACGCCTGATCTTGCGCCTTGCGGCACGCAAGCAGCGCGTCGCGCGCGCGCGCCGCCATCGCCGCATCGCCAAACAGCGGCAGGAACGCGGTGAGCCGTCGACCCGCCGCAGACTGCAGGCGGACCGCAGCGCGCTGGAAATCAGCGCGCGGCACCGACCCGACGACTCCCGCAAGATCGATCATCGCCACGATGCGGTCGAACGCAGCGGCGCGTTCATTGAATCGTTCAAGCCGCCGACTGTCCGCGTCGAGCAGCGTCGCCCAGTTCTCGATGGTCTTGCCATCAAGCACCATCGACAGCGGATCGCCCGTCCAGGGACATGGCTCACGCAGCGATCGGCAGAGCGCCTCGACCGTCGGCTGCACGCGCTGCAGTTCAGCCATCGCAGTCTCGCTCGGAATCCAGGTGCGAGTGCGCGCGAACTCGCGCAGCGTTCGCGGACACTGCTTGATCCAGTCACGGTCGATCGACTGCATGCACGCGGGCAGATCGCCTGGCAGTGCAGCGGATGTTGACGGCGCAGCCTGCGGAGCCTGCGCAGCCTGCGGAGCAAGGAGCGCGGTCGCGGCGATCAGCACGGGCAGCAGCATTCCGCAACAGACTACGCGCAGCGCGCCGCCGACTCGCACGGCTTACACTCGAATCCATGTCGGACCGCGCAGCCAAGCGCCTGCTGATCGTCGGTTGGGATGCCGCCGATTGGCAGATCATCGACCCGCTCCTCGCCGCCGGCGAAATGCCAAACCTCAAGCGGCTGATCGATGCTGGCATCCGAAGCGATCTCGCCACCCTCGAGCCGAAACTGAGCCCACTCCTGTGGACTTCCATCGCCACGGGGCGCACCCCAGACCTGCATGGCATCCTGAACTTCGTTGAACCGAAACCCGACGGCAGCGGGCTCCGCGTCGCATCCAGCACGAGCCGACGGGTCAAGGCCCTGTGGAACATCGCGTCGCAGTCGGGACTGCACGCGCAGGTCACCGGCTGGTACGCCAGCCATCCCGCCGAACCAATCCAGGGCTCGATCACCAGCAACCTGCTGCTCGAAGGCGATCCCGGCGTTCGCGGCGCGGAATGGCCGATCGCACGCGACTGCGTTCACCCGCCGACGCTGGCCGATGCCATCGCGGCGGCGCGCGTCGGGCGCGCGGACTTCCTCGCCGCGCACCTGAAGGACATCCTGCCGAAAGCGCAGCCCACGATGCACGGCGACGAGCGCGTGCAGTCACTCGCCAAACTGATGGCCGTCGCCGCAAGCATCGACGCCGCCGCGCGCGCAGCAATGTCAGCACAACCGTGGGACCTCGCGATGGTGTTCTTCGAAACCATCGACACGGTCGGGCACCTCTTCATGCAGTACCGACCGCCGCGCATGAAGCATGTCAGCGACCAAGACCTCCGTCACTTCGGACAAGTCATGAACGCCGTCTACCGATGGCATGACGCGGCGCTCGGGCGACTGCTCGACACCGCAGGCGCCGACACGACAGTGATCCTCTGCAGCGATCACGGGTTCCACAGCGGCGCGCATCGACCGATGCTTGCCGACCTGCCCCCCGAGCGCCGCATGGAAAAGGAAGCAAGTTGGCATCGCCCACTCGGCATCCTCGTCGCGTCGGGCCCCGGCATCAAGCCGAAGGCGAACACCATCGCCGCCTCGATCCTCGACATCGCTCCAACAGCGCTCACGCTGCTGAACCTCCCGACCGCTGCAGACTTCGGCGGGCGCGCGATCGTGGAAATCCTCACCTGCCAAGTCCCCGAACGTATCCCATCCTGGGAACAACGCGACGGCGACGCAGGACTCCATCCCCCCGACGCACGCCAAGACCCTTTCGAGGCAGCCGACGCCGTGCAGCACCTCGTCGATCTCGGCTACATGGCAGCCCTGCCCGCCTCCGCCAAGGACCAGATCGAACTCGTCCGCCGCGAGAGCGCGTTCAATCTCGGTGTCCATCTCCTCTCGGTCGGCAAGCCACGCACCGCATTGCCGCACCTGCGCTCACTCATCGCTGCGCGCCCCGACGAGCGGCGTTACATCACCTGCCTCGCCTCGGCCCTCGTCGCATCAGGCACATTCGATGACGCGGTCCAACTTCTTGAACGCGCCTGCACCGCCCATCCAACCGACACCGAACTCCAACTCCTGCTCGCGCGCGCGCACATCGACAGCGGCAACGCATCCGGCGGCACGCGCATCCTGCTCCAAGCAGAGCCAGCCGCCCGCCAAGACGCCACGCTCCTGCCGCAACTCGCACGCCTGCAACTCCATGCCGGCATGCACGACGCCGCGATCGCCACCGCGCAGCGGATGACCAGCACTTCCGGCAAGTCTCCAGCAACGCTGCTGCTGGCTGCCGAGGCACAACTTGGAAAGCGCAACTGGGAAGCATCTGCGCAGTGCGCGCTCGACGCCATGGAAATCACGCAGGCGATCCCCACCGCGCATTGGATTCTCGGCACCGCACTCGCATTCGCGGGCGACCTCGAGAACGCAGCGCGCAGCTTCGAACTCGGCATGCAGTTCGACAAGAACCACCTCGCGTGCCACGAGAGCGCAGCCGCCGTCGCGGCAGCGCGCGGCAAGGCAGCGGACGCAGACGCCCTCCGCACTTCAGCGCAGGCGATCCGACAGAAGCGCGAGACATTTGCAGGGCCCCCGCTGCCATACGACTCCGCAGCGCTCGCGGCAGCGCTCTCGAATCGGTAGAGCGCACGCCAGCGGCCTTCGACCGCTTGGGTAGCGCGCTGCCCAAGCGGACCCAAGCACAAAAACGGCGGCGCGCGGCCCCTGCCTTGCGGCAGGACCCGCGCGCCGCGAGTGTGCTTCGGTCACGCCGCGACAATCGTGCGGTTGACCGTGGAAATCAGGTTGGTCCTCGGAAAAAGAAAAGAGAGCGTAAATGGAAGAGGAAAGAGTGGAAAGGGAATTCAGGGGGCCCTCAAGGCGCGGAACCCGAGGCTGCTGCCCAAGCTGCCAGGCGTGTAGCTGATGCGGTAGGAGGAACGCACGAAGTGCGTGAGGTAGTCATACGAGCCGCCGCGACACACGCGGTTCGAGCCAGACGACGGCCCCTGCGGGTTCGTCTGCGCGTCAGCGCTGTAGCCGCCGTACCAGTCGTTCACCCACTCCCACACATTCCCCCCCATGTCGTGCAGGCCGAAGCCGTTGGCTGCCTTGCCGCCCACTGGGCGGGTTTGGTCACCTGAGTTCGCGTAGGACCAAGCAATGTTCCCAACTTGGCTGTCATCGTTCGTCCCGCTTGGGTTCGCTGGCCAGCCGTGGAACGCCGTTGTCGTGCCTCCTCGGCATGCGTACTCCCACTCCGCTTCCGTCGGCAGACGCATACCCGTCTGCGAGAGGAACCCTTGGATCGTGTTCCAACT